>JGI26083J51738_10001501_pt1 | contig 12568 bp, 16 predicted proteins | sample SaaInl85LU_5_DNA_FD_51738 | JGI IMG/M metagenome (IMG submission 51738)
ATCTATAATCCTAGTGTCTTCAGTATCTTCACTAATGGATCAAAATAGGATTTCATTCTCAAATTAAAGAAGGGTCAAGGATTTGGTTGCCATACTCTGCGTCGGAGATCACTCTCCCGTAAATAATTCGGTTTTGTCCGATGAGATTCAAACTCGAAAAAAGAACAACTAATACTAATATTGTCCTAATTTTCATTGTAGCTGGTGTCTTTAAATGGTTGCCAAGTATTGTATATAACCTCGTATCAGCAGAGATCGTTTTGGTTTCCTTGAAGATAACCAAAAGGACGATGCGCCCGGATATGAGTTATATACGTTGTTAGCTACCGTTAACTTTTGTGTAATTCAGTTACATCCGCTAATAGGGACTCAACCCAAGACTCTGATTCAAAGTCCCAGTATTTAATGAGCACATTTCTCCTGTTTTTACTGTCCTTGAAAATTTTCAAACTCTGTATAGTTAAATCTCCTTTTGTAAAGGCTTTGAACGTTTCAAAGAGCCACTCAGAATTCAACGCTTTAAGTGAATTGCTGTAATTCGAACCAACTATTATTTCTAGATATTGATCCATGTCTCCTGTTTGCAATGACATCTCATCTCGATTAAAAATGAGCACCCCATCGTTTGTGACAGAACCGCTTTTGATTACAATTAAGTCGTCGCTGGATAGGTTTAGTTGGAAAATGCTAGGATTAGTTTGTGCTTGAGTTAATGTTGTGATTAGTATCAAAAGTGTTATTTGAATTGCCTTTTTCATTTGGTTGTTTTTAATGGTAGCTAACGGTTTGGCTATGGTGCGTGTCCCGCAGGGCATGCACTATAGCCGTTGTTGCCACCAGTTTTTTTGTTTTTTTCCGCCCCATCTTTTGTACAATCGGGTCTTGAGTGATTCCGAAATATTGTCCAAAAATCCACTTCCCTTATTTGTCAGCTCGATTGATAATATCTCGTTACAAGGATACCACCAATATGGGTTGTTGAGCAATTTGTCGTATTGGTCAGTTGTAATTGTTTCAATCTTAGATTCTAAGGAAGAGTCAGAATATTTTTCTAATGTCACGAGACCTTCATTTAAAATTTCAGTTAGAATGGTTCGGGCAATTCTGTATTTATCTTCTATTTTCAGGTCGTAGCAACCCAATTCCCACGTAAATTCATAAATCCCTGGATTTCCTTCTTCAGCATTACAGAGAAAAACGACTTTTTCTAATTCAAGGTCAATATTTTCTTCTAGCGTTTTCATTTTTCAAATTGGTGGCAAGTCACGTATATGACTTCGTGATAAGCTTTGTGGTTTTGGTTTAGCTTTTTTGAAGGTAACCAAAAGTGCAACGCGTCCGATCATGAATCATATACGTTGTTGGCACCAGTTTTATTTTCTCAATATGTATTGTTCATTTTCAGGCAGCGATAAAACCAGTTCAATGAATTTTTCTTGCTGGTCGAATTTCATTTCGTATTGGGAGTCAATTAAATAAGACTCTGCTTTATTATCTCCTGCAAATATTATTTTCAATTTATTAGCTGATCTACTCCATTCATAAACTTCTTTATCTCCTGAAGGAAGTGTCAGTGTTGCCATATTAGAGCCGTCAAATACTATCCTTGGGCAAACATTACAATTCCATCCTGCTTCATTTACTATGTGTGCATAAATTCCCCATTCACCAATCAGTCTCTCGTCAATTTGATTTTTCTCAGAATGTTTTGCTTCTTCGTTCGGCTCTGTCGTCTTATTGCTGGTTAGCTCACAAGATCCTAACAAGACAATCAGTACAAATAGTAATGTGGGCTTCATCAATTCTTCAAATTGGTGCCAAATCTTGTATATAACCTCGTATCAGCAGAGGTCGTTTTGGTTTCCTTGAAGATAACCAAAAGGACGATGCGCCCTGATATGAGTTATATACGTTGTTAGCAAACGTTATATCAATTGCTTGCTTCGAAGAGGTATGATGATTTAACCGCTTCGTTATTTTTTGTTGCTGGTTTCCATTTGGGCGACTTTGTAACCAAATCAACCACAGCTTTATTAAAGTTTTCATTTTCACCGACTAAGACTTTTGCATTTTGAATACTTCCATCTTTAGCGATTTCGAATGACACAAAAGTTTTGTTCCCTTGATTAAGGTCTAATGAATCAATTTGATTTTGAATAAATTCCTTGAAGGCTTTTTCGCTGTCCTCTTTCTTCGAAGTATTGCCGAATAGTGGCTTATTCTCTAAGACGTGATAATTATAGACATCTGATTTTTGGGATATTGAAATAACTTCATCCTGTGCGAAAGAGCTTAATGAATAACATGTAATAAATGATAGAACTAATAGAATCTTCATTTGGAGCTTTTAATGTTTGCTAACGATACGTATATGTCCCGTGACCGCTGCGGTTGTTAGTTGGTTCGATTGAATTTACGAAGAAAGTAGCAGTGAACAGGCATGGGACGTATACGGTGTTAGCGCCAGTGATTAAAGGTTTTTAATTGCCTTGATTTCTTCAAGGACTTTTGGGTAAAAGAATTTACCACTCAACGATTCTTGGTCTATTCTCTCAATAACGTGTCTGTACTTATTTTGCTGCTCTTTTGTGATTTTCATCATCCCTTGGACACAGTTAAATTGAAACTCAAAGTAATCCTTGAAATTCATGTTTGAGGGAGAAACCAAGCCTACTGCAACCATGTGTCTTTCACCATTTGTGAATTGGCGTGATCCTAATTCCACTACATCACCTGGGATAAATTCGAGCAAGAAACTAGAATCTGATGCATCAAAGTGGTCACTCGCTTCTATTCGGTAATGGGAGTCATTCAGTCTTTTTGCAATAACCGGAACCCAAACGCTTGTTCCGTCGATAGCATGAACTAGTATCGTTTCCATCATCGATTGGCGCTAAATCTCGGGTATGAAACGTAGGGCATTTCGCAGCTCTTTACTGTCCGCCCGAAACGAACATAAATAAGTGCCGAAAACTTGCGGAAACCACTATCCGCCCTATGTTTTATACCCATTGTTAGCTGCTGTTTTTTTTATTTTATTCTTACTTCAATCACTGGTATTTCATTTCTTATCGCTCGAATTTCACCTGCGAATTCGTAGTTCATGTTTTGTCGTAATGTGTCCTTTTTGAACTTGAATTCTTTTCTTATTTCGTTATCATCATAAATCTCACGAATGTCAGGTTCAATTTCAACTTTGGTTATTGGTCTTTGAATGAACTCTTCAAGTTCTTCAGGTACTTTAATGTCACCTTTGGTAATCGTTACAAATTGTCCGTTCCAATTTCCTGAGAACTCCGAGTAGTAATCCATAGTGCACATGGTAATGAGTTCTTCTTTTTGAATTTCTTGGTTGTCAATCGTTATTTCTGTTGGACATGGCAAGTAAAAAATGCTACCATTCCATTTGTATTCATGTCCACGCCAAATGGTAGCATTTAGAACGATCAGAATTGTAAATGTCAAAAAGGTTAAAGTCAGAAAAGTATGTCTTAGACTTCCTTTTTTTCGTGAAATCAAAGTCAGAATCAGGTGTATTAAAGTCCCGAGGTAAAGGACCAAATATCCAAACATGTCACCAAGTCCAAGTCCGAACGAAATGTGTTTATAAAAAGTGCCAAGTCCGCAGATTAGGATTAATAGTCCAAGGACAATTGTGTTCGTTATTTTCCAAAACTTGGTCATTTTTTTCTAATAGCAGCTAAGTCACGTATATGTACCGTGACAGTGCAGTAGGTTTTGGTTAGATTTTTTGAAGATAACCAAAAGCTGCAAGCGTCCGTCATGGTTGATATACGTTGTTGTGCCTAGTTTATTCTCATTATTAATCCTTCAGCTAGTTCTGAATCCAGTTTCAGATTTTGATCAAAACAGTCAGCTCTATAGAAAAAGTGTTTCTTCTCCTTGTATCCCATAAATAGAACAGAACCAGGCTTCTCACCGCTTTTATAATCATCGGCATCAACCAATACAGCTGTTTGGCTATCCATGACTTCTACAATAACTATATAGTAGTATTTGTATGTTGGCAGAGATTTTTTATTGGTTGTGACAAGAACAATTTTTACATCTTGAAGCCTTTCAGCTGCTTCCAATAATGGACCTTTTTTCTTTGTTGCATAATAAAGAGGTATTTCTTCCCTACATTCTTCAAGTTGAGAATAACCCACAAATGGATCTCCCTTCTCAAGTATAAATGAGGAAGAAAATAGACCTATGATTAAGGTAAGTGTCAGAGCATAAAATTTCATATACAACATAAATTAGGCACAACTCCTTTTATGCCCCGGTTTATGCCCTATAACACCAAACCCACATCTTTTTTGGATTGTGCATGTTTATGTGCTTTTTCGGGAAAATGTTATTGAGGGGATTATGGGAGTTGTTAGTGGTGGTTTTTGTGGTTGTTGGTAGTTGTTTAACTCCCTCTAATTTACGTTTTTATCCGAGGTCTATAACATCCTCGCCCCCATTTTTTCCCATTTCTAACAGGTTTTTATTTCCAAGCTGGGCTTTGACGGCAGCATCAAGGGGACTTTCGATGGATAGTGAGGTGCTTTTGGCCACGTGAGTGTAGATCATCGTGGTGTCGGTTTTGGAGTGACCTAAAAGTTCCTGGATGTGACGTACGTCGACGCCGCGTTCTAATTGATGGGTGGCGTAGCTGTGTCTAAGCATATGTGGAGTAACGCGCTGAGGGATACCCACGCGCTTGCCTGCCCGTGCGACGATGTTAGCGATGGAAGTTGCACTGTATTGCCCACCATTTGGGCCTTCTATAAGGTATGTTTTTGGTTGGTAGAATCTGAAGTACTCTTTAAGGATGGAGACTAGAGTTTGTGGGAGCGGGAGTAATCGGTCCTTGCCCCATTTGCTTTGCTCCACGGTGATAATGCCGCGTGAGTGATTGATATCGGAAAGTTTGAGGTTGATCACTTCGCTGCGGCGCATACCGCATGAATACAGGACGGTTAGGATGAGACGGTGTTTGATGTTTTGAGTGGTTGCAATCATTCCCAAGGCTTGTTCCACGGTGATCACCTTAGGCAAGCTTTCCGTTGCGCGGGGACGTACGAGGGTGGCTGGGTTGATTGGGTTGCCATTGAGGACGAGCAGTAGCTTGAGGGCACCAACAAACTGACGTTGGGTGCTATTGGCGTGATGGAAAAGTTTGGTGGCGCGGTAGGTGTTGATCTGCGCTAAGGTGTATGCTGAGGGTGGCGTTGGATGCAAACTGGCCATCAAAGGCGCCATGAGTGAGAGGTAGTTGTTGATGGTGTTTTGAGCATAGCCGCGGGCGTACAACATCTCTTGGTAGGATTTGAGGTAGAATTGGGTGGTTTCATTATGCCTTTTGGAGAGGGTCGTTGAAAGTGGTTTTCGGGTGAGCACTTCAAGGGAGCCGAAAGGTGCGACCGTCCTTTGGAGCTGGAGCCAATTGGGTTTATTGTATTGAAGCAACCAACACTTGATCTCCTTGTCCCAGTTCGCGCCAATGCGATGCAGGGCACGGTTCAAGGGGCGGTGGAACGGAGTGCGTAGCGAAAAAAATCGGCCACGGGAATCGTGGTAATCGCCTACGGTAATGATGAAATGTTTTGGGTTGGACATGAGCTAGGGGTTGTCCAAATAAATTGGCCACATTGTGTAACATGTCCAAGGAATGTGGAAAAGTTGCGCTTATGAACCGCGCAGAATTTTCGCCATAGGACGCCCTTTGGCCAATTCATCGACGAGCTTGTCGAGATAACGAACCGCTCGCGTGAGCTCATTGTCGAGGTCTTGGATTTTGTAGCCACAGATTGTTCCTGTGATCAGGTGGGCATTGGCATGAAGAGTAGCCTCGTCAAAAAAGGTTTGGAACGTAGATTTTGCGGCGATATGGCGGTCAAGGTCGGCCTTGGTATAGCCCGTGAGCCATTGGATCACTTCAAGCAGCTCGGCCTCACTCCTGCCCTTCTTTTCGACTTTGGTCACATAGTGTGGATATACCCCAGCGAAGGTGAGCCCGGCGACGCGAGCATGGTGTTCGGGAGTTGCTTGTGTGGCCATGGCGGATGGTGGTTTAGGTATGTCTTACAGCTTGATGCCCTTCGGGTTGCCCTTGAGGTAGACCTCGATGAAGTTGCGCAGGAACCCAATGCCGTACCCTTCATTCATCGTATTGGTAGTTTGTACGCTGAGCAAGGCGACAGACAGTCCCTCTTGGCGCAAAGCGGTTAGGAATACGCCCACCATGTAAACTACGTAAAGTGCGAAGGGCAGCGCAAACACACTATTGTGCAAATAGAAGATACCGACCACAGCGAAGATGGCCGTGAGGTGGCGGTAAAGGGTAAAGACCAACGGGAAGAGGTGGGTCACTTTCAGGTTGCCGGGGTGTGCCTTAGCGAGCAAGGGACGGGCGGCGCCGAAGCGGAATACTTGGCGGCGGAATTGCTTGAGGGTAGCGCGGCGTTTGTGGAAGACGTGGGCCTCGGCGATGAATCGGCTGGTGGCGCCTGCTTTTTGAAGGCGGAGGCTGAGCTCGACATCTTCGCCACAAACGAAGTTTTCGTCGTAGCCACCTACCGCTCGGAAGAGCTCGGCACTCATGCCCATGTTAAAGCCGCGCGGTTGGTAGGACGTCAGGGTGCTTTTGCCGCCGCGTATGCCCCCGGTGGTGAGGAAGCTGGTCATCGAAAAGTTGATGGCTTTTTGAAGGTCGGTGAAGTCGGCTGAGGCCGCATCAGGACCGCCGAAAAGCGTGGTATCCGGGTGGGCGTCAAGGAAGGCATCAATGGCACGGAGGTAGCCGGGCGGGATGATGCAATCGCTGTCGAGGAAGATGAAATACTGGGCCTTAGCTAAGGATGCAGCGCGGTTGCGGGCATCAGAGACGGGTAGGAATTCCTCGTAATAGATCTGAAGCGGTAATTGGTCAAGATAAGGGGCCAATTCTGGTCTCAATGCATCCCCCGGAGTACCGTCGCCTAGAATGATTTCAAAACCAATTTGTGGGTAGTCCAACGCGGTGAGGCTTTGGAGGAATTCGGTGACTTCGTCCGGACGCTTGAACGTCGGAGATATCAGTGCATACTTTGGGGAATCGGCAGCTTGGCCCATTAATCCAAACCTATTTTATCGTTGATCGTGTAATCGTGCTTCTTAGTGCTCTCGCGTAAAGACAGCTCGGCAATAAATCCTACTCCGAAGAGTTGAACGCCCATGATGGTTGCCGCGAGAAGAATATAAAACAACGGATTTTCAGTAATCAGTCGGGCTTCTACGCCAGCGCTTAACGCCCATAATTTATAGCTGCCTAGATAAGCCAACAAAGCAACACTTAAAGTGAACATCAGCGTGCCGGCAGCACCGAAAAAGTGCATGGGACGGCGGCCAAATTTTCCCATCACCGCGAGTGTAGCAAGATCTAAAAAGCCATTAATGAATCGATCTAAACCGAATTTCGTTGTGCCATACTTACGGGCTTGGTGCTGTACAACCTTCTCTCCTATCCTACTAAACCCTTTGTTTTTAGCAAGAAACGGAATGTAGCGGTGCATTTCTCCATAGACCTCTATGTTGTGCACCACTTCCAAGCGATACGCCTTGAGACCACAATTAAAATCGTTGAGTTTAATTTTTGAAATGCGGCGCGTGGCGGCATTGAAAAGTTTCGTGGGTAAGGTTTTGGTAATGGGATCGTAACGCTTCTGCTTCCAGCCGCTCACCAAATCGTAGCCGTCTTCCAAGATCATTCTGCGCAATTCAGGAATTTCTTCCGGGCTGTCTTGAAGGTCGGCGTCCATAGTGATAACCACCTGACCAGAGGCCGCTTTAAACCCTTGATTCAGACCTGCGCTCTTGCCTTGGTTTCGACGAAAGGAAATGGCCTTGACATTTTCGTTTTTTGTGCGAAGTTCCTGGATGACTTGCCAGCTGTTATCCGTAGAGCCGTCGTTGACAAATACGATTTCATAGGTATAGCCTTCGCGGTCCATGACACGTGAAATCCAATCGGTCAATTCCGGTAAACTCTCGTCCTCGTTGAATAAAGGAATGACAATACTTAAGTCCAATGCACTCATAAAAATTATACTACCGGTTCATCTTTTTTCATCGCAGCTGCAACAATGAGGCTGATCACTAAGTAATAGATACTGATGAAGGTTAGGCCCATGATTTGTGCTTTGAAACCAAACTGATCCCGCTCTTTTANTTGGGAAACGCCCTCAGAAATTTGAGATTTATCAGCACCCATACGCTCCATGAATTGGACNGTGAACTCAATGGTTTTTTCCTCCATCATGTCCTTGAAATCGGGATCTACAACATTGTACATCAATGCATTAAACAAAACGACCACNGCAGTTCCAAGGATTAAACCTATGGCCGAAGTTCCCAATGCTCCCTTATAGGAAATGAAGCCGTTTAACGACTGCTTTGCTTTCGCTACGGCGTAGATAGCTAGACCAATTGGTACAATCCATTGGTAGAGAATACCCAACCACCAATACTTAAATAGTAGCGTTGGATCACCTAAATAACTCCATAAAAACATGAGGAGTCCTAGACCTATAACGATGAAGGCGAGCTGTTTACCTTGTGCCTTCATGATTTCAATTTCCTGTGCCATCTTACTTGTTTTTTGCGGTTCAAGCGCTATTCGCTTGCTACAAATATAGTCCAACAGGACCGATTAAAAATTGTTAAAATTCATTGGTCAGACGTCTTTAGTTGGCTTAACTTTGCAGTGGGCAAGTCTCACACAACCAGCTCCTGGTGAATCCCCCAGGGCGGGAACGCAGCAAGGGTAATTGGTCGTAGCGGTGTGATGTGAGTAGCTTGCCCATTTTTTGTGCCCTAAATTTTGAGGGAAAGACGTACTTTTGCTCAGTAAATCATATAACTCACACACATGAAATTCTTCATCGACACTGCGAACCTCGCACAGATTCAAGAAGCCCAAGAGCTAGGAGTTCTAGACGGGGTAACGACTAATCCATCATTGATGGCTAAAGAAGGCATTAGCGGGGACGCAAATGTGAAAGCACACTACAAAGCCATTTGTGCTATTGTAGACGGTGATGTAAGTGCTGAAGTGATCGCAACGGATTACGAAGGCATGATTAAAGAAGGTGAGGAATTGGCTGCATTAGATGAGAAAATCGTTGTGAAGATCCCGATGATTAAGGATGGGGTAAAGCTTTGAAATACTTCTCTGACAAAGGCATCAAGACGAACTGTACGTTGATCTTCTCTGCAGGTCAAGCACTGATGGCTGCCAAAGCTGGCGCAACTTACGTGAGTCCATTTATTGGTCGTTTAGATGATATCTCAACGGACGGCTTGGATTTGATCGAAAGCATTCGCATCATTTTTGACAACTACGACTTCGGAACAGAAATTCTTGCGGCTTCCGTACGTCACCCGATGCACATCATTCAATGTGCTGAGATCGGTGCAGACGTGATGACTGGACCTTTAAGCGCAATGGAAGCTTTATTGAAGCACCCATTAACAGATATAGGTTTGGCTAAATTTTTGGAAGATCATGCAAAAGCAAACGGCTAATTCTTAGTTGTAACATATAGTTTTCGAGAAGCCTCGCCTACCGCGGGGCTTTTTTGTACCTTATATAAAAATTGAAAGGGTCGTGATTTATTCCATTTATCCGGAAAGCATCAACGCGCAGACCATCGCAGAATGCGTGGCGCGTTTTAAGAAAGGTGAAATTGCCATTATCCCTACGGACAGTGTCTATGCTGTAGCTGGAGATTTTCAACATCCACTGGCACTTGAAAAATTGGCGAAAATCAAAAAAGAGTCGGTTAAGACTGCAGAATTTTCATTTCTCTTCACCAATCTAAGCCAAGTTTCCGAATATACACAAAGCGTAGACGGCGGCACCTTTAAATTACTAAAACGCTGTTTACCAGGACCGTACACCATGGTGCTGGAAGCAAACATTGCATTAGCACGAAAGCTGGGGCAAAAGCGTAAGACCATCGGTATTCGAATTCCGGACCATCCAATTGTTAGGGCCTTGTGTGAAACTTTAGGTCGCCCTTTAGCATCTGCCTCTTTGCACCACGACGATGAGATTATTCAATATCCTACAGATCCAGATGAAATCGCTGCGACCTACGCGCATCTCGCGGATTTTATGATAGACGGCGGCTGGGGCGATAATGTTCCCTCAACGGTTATTGACCTTAGTGGAGCAATACCTGTACTGCTTAGAGCGGGAAAAGGCGATCCGGATGTGATTTAACAAAAGACTGCAGCTTTAATCGGTCCAATTTCCCGTTCTCCAACAGCGGCCATTCTGGTACAATACACGCTTCTTTGGGCATCCCCGTTCCCTCCCAATGACGAAATGCCTTTTTGAGAGCTTTAACATCGTCCATCGCACGCAGTACCATGACCGGTACTTGACCATACCGTTCGTGTTCCCTAGCGCTCATGACCGCTTGAATACCGTGTGCATCACAAACGGACTCGAATTTTTCCGGGTGAAGTTTGATTCCTCCGGAGTTAATCACATGATCCAATCGACCTTCATAGTGGAATCGTTTTTTATCAAGCAATNGCACACGATCTTGAGTTTGCAGCTGCACTATTCCTAGATGCGGTGCAGAAATACATAGGCATGATTCAGTATTTACAGAAAACTCCGTTGCCCCAACCGCAGTATACTCCTTACTTCCCAATGGGCGAAGGGCTACATGAGAAGCCGTTTCTGTCATTCCATATCCTATACAAACACCAGGATAACTCGAGGTATCGTATCGCGCAGGAAGTGCACTTCCCCCTAGCAACACGGTTCTTACCTTAAGTTGCTTTCCAGCCTCTTGCAGCGCAATAAATTGAGCGGGAGTCATGGGAACAAAGTCCAGTCCTTCTGGGACATTAGGGAACGCTCGAGGTTCACACAAATGCAAAGTAAGCCGGCCTAAGTACGCGCGAACGACCATCATGAAGCCACCAATGTACTTCGCAGGCAACACTAATGCCGCTGTTGAGCCCGGAACCAATTCAAAGGCATCCAATGTAGCACGGGCAGATCCATAAATCATCTCACGCGGTAAAGCCAACGTCTTTGGAGTACCCGTTGAGCCGCTTGTTGGTAACGTCCATTCCGAATCCTGACTTAAGCAAAATCTCAAAGCACTTTGGACCGTAACGATGTACTCCGGAACCTCCTGTAAATCAACAAGCTCAGTAGCAGAATAACTCCGGTTGTTCCAAACGAAAAGTGATTTATTTTCGGACATGTATTTTCGGGTACAGTTTTTGTTTCAACGTGTGCNCAATGAACAAGTTCAAAACAGCAGCAATATACATCAGCCTCATGGTATTCTCATTCAGCGTTTATGCTGCCGGTGAGGCTGAATATGTATGGCTTACTGTTCGCAACGCCATGAGTGGCGAACCCATTGAAGGGGTGAGTATAACTGTGGATCAAGCATACATTGGAGAGACCGGTCCTTTGGGACGAATTCTTATTCCAGAGGGCATGCCAGGACAACTCATCGCACTCTACCACACCAGTTACGCCGCCGGCTATTATTCGAGGAAGGAACTGCAGGATCGGGATTATGAAGTTTTTTTACGAGAAAGTGTACTAAACATCCAGGAAGTTGTGATTCGAGCAAATCGAATGGAACAACAGTACCAAAAAACAGCGCAAGAAGTTCGCAGTATTGATGCGAAACAATTGGACCAACAGTTTCAAGCAACTACAGCTGATGCACTCGCCATCGATCCGAATGTTTTTATTCAAAAATCACAAGCTGGAGGTGGATCACCCATGATTCGTGGTATGAGTACATCGCGGGTGCTCGTTATGGTCGACGGTATCCGAATGAACAATGCTATTTTTAGATCCGGCAATGTGCATAATGTAATCTCTGTAGATGGAGAAAGTGTCTCAAATATGGAGATCAGCCTAGGGCCTGGAAGCGTTTTACACGGGAGTGATGCATTGGGTGGTGTCATGCACATCAATACTTACGACGCACACTTTGGGGATTCTACAGAAATTTTACAAAGCTTAGTATTCACGTTGAGCAACCAAAATGCGCAACTTTCAAGAAGACCTAATTTTAGAATCAACTACGGTGGTCTGAATTGGGCAGGAATGACTTCGCTCACCTACACCCAATACCACGATATACGGATGGGCCAGCGAATTCTATCGTGGACGCCTGCTTCCCATCTCAGTAATACGCAACTCACCTGTCTCCCCACTACCATCGGGAGTATTGATACGGTTCGTACACCAGAGGACCTCAACATTCAATACAACACCTCTTACGAACAGCGCAACGTCACACAAAAATTCAAGGTCCGTTTGGCAGAACGCACCACTTTTAAATCCGGATTACATTTCAGCTTGACCGGCGACGTGAATCGCTACGATCGATCGACAGAAATGATGAATGGCAGACCTAAATATGCCCAATGGAATTACGGTCCACAAGCTTGGTTAATGACCTATGTTTCCATCGAGAATAGGGATAAAACTACCATCAGCGATTGGATGAAATTCACCTTATCAGGACAGTATTTCGAGGAAAGTCGT
>JGI26083J51738_10001516_pt1 | contig 12493 bp, 10 predicted proteins | sample SaaInl85LU_5_DNA_FD_51738 | JGI IMG/M metagenome (IMG submission 51738)
CCTGTACCGACAGCGAGGTTCACATCGACCTCACCGTCTACTGCACCATCAAGCCCATCAGCTGCCGCAAAAGTCGCACCATCAATCACTTTGACTGCGTTTAAAACCTGTGCAGAACCCTGATTCACGAGAACAATGTCGTTAGTACCATCGTTGTTGAAATCTTCACTTGCGGAAATATCCGAGCCGGTAAGAGACCCACTGCTTGCGTTTTGATAGATTTCAAACGAATTGGCTTGAGATGTGATAGCATCGTCAGTGCGGATTTGCCCGTCAACCGTGCCGTCAGCCGCGTCCGCGTCAGCGATATCTTGGGAAGACAGGATAAAAGCCGCCCCACCTTGACCGCCGAGCGTACCGAACACAATTTCATCCGCCCCGTCGCCATCCATGTCACCCGCATATGACAACTCTGTGCCCGCTAGAGCCGCCCCGCGCGCGACGGCTGAAAACGAAGATGCCTGATCAGAAATATTGACCGTGCTAATGATCCCATCAACGGTACCGTCTGCCGCATCTGCAGCTGCAAGATCCGATGAAGCAAGGCCAAAGACCTTTCCAGCATTGGTGCCCTCGTCCGTGTTCCGGCTTTCACTGAATAATAGATCAGAAATACCATCACCGGTAAAATCACCGTCGAGCTTAATCTGATTACCAACGCGCGTCGCATTTGACTGAGCGGGATCACCAATAATTCGGTAGCTGTTTGCCAACTGAGGCACTAGGTCAAGATCAACGACCCCATCCCTGACGCCGTCCAAAAGGTCTGCTGCCTCAAGTTCAGCACCCGACAACATTGTGATGTTGTCCTCAACGGTAGAGGACGTCGAGCCATCATCCGCAAAGATAAAATCAGTAACACCATCCCCGTCATAGTCCCCGTTACTCGCCAGATCGATACCACTATCACTCCGATCAACGCCATTGATGAAGAAATAGGCCCCATCAAGAGATCCAATTTCTGCGCCAAAAGAAATCAGTCCGTCAATCGTGCCATCAAGCGCGTCAGCCGCAGCAAACTGTGATGCGGGTAGCAGGCCAAACAGACCATTACCGCTGTTACCAAAAAAGTCCGCAAGCCCGTCACCGTCAATATCGCCTGTCTCCGCATTCGTCTGACGGGTCGGGTTGTTATCGCCTGTCGCAATAAAATAGGCCGTTAGTGGAACTGCGAAAGAGGATACGGCGTCACCAACCAACACATCGTTGCCCGCGCCCCCCGAAAGGCTATCGTTACCAGCTTCTCCGAATACCTCATCATCGCCTGCGCCAGCGATGACGGTGTCGTTCCCTGCGCCGGCGGTGATAATATCATCGTCTGGGGCCTCGCCCGGCAGGTTCGCATCGCCACCATCGATTACATCGCCGTCTTCATCCACAAAACTTGCATCGATCAAATCATCAGTCGCGTCGCCCGTGATGATACCGTCGGATCCAGTGTTCAAGCTTTCCACAACTGGACTGCTGCCATCACCTGTAATTATGTTCAGCGCGACATTCGATCCCAGGTTGTAACGGGCATCAGCAGAGAAGCTAAAATCAATGGCGGCGTCGCCTGCCACAACATTGTCCGCAACCGTAAGTACCGGAGACAATATTCCATTTTCTGCAGCACTGTTTCCAACAAAAATAGCAAACTGATTTGGAAGCGATTCGTTGATGATGATCTCGAAGCTGGCAGGAGCTACCTCATCTGCAGCTAGGATAAATTGGACATCGCTCATCAAGCTCGGATCGATCACGAAAATATCGCCTGCGGACACTTCGAAAACACCAAGGTTGTTTGCTTGCGTGACTATGATAATGGCCATTTTTCTTAATCCTTACAGGAAACTAGTAAACATACAGGCGGTACTGCCCAACGATGGCGTCAGCCTTCAGTCAGGGGTGTGAAGCCGGTCCGTTGCAAAGTGGCGGCTAGGGCAGACCATCGGTCGGATTTACACGTTAACAACAAACTCAAAAACACAAGTGCAGTGTGCCACGTGCGCCAAGCAACTGGAACAGCTTTCAATGAAGATCATGTTCGGGTCGTTGCTGGCAGCTATCGAGCAGCATTCATCGGTTAGACGGGCGACTACCCACACTTGCCTTTGAGAAAGACAAGGGTGTTGGCCCTACCTTACCCCAGTATCCTTTTTACGGTCGCACCGGCGCACCATCATTTGATGCCGTTCGTAAACTTCTTGCGGCGCTCACGAATTTTCGCGTCAGATTCGACAGTGCCGTCATGAAATGATCCGAACCATTTATCCCACGGCAATTCGAGCGAGCCATAGTTACATTCGAAATACCGGTGATGCATCTGGTGATGAAATGTCCCCAGCTGTAGGCGGTTCTTATCCTTAATGACCATACCCTCAAAGCCAGTATGCGTGGTTGCAGCGGTCAGCGCGTAATACTGAAGATGAAAAAGGATATGCAGCGGATGAGCCGCAATCACAAAATGGATCAAGACCGACCCAAGAAAGATGAGGTGCTCAACGGGGTGCATCGCCATACCAGACCAAGGGCCCACATTGATGTTACGGTGATGCAGCGCGTGGACGTGTTTGTAGAAAAACGGGATATGAAGAAAACGATGTATCCAGTAGAAATAGAAGCTCTCCCAAACTGGGATCAGTAAGAACAACGCAATGAACCAAATGGGGTTCGCGGCCCACGTCAACATCGGTGCATACCCGTTAGCCATCGCCCAAAACATCAGCACTTCATAGAACGTCCAGACTGTAACGCCGCTGGCGATCGTCCAGAACATATTGTCACGGATCTGCCCACCAAGCGTAAATTGCCGTCCGTTTTTCATTAGCGGGCGAGGGTCATATTTAAGCTGCTGCCCTTGTTTGGTGAAAGTATAGAAATAAAGGTGTAACCCGCCCGCGACGAGCGTCATTAACGCGACGTTTCGCATGAACATCTCGGCAACCCAGCCGAATGCGAACACACGGGTCTCTTCTAGCGGTGGTTGAAACCAATAAAATGAAATGTAGGCGATAGCGACAATCAACAGTCGTTCTGTGATGAAAAACCAAGAGTTCCAGAACCACGCCAGCATCGCCATCGGACGCGGCGGCCAACTGAAAAATGGTGACACTTGCAACGGAACATTCGGTGTATGGTTCCAACCTTTGAGTGGTGCGTCAGACATCGATAGCCTCCCAGAAAACCCCGCGTCTAGGTTGCCACGATTTACCTCTGCGAAAAAACAGTATTAAACGAACAACAACATCAAAAATTCCGAGATAGGTATGGCGCTAACCCTTAAAGCAATGGAGTATTTCACGACTGCTCTGCATCATGGCAGCATTGTCAAAGCGGCTGCAGAACTGAACATCGCAGCATCGGCCGTATCCAGCGCAATTGACCAAGTCGAAGCGGAGTTTGATCTGACCCTCGTGATCCGCCAACGCGCGCGGGGCATTCAGCCAAACGCAGCCGGACGCGATGTGGCNCGNAAATGCGAGCATCTACTTGATGAATATCGATCCTTACTGATTGAGGGATCCGAGTTGAANAAATCACATAAGGGGACNCTGCGGATTGGATATTACGCCCCGATCGCCCCCGCATTCTTGCCGCAAGTTTTTGAAGCATTCCTACCAAACACATCAGACGTCACGCTGGAATTAGAGGAATGCAACAATGATGAAGCACAAGATGGGCTTCTGGCTGGAACATACGACGCCATTTTATTTGTAGCCGAAGGTGTTCGACCCTCTATCGAATATGACACGTTGGTTACCGCCCCACCCTATTTCTTGATGCCCAGTTCCCACCCTTTGAAAGACCAGCGAACAGTCACCATGGCGCAAATTGCAACGGAACCGTTAATTGTTTTGAACCGTCCGATTGCCGCGTCATATTACGAAGGCCTGTTTCAATCCGAGACGCGAAAAGCCCCCGTCGCAGCCTATGCGAATTCGACCGAAATGGTACGCAGTCTTGTCGCGGCAGGGAGGGGATGCGCAATTCTCAATATGCTGCCGCTTACGTCAGAGACTTACGCAGGGGCGCCCGTAATCGCGCGGCCAATTTCAGACAGTTTACCACCGTTAACACTGGCTCTTGGCTATGATCGAATGCGCCCACGCCGAATTGTACAAGACTTTGCGAAAGCCTGTCAGGAGCACTTCGCCACCGTTGGGCCAACACAATGCATTATCTCGCATGAAGAATAGGCCGTCAGTTCTTTCTTGTGCCTCTGAACCAATCAACCGTACGGGCCAGACCGTCATCCACAGACACTTTTGGCGACCAGTCGAGAATATCTTGAGCCTTTGTTATGTCAGGGCGGCGCTTTTTCGGATCATCTTGTGGCAGTTCTTTGTAAACCAACTGAGAGCTACTGTGCACAATCGACAGAACTTTATGGGCCAAGTCTTTGACCGAGTATTCCTCGGGGTTGCCAAGATTTATAGGGCCTGCGAATTGCGTTTCGCGCGCCATCGTTCTGCAAAAACCCTCAATAAGATCGTCAACGTAGCAAAAAGATCGCGTCTGGCTACCATCCCCGTAGACGGTAATGTCTTCGCCTTTCAAGGCCTGCGTGATGAAGTTTGATACAACTCTGCCGTCATCAGGGTCCATTTTGGGACCATACGTGTTGAAGACCCTTACAACCCGCACATCAACGCCCAGTTGCCTTTGGTAATCAAAGCAAATGGCCTCAGCAGCGCGCTTGCCCTCATCATAGCATGCCCGCGGACCCGTCGTGTTCACGTTGCCCAGATAAGTTTCCGGCTGAGGATGCACTGTCGGGTCTCCGTAGACCTCAGAAGTAGAGACCTGCAGCATTTTGCATTTCTGTTGATGAGCAAGGTCCAACAGATTTATCGTTCCAAAGATCGACGTTTTGAAAGTCTTGATTGGGTTTGTCATGTATTGTTTTGGCGAAGCAGGGCACGCCAAATTGTAAATTTTATCGCATTCAACGCTAATTGGCGTGGCAATATCATGCTCCACAAACTCGAAGTTTGGGTTTTCTAAATGCTCGGAAATATTTTCTTCTGAGCCCGTCGACAGATCATCAACGCAGACGACGTGATACCCTTCGCNCAATAACCTAGCGACTAAGTGCGAGCCCAAAAAACCCGCTCCACCCGCAATGATCGCATGTCGCACCATAACTCATCACTCTCACAAACGACTTAACACCTGCTCCATATGAGTAGCGCGCGCACATCCCAACCGCCAGCACCCAATTGATTATATTTGACACCTACTTGCGGCACACAACGTGCGATGCTTTACTTCGAACTGTGATAATCGCACAGAATTATAAGTAATTTTTTATTGAGTACATGCGCATGAGCAAAACACAGCCAGCTGACGTAAAGCCATTGATGGTCATAGGTATTTGCACACGTAACCGGCATGAGATGCTGCATAGATGCCTGATCTCGTTGAAAAATGCGACACTACCAAAACGGTACCGCACCGAGTTAATCATCGTGGAAAACGCCGAAACTCTTTCGATCGAAAGTATCATCGAAGAACTTAATCTTCCGATACCCGTACATTTGGCGGCTGAGCCAAAAATTGGGTATTCCAGCGTGCGAAATCGCGTACTCGACATAGCAGATGAAATGGGCGCTGATATTTTGCTGGGCGTCGATGACGACGAAGAAGTCTGCGAGAATTGGGTAATCGCTTATGAGGCCGCGGCGGAATTCCTGCCTGACTGCGACGTGATGATGGGGCCAACAAATTTGCGATATGCCAACGGCGACGAACCGTCTTCAATTGTTCAGTCAGCAGGGCATTGGATCGAGAGGACCCAGCCCTTGAAACGGGCTTTCGGACAAAGACCATATGTACCCGCGACAATGAATTACGCACTAAGGAAAGCAGTTTTGTCAAAGCAATCTGGTCTCGGCCTCAGGTTTGATGAACGGTTCAACAAGATCGGTAGCGAAGACACCGCATTTTTTTTTATCCTTGAAAACCTGTATGGCGGCAAACTTGGCTGGGTTCCTGAAGCCCGAGCTTTTGAAGACCGCCTAGGTAAACGAGACACGTTAAAATTCATAAGTGAACGAAACGCTAGAAATCAGGCAGCATATTTTTCAATAGTTCTCGCACACCAGAAAACGCAAAAAACACTATCGGTTGCGCTAAGTGAAATAAGACAAATTACACTCAAACATGCCTTTTACGCATTTTATCATTTTATCGCTGCAGCTTTGTACGCATTGGACCAGCCACAAAGGGCCAAGAAGCTATTCGGAACATCAGTTTGCCACTTCAAATGCCTTGGGGCAGTAACAGCCNCCTTTAAATGGCGGCAATTATAAATGCCCCCTCTAATTGCGAATGTAAGGCTCAACAAAGAACCAAGGAACGTAAATGCTTAACGAACTTCGGTATTTTACCCGGTCCAGTCCAGTCGCGACTAAACTCTCACGAATGTTGCACGAACGATTGCACGATTTTTTACAGCGATATCCACACTTCAAGATGACGAAGCCACGTTATTTCTGGGTGCGGTTCGATGAGGGGATTGGTGGGCCGCAAGATGTGAACGTCTTTTGGGAAGGCAAAGACATTGTTCTATCAATATCATTCTCATACGCTGTCCACCTACATCACAGCCGAGTAGACCAACTGTTCACGATGGTCGTTTGGCTTATGAAAGCTGGACCGGAAGCAGAGCAGATTACCGTCAATTTATCGGACGGTGAGGCGCCATCCTTCGCACGCTTCACACCGTCAAGTTGCTTTGACTTCGCCATTCCTATGCCAGATCAGTACTTCTTCGCCTCTCATGGTTTCATCGCTATGCGACAGCACTCCTACGAAACTGACATCCCATGGCATGACAGAAGCGATGAGCTAATTTGGCGCGGCACACCAGTTGGGACCGGAATGATTAACCCAGCCCCCTGCCACGCAGAAAATCCAGCGATCGTTCAAAGGATCCGGCTGGCGCACCTCGCAAAATCAGTAGGCATAGATTTCAAATTTGTTCCAACGAGTGTGACGAACGATGTCTGGCCTCTTATTGAGCGTGCTGGATTATCCGGCGAGCGGGTTGAAGAAGGGTCTTGGGCAACCCGCAAATACGCCCTCGATGTTGACGGCTTCACAAACACCTGGAGTAACTTCCTGATCAGACTTCATCTTGGTTGTTGCGTCTTTAAAGTAGACTCACAGTTTGGCTACCGGCAGTGGTACTATCATCACCTAACCCCGTTTGAGCATTACATCCCCGTTAAGGCGGACCTAAGCGATATATCGGACCAAATAGAATGGGCGCGTAGCAATCCGAAAAAAGCGGAAGAAATTGCTGCGAACGGACAAAACTTCGCCCGTCAGCTCACATTTGAAAGCGAGAGTGTCCTTGCAGGCAAGCTCATTCTAGAAAACTNGCGTTGGCCGCTGTAGCTGTCGGTACGACCGCGCAGAACTACGGCGTCAGGGTCTCGGCAATCCGCTTCATGTCTGAAAACCCTTCAACCAGTGCTTCTGTATCCTCTCTTCGTAACTGATCCAGCGTGCTGGCCATCCTTACAAATTCGGGCAACTCAGCACTATAGTCGCTATCATACATGAAGCTAATCATGCCTTCGATCTGCTGAATATGGCCGGGAAGGCACTCATCGCCCACGTGAGAAATACGTAATTGAGCAAGGTGATCTCTCAGCTTTCTCGCAACAGTTTGCTTCATGTCAGCTGGCATCACTTGCATCCTGTAAAAGCTGGGCTCCTGCAAAGGGCGCATCGCAATATCGCTCAACTTAGCCTTACACGCACTCACCAATCCATCACACAGACTTGGAAGCGCGGCGATCGTCATTACCGATACAGTCACTCCAAACGTAATGCTCACATGGGGGCATTCTTCGCGGACCGTGGCAATATTCTGCTGAAACGTTTCCCAGTTAAACCCATTGCGAACCAGCGCGCCAAGCTCTCCAACAGCGTCGATGCTGGCTTCAAGAGCAACGGACGGAAAATGCTTCCAGAGCTNAACAATGGATTTATCCCGCAGGGACAGGAATGACATATTCGAATTATACGCCAGATTGATATCTGTCCGGTCGTTTTTGATGAGGTCAGACAAAAGATTGTAATGCTCATCTAACATCAAAGGCTCGCCACCAGCGAAGTAAATGGTTTGAATTGTTTGCATGCCGGGTGCAATTTGAGCCGCAAAGTCTTCTGGCGACTTAAAGCTTGAGATAACCGCTTTATCACCAACAGTCAGACCCATTTTCTTGGCATCCCCAAACCACTTTGAACTATAACCGTGATAGCAACTTCGACACTTAAGGTTGCATAAATTTGAAAACCTCAGGTCTAATGAGATGGGGAAGTCCCCGACTGTTTTTTCCACATCTGTCAAAGACAACTGCTTTAGCTGATACTGATAGGCNGTGTTATAATCATCACGCAGGCTACGCGCTCCGCTCTTTTCCCGCTCAGTGCATCTCGCGCATCCAGCCGGTGTTTTACCCTCGGCAAACATTTTTCGTATCTCATCCATGCGGTCGGATCGCCAAGCTGCTGAAACTGTGGATGTTTCGATATTTCCGTGTTCGTCCGCATATTCACAACAAGGCTTAAGACCGCCAGAAACAGAAATATGAGTGTTCACAAACGGCGCAATACACAAAGACTTCGGTACCATTACAAAAAACCCACTCGTTAAATCAGACACTTTATTCTGTGACAGAAGCTTAGAAAACACAACGTCTATCAAACTCGCAAGGCCGTTAGCAGACCTCAACCTTGCCATCTTGGGCTAGGCTTCACTACCGCAGCGGCACACAACGCGGCAATCCCGCAGGCAAGACGACAAGCGCGCCTACACCGTAGAGCGTTTTTGCCAATCCACTTTCACTTGATGCGACGGTCACCCAATTTTGCCCGATGCCCAAGATAGCCACGTCAGAAGGCAGGCGGGAAATGAAGCCTGCGTCCGGCAGCAGAACCATCGCACTTGGGGCAGCATCACTGAAAACCATTACGCTCATTTGCAACAGNACNACTGANATNATGGCGCCCAGAAAGTATCCGATCCAGGCGCTAATAGTCATGAATATGCTCAAGGCGGACAACACCTGCCTGAAACCCGCGCAGCGTCGCTGCGAGGTCAGAAACAGGGACCAAAACAAGGTGGCGCGTGTCATCATAACCCTGCCGATCAAAACTATAGATCGCTTGATCAAGCCGCTGATTGCTGGACGTAACCGTCAGCATAATGTCGTCGTTACCAGCAATCTCAACAAAGTCCGCCCCCTCTGCCGCCCACTGATCTAACAGTTTTGTCAAAGCGCGGTACCGAGGTGCCTCAACCTCAATACCCTCTGGCCGCATTGATTTAACCTCCACACCCTCCTCAGCCGATAAGCGGTTAGGCTGCAAATCGCGAACGATTAGGCGTAAGCGCAACGCATCTGGTTCTAGGTTCGCGACAGCGGCCTTGATTACGCGGGCATAGCGGGCCTTGAGCCCATATTCTACTCCAAGCGCAAACCGCCTTTCACGGTCCCGCCATACATCTGTTTCCGCATTTTTCAGAGCAACTGCATCACGCTCAAAATCCCATTGATACCAAGGGACTTGTTGCAAAAACTGTGCATATTGGGCGGCCTGCTGNGCGCTCAATATATCAAGTGACGCGGGCTCATCACCGCGCATAACAACTGCGAAGCGACCCAAGGTTTCCTCATAAAGTGCTTTTGCGAGCATCTCAAAAGTGAAGCTAATCCCAATCGTGTAGATCGTTGATTTGAACTGGTTTGGAAAACCACCCACAGGGCCAGAGGCTTTGGAAACACTGCATAATGACCGCCAAAACCCCGCGACCGATTTGAAATACGCGTAATCGTGCGGGGCGCCATCGGCGATGACCTGCGCGTAATCATCATAGGCGTGAACAATGTGCCACTCGGGATAGGTCAGCAAAGTACGCCCTTCTGGGCGGTGATGTTCCGGTGGTAGAATTGGCGTATAACTCGATGGCACAACGCTCGGGCGACACGCCAACTCAACATAGGCAACAGGGCTGGCACCAAACGCGAACATTAGCGCAACAACAGCCGCGCCGCGCTTGAGTAGCCAAATCATTGCACGCGGCCAAAACGCAGCCCCACAAACAAGGCCACGCCCCCAAGTGCAATATGCGGAAGATTGGCAAGCACACGGAACACCGTGAAAGAAATCCCATCAGAGGTATTTGTGAAGATGCCAAAGTCCAAATAGCCCCAGCCAGTCACAAAGCCTAACAGCCCATCGCCCAGATAAAGCGCACCAAATGCCACAAGGAACACCTTGCTTGCCCGAGCCCCCATGAAAGCGGCAATCAATGCCCATAGCGCGGACGCCAGATGCAGCGTATCATCGAACAGATCGAGCGCAAAAACACCAAAGGCCAAGCCTTGATCGTCTGTGATACCGGGCACGTAGTTCAAAGCTGCGGCCGCTAAAAGTACCACAAAATACCCAACCGAAATCTTTTGCAGCAAGCTCATAACACCCCCAAATACCTGTCCCAAAAGTTATTCCGCAGGATCAGCTTTGGGTCCATCTTGCGCTTCGCAGCGGCAAACTCAGCAGCGCGTGGATAGGCCGCTGTCAACTGATCCAATCGCGCGTGAGGGCGATAGGGCAAATAATATGTGCCCCCGATTGAGACGACCCCGTCTATCAATTCTTGCGTCATCCGCTGCATGTCAGCCTCTGCGCGGGCAGTCATTTCTTGACTGAATGACATCACCGCAGCGATCCGCGGTGTTGTACTGTAACTCAGCCAGCTTTCCTCATCATTATCGACAAACCGCAAGGTAACGTTGAGAAATTCTTGATACGAGGCAGGAATAACAGTTCTGCAAATGATCACAAATTCCGCAAAACGTTCTGGTGCGACAAAGTACTCGTGCAAGATATCCGTTCGCTTGGGGTCGCGATCATCAAGCGTGTGCACAGGCTCATTGATCAAACTGTTNCGCGTTGTAGGCCCACCCGCCAGCTTCGTCGCTACATCCGCCTCAAACCACCACCGCAGCTTTTTCATCCGTTCGTTACCAAGCTGGGCACGGTAAATGCGGCTCGCAATTTTCGCCGCCACACCCGAGCCTTGCGCCGCAGGAAGTGCACTTTGATCAACACTTGGTCGGTACGACACAAGTAAACCGCGCATCATAAAATCATCACGCCCCACATTAAGCCGCCCGTAGGCCATGTTGACGGTGCGGTCCTTCAGCACCTCAACAAAGCGTTTACCCAAACTCTCTGCGGGCACTTCTTCAAATGTAGGCTCAAGGCGCACATTCTTTGCGAGGTCCACGTCCATCTGTGTGACAATGCCTGTTAGTCCATAGCCACCCATCGTCATGTTGAATAAATCACTATTTTCCGATCGCGAGCATCGCACCAATTCGCCCTCTGGCAGCAACATTTCAAAGGCGCGAACAGTGCTGCCCATTGGCCCCTCTTTCACAGGCCAACCGTGGGCATTCACACAAAAGGTCGCCGCAACCCCAAAATTATTGTTAGATTGCATGACACGTGGGCCAAGCCCAACAGGATCCGCAGCATTGATCACATCCCGCCAGCGCGCACCCGCATGAAGGCGCATCACACTGTTTTTCGTATCAAGCTCTATAGACGCATTCTCAAACGTAATGGCGTGACCGCCACGTGGAATTGCCTGCCCCCCCATGGAGTGACGCGCAGCCCCCACGTTTACGGCGCGGTTATTTGCGCTCGCATCTGCAAGTTCGGCTCTGAGGGCCGCAACCAATTTCTCACCTTGGTCCTCGCGCAGGGTTATGTGCTTAAAGATCGGTGTCTCATTCAACTCACTGGCATCGTTTAAGGTTTTGCCCGCCCCAAGCGGTTTGACCATACGGGTGCCAGCAAGCGTGGGGTTAGACGCTGAGAACCCTTTGGTAAGCGCGACGCCTACAGCGGCTCCGCCCCCGAATAGTGCCGCACGCCGACCGATTTTGACGATCTGTACCAATTTGCCAAACCTTACTAATTACTCGAAAATCACTAGTTAATGTGCTCAGTATGAAATGCATGCCGCGGCTTTGGCAACGCACTGCGCAGCGGAATTTGGCAAACGTATCAAAAGAGCCGCATATAAACGCAGCAGTGTACGTTAGTCGTATTTCAAAAGCTTAATCTTTTTGCGGGCGCGCATTTTTGCGGGGCTTAGCCCGTATTCCTCGCGCACTGCCTTCGACATTGTATCAACAGAGCCAAATCCCGTGGCAACCGCCACATCAACAATCGGCAACAAGGTTTCTTCAATCATATTACGGGCGCGTTTCGTACGAAGCCGCTTATAGAACCGCGCAGGCGTGTCATCGAATACCTTGCGAAACGTCCGCTCAAGACTACGTGTCGACAGTCCCAACTGGTCGGTCAAATCAGCCATGGAAATTGGGTCCGCAATGGTCTCTTCCATCAGACGGATCGCTTCGGTGACCTGCGCATCAAAAAGGCCCTGATTATCAGCAATGTCCTTTGGTTGCTCTGCATC
>JGI26083J51738_10001525_pt1 | contig 12440 bp, 14 predicted proteins | sample SaaInl85LU_5_DNA_FD_51738 | JGI IMG/M metagenome (IMG submission 51738)
CAAGCTGTAACAGCTGCAGGAATGGGTTGTATGGCTGCACTTGAAGCTGAAAAATTTTTATCCCACTAGATAGTTGGATCTATTTTAAAGATCCTTCTAAAATATATTTTAATATACGAAAAGCTTGTTTTTGATCTGACGCAACAGCAGCAGCAGAGCTATCCACTTCTTTAAGGGCATGTTGGTGATCATCGTTATGAATAACAATCATAGATTTATTAAGTGCAGTAGCATAACCTGCATCAAAAGCTGCATTCCATTGTTTAAATTTTTCACCAAACTTAACAATAATTACATCACAATCTTGAATAGATTTTTTGGTTCTAATTGAATTAATATTAGCGCCTTTTCTATCTTTCCAAAAATTTTTTTCTTCAGCTCCTAGAATTTCTACACCACAATTGTCAGAGGCTTCATGGTCAGTGACAGGAGAGGTAAATTTAACATCTAATTTCTCTTTTTCACAAAGTTGAATAATTTCTTCTCTCCAATTACTGTGAATTTCACCTGCTAAATATACGTTTAACATTAGTTTAAGCTTTTACAAAAAGTAGATATTTTTTCTAAAGCTTTTTTAAGATTGTCCATTGAAGTTGCATATGAAATTCTAAAAAAACCTTCTAACCCAAATGCAGAGCCCTGAACAACTGCTACACCACTATTTTCTAATAAAGACTGAACAAAATCAGTATCTGTCTTAAGCTCCTTACCACTTGCATCTTTTTTTCCCATCAAACCTTTGCAACTTGGAAAAACATAAAATGCTCCATCTGGATTTAAACATTCAATTCCATCTATTTCATTTAATGCTTTAACAACAAAATTTCTTCTTTCTTGAAATGAAGTTGCTCTTTCTTTTATAAAATCTTGAGTTCCATTTAATGCTTCAACAGCTGCAGCTTGACTAATTGAAGATGGATTTGTTGTTGATTGCGATTGTATTTTAGCAATTGCTTTAATAATATCTTTAGGACCAGCCGCATACCCTATTCTCCANCCNGTCATTGAGTAAGCTTTACTAACCCCATTCATTGTAAGAACTCTCTCTTTCAAGCNATCAATTTGTGCAATAGTAAAAAATTTAAATCCTTCGTATGTTACGTGTTCATAAATATCATCACTTAAAATATGAACATGAGGATGATTTGCTAAAACATATGCAATTTCTTTAATGTCACTTTCAGTATAACAAGCACCCGTTGGGTTTGATGGTGAATTTAATATGATCCACTTTGTTTTTGGTGTTATAGATTTTTCTAATTCAGCTGGATTAATTTTAAATCCTTGTTTTTCATTACACTCTAAAATAATTGGAGTTCCACCGGCTAATAAAACCATATCAGGATAAGAAACCCAATATGGCGCAGGAACTATAACCTCATCCCCTTCATTTAGGGTTGCCATCATGGCATTATAAATTACATGTTTTCCACCAGCACCAACGGTTACTTGATCAGTTGTGTAATCTAGATTGTTTTCTCTTTTAAATTTTTTAACAATGGCATCTTTTAAAGCTGGTGTTCCATCAACGGCTGTATATTTGGTATCACCATCATTAATGGCTTTTATGGCCGCTTGTTTAATATTATCGGGTGTATCAAAATCAGGCTCTCCTGCTCCAAGCCCTATCACGTCTTTTCCAGCAGCTTTTAACTCTCTTGCCTTTTGAGTTACAGCAATAGTTGGTGATGGTTTAATCTTTTTTAGACTGTCTGATATAATGCTCATTGAAATAAATTTTTATTCTAATAGTTTTATAGATAATGCAAAATACTTATCAAGATTTAATTACTGAAATCCAAAGCAAAAACCCAGAAATACACCAGAAACTAGAAGGTGGACAAAAGTTTAAACTTATAACAGATTTTAAACCAGCAGGTGATCAACCTGAGGCAATTAAACAATTAGTTAAAGGTGCAAACAAAGATGAGTTAAATCAAGTTTTACTTGGTGTAACGGGTTCGGGGAAAACTTTTACAATGGCTCAAGTTATTGAACAAACTAATCGACCCGCTCTTATACTTGCTCCCAATAAAACATTGGCCGCTCAACTTTATGGAGAGATGAAATCTTTTTTTCCAGACAATGCCGTTGAGTATTTTGTCTCTTACTATGATTATTACACNCCAGAAGCATACGTTCCAAGATCNGANACNTATATTGAAAAAGAAGCATCTATTAATGAACAAATCGATCGAATGCGNCACTCAGCAACAAGATCACTACTAGAGAGAGATGATGTAATTATTGTATCCAGTGTTTCTTGTATTTATGGATTGGGNTCNGTNGAAGCTTACAGTAAAATGACTTTAAGTTTAAAGAAAGATTATGACTACAATAGAGAACAGTTAATAAAAACCTTAGTACACCTACAATATAAAAGAAATGATCAAAGTTTTTATAGAGGTACCTTTAGAGCACGAGGTGAATACATTGAAATATTCCCATCACACCTTGAAGATAGAGCATGGAGATTAAGTTTATTTGGAGACAAATTAGAAAAGATTGAAGAATTTGATCCTTTAACAGGAGATCTATTAAAAGATTTAGATGTTATAAAAGTTTATGCGAATAGTCACTACATCACTCCAAAACCTACTATCGAACAAGCTAGTAATAAAAATTAAAAGAGAGCTTGAGGTTACTCTTAAGAAATTTAAAGAACAAAATAAACTTCTTGAGGCTCAACGATTNGAAGAGAGAACAAAATTTGATTTAGAGATGATTGAGGCTACTGGTTCTTGTGCTGGTATTGAAAACTATTCTAGATTTTTATCAGGACGAAAACCTGGAGAGCCACCTCCTACTCTATTTGAATATTTTCCAGACAACACACTTATATTTGTAGATGAATGTCACGTTACTGTTCCACAATTAAATGGAATGTACAAAGGGGACAGATCAAGGAAAAGTAATCTTGCAGAATATGGTTTTAGACTACCTTCTTGTATGGATAACAGGCCACTTAAATTTGAAGAGTGGGACGCAATGAGAACGCAGACAGTTTTTGTATCAGCAACGCCTGGTCCATGGGAATTAGAACAGACTAAAGGTAAGTTCGTTGAACAAATNATAAGNCCNACTGGCTTAATTGATCCACCAGTTGAAATCAAACCAGCTAAAAACCAAGTCGATGACGTAATGCATGANTGTAAGAAAACAATCGATAAAAATTTTAGAGTATTGATTACAACTTTAACTAAAAAAATGGCTGAAGACTTAACCGAATACTTTCACGAAAATGGTATTAGAGTTAGATATTTGCATTCTGACATTGATACACTTGAGAGAATAGAAATTATGAGAGATCTAAGACTAGGAGTTTTCGACGTCTTGGTTGGTATAAATCTTTTAAGAGAGGGGCTTGATATACCTGAGTGTGCATTAGTTGCAATTCTAGACGCTGATAAAGAAGGGTTTTTAAGATCTGAAACTTCACTAATCCAAACCATTGGAAGAGCAGCAAGAAATTTAGATGGTAGAGTCATTCTTTATGCTGACAAAGAAACTAAAAGTATAAAAAAAGCAATTCAAGAAACTGATAGAAGAAGAACAATTCAGGTCGCCTATAACAAAAAACATAACATTGATGCAACCTCAATTAAAAAAGAAATAAGTGATGTCTTGGAAAGTGTTTATGAAAAAGACTACCTAAAAGTTGGAACAGGTGACAATATTGGTGGCAATTTAAAGAAACATTTAAAACAATTAAATAAAAGAATGAAAGATGCTGCAACCAACCTTGAATTTGAAGAAGCTGCAAAAATTAGAGATGAAATAAGAAACCTTGAAGCATCAGAGTTAGAAATTGTATTAAATCCAAAAGTAAAACACTATAATCAAGAAAATAGAGTGTATCCAAAGGGTAGATCAAAGATGGGCTTACCTGGTACAAGAGCGCAAAAAGGTAAGAAAAAATGGAAGCAAACAAAATAATTATCACAGGAGCTGCAACAAGAATAGGTGCTGCTATTGCAAAAAAACTCTCAGGTCCAGGAGTTGAAATGGTTATTCATTACAATAGCTCCAAATCTGCGGCTGAAAAATTACAAAAAGAATTGTCAAAAAATAAAACAAAAGTTTATTTAGTAAAAGGTAATCTTGCAAAAGAACAAGATTTAAAAAAAATTATAAGATTTTCAAAGTTAAAATTAAAATATTTTGATTGTTTAATCAATAATGCTTCATTATTTGAAAATGACAGTCTTAAAAATTTTTCTTCTAAAAGCTGGAATCAACATATTGATGTAAATTTAAAAGCACCCGCGTATCTTACAAAAGAATTTTCAAAAAATGTTAAGGGTAAAAATAACAATATTATAAATATAATTGATCAAAGAGTTTTTAAGTTAACTCCCTTTTTCTTTTCTTATACTTTAAGTAAAACGGGACTTTATACTCTAACAAAAACTAGTGCCATGGAATTAGCTCCAAATATAAGAGTTAATGGAATAGCTCCTGGTCCTACTATTAAAAATAAAAGACAAACTGACATGCATTTTAAAAAGCAGTACTTGGCAACTCCTTTAAAACAGCAGGTAAATGTACAGGATATATGTTCTGCTGTTGACTTTTTTATCAAAAACAGTTCAATTACAGGTCAAGTAATAGCGATAGATAGCGGACAAAGTTTAAACTGGCAAACACCAGATGTAATTGGAAAAGAATGAAAAAAACTAATTTAAATATTATTAAAATAGATAAAAATAAAAGTTTATTTAATTACGAAAAAAAAATTCTTATTAAAGAGTTAATTCTAGATTTAAAGCTTGGTTATTATGAATTTGAAAAAGAAAAAACTCAAAAAGTAAAATTCAGTTTAGAGATTGATTATGAAGATAGAAAACCAACAAATGATAAGGATATTAAATCAATTGTTAATTATGGTCAGGTTGTAAAATTAATTACAAAACTNGCAAAAAAGAAACATTATAATTTTTTAGAAACACTTGCTGAAGATGTTTTTGATGTATTATTTAAAGATAAACGAATTGGAAAAATTATGCTTCAAATTGAAAAATTAGAAATTATTAAAGAATGTGCCTCTGTTGGTATCCAAATTACCAAAAAAAGAAGTCATGAAAAGTTCTGAATTAGGCAAAGACGTAATTAGAAAAGAGCTCCCATTAATTCCTAAAAGCCCTGGAGTTTATCGAATGCTTGATCATAAAGATGTGATTTTGTACGTAGGTAAAGCAAAAAACCTTCCCAATAGATTGAAGAGCTATGTGGCAGAAAAAAACCACATTATTAGAACAGCAAGAATGCTCTCTCAAACTTTTAAGCTAGAGATAACAACTACTGCCAATGAAAGTGAAGCTCTACTTTTAGAGGCTAATTTAATAAAAAAACATAAACCTAAATTCAATATATTGCTCAAAGATGACAAGTCTTTTCCCTTTGTTTTTATCAGTAATAAAGACCAATGGGCACAAGTTACAAAACATAGAGGGAAAAAGGATAAAGAAGGATTTTACTTTGGACCGTTTGCTTCAGCAGGAACTGCTAATTGGACTATTAAGATGCTTCAAAAAATATTTCAAATTCGAGTTTGTGATGATAGTACCTTCAAGAATAGAAAAAGACCCTGCATTCTTTATCAGATAAAAAGNTGCTCTGGTCCTTGTGTCGATTATATTGATAAAGAAGATTATAAAAAATCAGTAGATCAAGCAATTCAGTTTGTATCGGGAAAATCAAGGGATATACAAAAAAACCTATCTAAACAAATGGAGGAAGCTAGTGAAAAGCTAGATTTTGAAAGAGCTTCTATTTTTAGAGATAGAATTAAATCTTTAAATATAATTCAATCNTCACAAAGAATTAATGANGCAAATTTAATTGATGCAGATGTAATTGCTGCATACAAAGAATCTGGTAAAACNTGTATTCAAGTATTTTTTTATAGGTCTAAACAAAATTGGGGCAACCAAGCTTATTTTCCAAAACATGATCCTGATCAAAGCTTATCTGAAATAATGTCTTCGTTCTTGATGCAGTTTTATGAAAATAAAAATGTTCCAAAATTAATAATCATTAATACAGAAATAGAAGACAAAAAATTAATTGAAGAAACTTTAAGCAAAAAAGAAAATAGTGCGATTTCTATTAATGTAGCAAAAAAAGGCACTAAAGCTAAAGTAATTGCTATGGCAGAAAAAAATGCCAAAGAGTCACTTAATAGAAAAATTTATGAAACAAATAATAATAAAAATTTATTTGAGGGTGTTGCTAAAAAATTTGATCTTAAAAATGGCCTAAACTTAGTTGAGGTTTATGATAATAGTCACATCTCAGGAACAAATAGTGTGGGTGCTATGATTACTTTTGGAAATGAAGGATTTGTTAAAAAAAGATATAGAAAATTTGATATTAAGACAAAAGGTAATGAACAAGACGATTTTGCAATGTTAAAAGAAGTTCTTACAAGAAGATTTAAAAGAGCAATGTTAGAAAAAGGAAATTATTTAACTCTTCCTGATTTAATTTTAATTGATGGTGGTAAAGGTCAATATTCATCTGCCAAAGAAGTGTTAGATGAATTTGGTTTACATGATCTTCCTATGATAGCCATTGCTAAAGGTAAACTAAGAAATAGTGGAGATGAAACTTTTTTTTACAAAGGAAAATCATTTAAATTTGATAAGAATGACCCCACTCTATTTTTTATGCAGAGACTACGTGATGAAGCACATAGATTTGCCATCACCTCTCATAGAGCAAAAAGAGCAAAAGGAATTACAAAATCCTTGCTGGATCAAATTGATGGTATTGGATCGATTAGAAAAAGAGCACTATTGAACCATTTTGGCTCTGCTAGAGCAGTAGAATCTGCAAGTTTTGATGAAATTAAATCAGTTGAAGGTGTTGAGGAAAAAGTTGCAAAAAAGATATATAACTTTTTTCACGAATAATTATGCTTAAAAAAATTCCAAATATTTTAACAATAGGTAGGATAATAATTGTACCTTTTTTTGTTCTAGCATTTTATTTACCTGGTTTTTATGGTGATTTAACTGCATGCGTATTGTTTGTAATTGCTTCATTTACTGATTTTTTAGATGGAATGTTGGCGAGAATGATGGGTGAAGAGTCTAAGTTGGGTGAATTACTTGATCCTATAGCAGATAAAATTATTGTTGCTACTGCACTTATATTGCTTGTCATGAGTGGAACAATTAAACATTACGAGGTTATTGCAGCAATTATAATACTTACACGAGAAATACTAATTTCAGGCTTAAGAGAGTTTTTAGCTAGAGGACAAATTAAATTACCAGTAACTAACTTAGCAAAATTAAAAACTTTTTTACAAATGGTTGCTATAGCTCTTTTACTAACTGGTGAAACTGGTAATAAAATTTTAAATTTTCAAGATTATAATGCTCAAACTATTGGCATAATCCTGCTTTGGCTTTCTGCATTTTTAACTTTGTATACTGGTTATGAATATTTAAGAAAAGGCATTGACCATGCAATATCTGAAGATAACAAAAACTAAGCTGCTTTTCTTTTTCTAACTAATGCTTGGTAACTTTCATTTAAGTCAATTATAGTTTCGCAAACTTTAAATTTATTTTCAGCAATACATGAAACTGGCGTAACTTCTGCTGCTGTACCTGTTAAAAAACAGCCTACAAAATTTGATAATTCAGCTGGTGCAATTTTTCGTTCATTGACTTTTATTCCTTTAGATTTTGCAATTTCAATTACCGTTCTTCTTGTAATGCCGTCTAAAAAAGAATCTGGAATGGGTGTGTGAATTTCTCCATTTTTATCTTTAAAAAAAATGTTAGCACCTGTTGCTTCCGCAACATTTCCTTCATGATCAAGCATTAGAGAATCTGTATAGCCTTGTTGTTCAGCTTCATGTTTTGATAAAGTACAAATCATATATAATCCAGAAGCTTTTGTATCCCAAGGTATCGTATTAGGCGCAGGTCTTCTCCAATTTGATATATTCAATTTAATACCTTCTATTTTTAGTTTTGGATCAAAATATGAACCCCACTCCCAAGTTGCTATGGCAACATGAATTTTTGTTTGTTGAGCAGATATAGCCATCATCTCGCTACCTCTCCATATTGTTGGTCTAACATATCCATCTTTGACACCCTGAACTGAAATTATTTTTTTTGATGCTAAATTTATTTCTTCTTCAGTATAAGGAATTTTAATACCCATTCTTTTTGCAGAATAAAAAAGTCTAGATGTGTGTTCNTCTAATTTGAAAATTGAATTATCATAGACTCTTTCACCTTCAAAAACACAACTAGCATAGTGAAGGCCATGATTTAAAACATGAATTTTAGCATCAGCCCAATCAACGAGCTCGCCATTAAACCAAATTTTACCTGATCTTTTATCGTATGGTATCATGAATGAAATAATTTAAATTTTNTCTAAAATTATCTTTGTATCTATAATATGTCAATATAACTTACCCATAATGAAAGAACTTTTATATTTAAANGATACTCAGTTAAAGCAGCTGATTGAAAAGTTATTTACAAGTTACCGTGAGTCTTTTTCAGATGCCAAGAAAACATTNGATAAATACTCTATAGGTATAGCTCACCACAAAGTTTTACATCTTTTATCAATGTATAAAGGGATTACAATTTCTGATCTATTAAAGAAGTTAAAGGTTACCAAGCAGAGTTTAAATAGAGTTTTAAAAGATTTAATTAAACTTGATGTGGTTTTTTTTGAAAAAGACCAACAAGACACAAGAGTAAAACACATTTTTTTAAATGAAAAAGGAGAAAAAATTTTTGACGAAATATTTTCGATACAAAAAAAAAGAATTTATAATGCTCTTTTAAATTCAAGTTCAGATCAAGTCTTAAACTTTGACAATGTTTTAAAGAAAATAATTAATGAATGATTTTGTAGCCCATATTTTAGTTGTAGATGATGATGAGGGAATTAGATCCCTAATTAAACAATATTTAAATGAAAATAATTTTCTGGTTACTACATCAAATAGTGCAGAAAATGCAGAAGAAAAAATTTCAATAATTAAATTTGATTTAATCGTTTTGGATATAATGATGACAGGCAAAAGTGGGTTGGATTTTATCAAACAAAATAAATCTAAAATTGATACCCCTATAATTTTATTAACNGCTAAAGGAGAAGCTGAAAATAGNGTTGAAGGTTTAGAGATAGGNGCTGATGANTATTTACCAAAACCTTTTGAGCCAAAAGAACTTATTTTAAGAATAAAAAATATTTTAAATAAAACAAAAAGAAATGATGAAAAAAGAATTATAACCTTTGATAATATTAAAATTGATCTTAACAAACTTTTAATCATAAAAAATGATATTGAATATAAAATAAATAGTACTGAAAAAATTATATTAGAAAAAATGATTAACAATCCTGGCAAAACCTTTTCAAGAGAGGATATTGGCAAACTAACTGATCTTGATAAAGAAAGGTCAATAGATGTGATAATTACAAGACTTAGAAAAAAAATTGAAATGGACCCAAAAAATCCAAAATACTTACAAACTTTAAGAGGTGCTGGCTATGTTTTATGGATTGAATAATTTTGTAAAAAATTTACTACCAAAAAGATTATTTTATAGAGCTTTATTAATCGTAGCAGTTCCAATAATTGTTCTTCAAGTAGTCATATCGATTGTTTTTTTTGATAGTCTTTGGATTAAAACAAATAAAGGTATGACAAGAGCATTAATCGGTGAGATGAAAACATTCATAACAGCTTACGATAATGGAAAATATAATAATAACGACCTTTCAGGCTTATTCTCAATTTATTTAGATCTTAATGTTCAGTTTAAAAAAGATGATTTATTTGAAAAAGCTCAAAAAGAAAGATGGTTTAGTCCAATAGATAGAACACTTAGAAGAGAACTGAAATCTAATATGGGCACTCAAAATTTCTGGTTCGATACAACAAGTTATAAAGAGCTTATTCATATAAATATTAAACATAACGAGGGTTACTTTGAATTTTTTATTCCAAAAGACAGGGTTGCAAGCTCATCTGCTAGAATATTTGCGTTATGGATCACTATACCAGCTCTACTAATGATAACCATAGCTATACTATTTCTAAAAAATCAAACTAGACCAATTATAAACCTGGCTAAAGCTGCAGAAAGATTTGGTAAAGGAGAAAACATTGATGAGTACAGGCCATCAGGTGCCTTAGAGATCAGACAAGCAGGTTTGGAATTTGATAAAATGAGAAAAAGAATAATGAGACACCTCAATCAAAGATCTGAAATGTTATCTGGCATAAGCCATGATTTAAGAACACCCTTAACAAGACTAAAACTTCAGCTATCTTTTATGAAAGATAAAGATTTATCAAAAAAAATGTCTTTAGATATAGATGAAATGGAAAAAATGCTTAATGAATATCTGCAGTTTACAAGTTCATCATATTTAGAAAAAGATGAAACCTTTGATATTTCAGAATTAATCGAAACTACAATAAAAAATTATAATAATGATAAAATAACCAAAAAAATAATTCCAAGAGTTTACATGAATGGAAGAAAGAATTTAATACAAAGATCTTTAAATAATTTAATTGATAATTCAATTAAATATGCTGAAAATATAAATTTTCATNTATCAAAAAAAGACAGCAACATAATAATTACTATTGATGATGATGGAGTCGGTATTCCTAAAGAAGAGTTCGAGAATGTTTTCAAACCATTTTATAAAGTAGATAAAAGTAGAGGGGATTCTAAATCTAGTGTTGGTCTTGGATTGTCAATTACATCTGACATAATCAAATCCCATGGAGGAAATATTTTATTAGATAAATCTCCTTTAAACGGCCTTAGAGTTAAGATTTTTTTACCTTTGTAGATTTTTTATTTGGACTTTTTTTTTCAAATTTGTTGATTTTTTTTTCTAAATTTTCAACTCTTTTAATTAATATATCCATTTCTTCTTTGCTAGTTAATTTCATTTTAAAAATGATCTCTTCTCTTTTAGATCTTAAAACATTTATTATTTCAGAACTTAAATCTTTATAAGAAATTAGCCCTTGTTCAAATAGCTTTGTTAATTTATCAATTACAAATTTTGATTTTGTCATATATTCGCTTATAAAATTAATATACTTTATACGTAGTTTTTTAAAAATGTTTATTAATAATTTTGACCCAGTTGCGTTTCAAATATTTTCATTAGAAATCAGATGGTATTCTTTGGCTTATATTGTGGGTATTGCACTTGGTTGGCTGTATTGTAAAAAAAAATTAATAAAAGACTCTCATATTCTTCAGCTATTTGATGACTTTATAACCTATCTCATTATAGGTATGATTTTGGGAGGTCGGCTTGGTTATACTTTATTTTATAATCTAAAATATTATTTAGATAACCCTATAGAAATATTGATGGTTTGGAATGGAGGAATGTCATTTCATGGTGCTTTAATTGGAATTATAATTGCATCAATATTGTTCTCAAAAAAACACAATACAAATTCGTTTATATTTTTAGACTTGGTTGCCCTATCTGCTCCAATTGGAATCTTTTTTGGTAGAATTGCCAATTTTATAAACTCAGAGCTTTATGGAAGAGCTACAGACCTTCCTTGGTCAGTTCAATTTGTTCTAATAGATAATATCAAAAGGCACCCTTCACAATTATATGAGGCTTTTTTTGAGGGAATAATTCTTTTCTTTGTACTTGGGTATTTTTTTAAAAAAGATTATTTAAAAGTACCTGGAAAAATCTCTGCTTTATTCCTGATCTTTTATTCTCTATTTAGATTTTTTATAGAGTTTTTCAGATCTCCAGATCCACAAATCGGTTACTTAGTTTTAAATCTAACATTAGGTCAATTGATAAGTGTTCTTTTTTTTCTGACTGGGGTTTACCTTTTATCTTTAAAAAATGAAAATTAAGAATAATCAGTCGTTTACCCTAGATAAGTTTATAGAGGAGTCTCTTTATAATGAAACATCAGGCTACTACATGAAAAAAAATCCCTTTGGCAAAAAGGGTGATTTCATAACTTCACCCAACATATCTGTATTATTTTCAGAAATGATTGCAATTTGGGTAGTGTCGTTTTGGCAAAATCTAGGTTGCCCTAAAAAATTTAATTTAATCGAATTAGGGGCCGGTAATGGTGAAATGATGAAAGTTTTAGTCAATACCTTTGAAAAATTTCAAATATTTAAAAATTCTTGTCACATTAAGATTTTAGAAAGAAGNAAATTGCTTCGAAAAAAACAAAAAATTAATATCAATAAAAAAAATATTCAATGGTTAAATGATTTAAGCGAATTAGATAATTCGCCATGTATTTTTTTGGCAAACGAATTTTTTGACGCTTTACCTATTAAGCAATTCATAAAGAAAGAAAGAAAATGGTTTGAAAGACATGTCAGATTTTTTAACAATAAATTTGAGTATTTTGATGTTCCTTTTGATAT
>JGI26083J51738_10001528_pt1 | contig 12430 bp, 12 predicted proteins | sample SaaInl85LU_5_DNA_FD_51738 | JGI IMG/M metagenome (IMG submission 51738)
GGCCANCNTCTCTGGGGCGTGCTGGATGATTTCGACGAGGCCACCTTCTTCAATGCCGAACATATGATGGGCGAGACCGAATTTGCCTATTGGACCGACCCCGCCACCCCCTCTGCCATCGGCGAGGCGCGGGCCTCCTTTGCGGTCGGGGCCGAGCGGCGCTTGAGCATGCTGGGGGATCAAATCACCCGCATCCAAAGCGGCACCGAAATCCTGCCAGGCGTGACCTCGATGCTGACACCGGGCCATACGCCGGGCCATATGTCCTTCCTGCTGTCGGATGGCACAGAGACGGCCTTTATCCTTGGCGATGTCGCTACGAATGATCATATCAGCTTTGCCCGCCCCGCTTGGGCCTCGGGCTCGGATCAGGATTCTGAGCTTGGCGCGCAGACCCGTGCGGCGGTTCTTGATCAAGTGGCCAGTGACGAGATGAAACTGATCGGCTTCCACCTGCCCGAGGGCGGGATCGGCCATGTCACACGTGAAGCCGAAGGTTACAGCTTCACGCCCATCACAGGCTGACCTCAGCCTGCATAAATATCGGGCAGTCCACCATCGGGCTGCCCAAAAAACAGCCCCTCCAATCGCGATATCACCTGAGGCCCCGCCCCTCCATGGCAAGTCTGCCAGCCGCGCGATTATTGTAACTCAAACAGATTTACGCGGAGGACACCCCATGAACCGTTATTTTGCACTGATGCTGGCCCTCACGGCCTCGCCTGCAATGGGGCATCCGGGCCATGGGGCGGCAACAGCGGGCCATTGGGTCAGTGACCTGTCGCATCTTGCCGCTCTGGCAGGTCTGGGCATTGCAGCGCTGCTGGTTTTGCGTGCGGTGCGGGCGCATCGCAAATCCGTCAAATTGCGCAGCAAAGACTAGCCCCACCTCGCAAGTCCTTGAAGTAAAGTTCAAAAACACCCTCTGGACAAAGAAAAAGGGGATGCAAAATGCACCCCCGAGTCTCGCTTATCAGGCTCACTCATTGTTACCGCCCGTAGTTTTTGCCTGCGGCCTGATACGCGTCAGGGGCGAGCGCACCCGCCCCGTGTTTCAGGCGCACCGCTGGCAAAAGCGGTGCGCCCGATCTCTTGTGCTTAGCTACAGCCGCTGGTGCCGCCGCAAGTGTTGCACTTCATGCAGGTGCCATTGCGCACCAGCGTGTAGTTGCCACACTCGCCGCAAGCCTCGCCTTCATAGCCCTGCATCTTCGCTTTGGTACGTGCATCCATCTCGACGCTGCCTGTGGTCACGGCTGTTGTGCCTGTGGCCTCGGCAATGGTGCCACCGCTTTTGATCTCGGGAACAAGGGTTTCCAAGGTCGTCACGGGGTCAGCCTCAGCCGCCGATACTCCACCTTGCAGCACAACCAGATCCTGCGGGACACGCTTGCGCAGATAGCCTGTGGAGCTGATCTGCTTGAGCACTTCAAGCGATTTGGACGCTGCACTTTCCGAGACAGGCGCAACATTCGACACGCCCTCTTCCTCGCCACGGCCCACATCNTCAAAGCTCGCACCTTCAGGCTTCACATGCGCCAGATCGGTCCGGTCAAGATAGGAGACCGCCAATTCGCGGAAGATATAGTCAAGGATCGAGGTCGCGTTCTTGATCGAGTCATTGCCCTGCACCATGCCCGAAGGCTCGAATTTGGTGAAGGTGAAGGCATCGACGAATTCCTCAAGCGGCACGCCATATTGCAGACCAACCGAGACGGCGATGGCGAAGTTATTCATCATCGCACGGAAGCCCGCGCCCTCTTTATGCATATCGATGAAGATCTCACCAAGCGCACCATCGGAATATTCGCCCGTCCGCAGATAGACCTTATGGCCACCCACAATCGCCTTTTGCGTATAGCCTTTGCGACGCTGTGGCAGCTTTTCACGCTCGGCCTTGACGATTTCCTTGACGATCACCTTTTCGATGATCTTCTCGGCCAGCACTTGCGCTTTTTCCTGCGGGTTGCCTGTCTCGAGGGTTTCGGCGGCCTCGTCATCATCCTCGACCAAAGCGGCGGCCAGAGGTTGGCTGAGCTTGGAGCCGTCACGATAGAGCGCATTGGCTTTCACACCCAAGGACCAGCTCAGCTCATAGGCCTTCTGGCAATCCTCGATCGTAGCGTCATTGGGCATGTTGATCGTCTTGGAGATCGCGCCCGAGATGAAGGACTGAGCAGCGGCCATCATATAGATATGGCTATCGACGCTGAGATAGCGCTTGCCCTTCTTGCCGCATGGGTTGGCGCAATCAAAGACGCTGAGATGCTCATCCTTGAGGAATGGCGCGCCTTCCAAAGTCATCGTGCCGCAGACATGGTCATTGGCCGCTTCGATGTCTTTCTTGGAGAAGCCGAGGTGACGCAGCAGATCAAAGGTCGGGTCATTCAGCTTTTCGGCAGGGATGCCCAAGGTCTTGGTGCAGAATTCCTCGCCCAAGGTCCATTGGTTGAACACAAAGCGGATATCAAAGGCCGATGGCAGAGCCGCTTCGATCTTTTCCAGTTCCTCTTTGCCAAAGCCATGGCCGATCAGCGATGTGTGGTTCAGGCCGGGCGCATTGCCGATGGTGCCGTGACCCACCGCATAGGCGATGATTTCTTCGATCTGGCTGGAAGAATACCCCAGCTTGGTCAGCGAGGCAGGCACCGACTGGTTGATGATCTTGAAATAACCACCACCTGCGAGCTTTTTGAACTTCACCAAAGCGAAGTCGGGCTCGATGCCTGTGGTGTCACAATCCATCACCAGACCGATTGTGCCTGTCGGCGCGATCACTGTGGTCTGGGCGTTGCGGAAGCCGTGCTTTTCACCAAGCGTCAGTGCCTCGTCCCATGCATTGCGGGCAAGCGCGACCAGACGGTCATCAGGGCAATTGGCGCGGTCCAGTGGCACGGGTGTGACATTGACCTCTTCATAGNCATCCGCCTTGCCATAGGCGGCATTGCGGTGGTTGCGGATGACGCGCAGCATATGGTTCGCGTTGCGGTCATAGCCCGAGAAAGAGCCGAGCTCAGAGGCGACCTCGGCGGAAGTGGCGTAGGACACACCCGTCATCAGCGCGGTCAGCGCGCCGCAAAGCGCACGGCCCTCGGGGCTGTCATAGCCAAAGCCCATATTCATCAGCAGGCCACCGATATTGGCATAGCCAAGACCAAGCGTGCGGAAGTCATAGGAAAGCTGTGCAATCTCCTTGGAAGGGAATTGCGCCATCATCACCGAGATTTCCAGCGTCAGCGTCCATAGACGGGTNGCGTGGATATAGGCCTCGGCGTCGAACTGGCCGTCTTTGTAGAANTTNAGCAAGTTCATCGAGGCAAGGTTACAGGCCGTATCATCAAGGAACATATATTCCGAGCACGGGTTCGAGCCGCGGATGGGGCCATCTTCGGGGCATGTGTGCCATGCATTGACGGTGTCATGATACTGGATGCCGGGATCGGCACAGGCCCANGCGGCATGGCCCACCTTTTCCCACAGATCGCGGGCTTTGATGGTNTTTGTCGCCTCGCCATTTACACGGCTGAGCAGCGCCCAATCCTCNTCATTCTCGATGGCCTTGAGGAAGGCATCGGTCACGCGGATCGAGTTGTTGGAGTTCTGGCCCGAGACCGAGCTATAGGCNTCNCTATCCCAATCGGTGTCATAGGTCGGGAATTCGATGGAGGTGTAGCCCTGCTTTGCGTAATCCAGCACCCGCTTGACGTAAGTCTCGGGGATTGCGACCTTTTTGGCCGCGCGGATTGCNTCTTTNAGCTGTGTGTTCTTGGCAGGATCAACCGCATCCTCGGCCGAGCCATCCCAGCCTTTCACAGCCGCGAACAACCCGTTGAGCATCTTCTCATGCATCTTCGAGCCAGCCACCAAGGAGGCCACTTTCTGCTCTTCCTTCACCTTCCAATCGATGAAGGCTTCAATATCGGGGTGGTCGGCATCGACGATCACCATCTTGGCCGCGCGGCGCGTGGTGCCGCCCGATTTGATCGCGCCCGCAGCGCGGTCACCGATTTTCAAGAAGCCCATCAGGCCCGATGATTTACCACCGCCCGACAGCTTCTCGCCCTCGCCCCGCAGATGCGAGAAATTGGTGCCCGTGCCCGAGCCATATTTGAACAGACGCGCTTCACGTACCCACAGGTCCATGATGCCGCCCTCATTCACCAGATCATCCTTCACACCTTGGATGAAGCAGGCATGTGGCTGAGGATGCTCGTAGCTGGAGGTGGATTTGGTCAGTTTGCCAGTTTTGTAATCAACATAATGGTGGCCTTGCGCCGGACCATCGATGCCGTAAGCCCAATGCAGGCCTGTGTTGAACCATTGCGGGCTGTTGGGCGCTGCCATCTGGCGCGCCAGCATCAACTGCATTTCATCGAAATAGGCCTGTGCATCGGCCTCGGTGGTGAAATAGCCGCCTTTCCAGCCCCAATAGGCCCAAGCGCCGGCAAGGCGCCGGAAGACCTGCTTGGCGCTTGTTTCGCCACCATAGCGCTGGTCCTCCGGCATAGCCTCCAGCGCCTTTTCGTCGGCCACGTGGCGCCAAAGGAATTCGGGAACACCCTTTTCCTTGACCGGCTTCATTGCGGCAGGAACACCGGCTTTGCGGAAGTATTTCTGAGCAATCACATCGGAGGCAACCTGGCTCCACCCTTGAGGGACTTCGACCTCATCGAGTTTGAACACGGTTGTGCCATCTGGATTCCGAATCTCGGACGATGTGATGTTGAATTCCAGATCGGCATAAGCATCTTCGCCGGCCCGCGTAAAACTACGTTCAATTTTCATGACTGCCTCATTTACTAAGCCAAATTACTATTCCTGCGGCTTGCCAGCGTCTAACGCGCTCTGACCGTCTTTGTTTTGGCAACACCCTTTCGTCCACGCCCTTTCGGGCATGATGCAGCTTTTTTCGACAAAGCTGGCTTGATTGGGAGATATTATGCCCCTGTGCCTCAGCGCCACTATATGTAGTGGTTCTCTGCGTCGGCCCACACAAACTGGCGTAGATCACCACAAGAGGTCAATTCTTTTTTTGACNATTCAGAGCAGTTTTAGAGGTTGAAATCGACAAAGANTGCCTTAGCGGCAAGTGCCATCCGATTCATCCAGAATTCGTTAATATAACCGATAAGCGCAAACTTCGTTGTTTCACTGGCATTTAGCCAAAGATGTGAAACCAGACATGAGCCTTGGACGGCCAAAAGGATATCTTTTGACGCGGTCCTATCCTGTGATCGCTACATGTTGTGTTTGTGCGATAAGTTTGTGCAGCTATGGCCAAAACATACGCTTGGGCCGCAGGGGTCCGCCTAGCGAACAGCCAATTCGTGACAATGGGATGAAGGTGGGGTGATCAAATCATGAAGATTTAAAGTGGTCGGGGCGATAGGATTCGAACCTACGACCTACGGTACCCAAAACCGCCGCGCTACCAGGCTGCGCCACGCCCCGACGGCTCTCCTCTAACGCCAAGTTGCGCGGATGAAAACCCCTGCTATTCGACTTCGCAGCTCCAAGCTGCAAGTTCTTGTGGTAGCAGGGGATTTCGCAGCAAATCCCCTTCCGAAATTCCGATATCCCGCGCCAAACCGCCATTGATTTCCAGCACGGCCAAGGTCTCCGGCGTTCCGGGAATCGGTGTTCGGTCCAGTGGAATCGCATTTTCATGGATGCGCGCGATGACGCCCGTTTCATCGATAAAAAGCATATCGAGGGGAATCAGCGTGTTCTCCATCCAGAAGCTGACCATTTGCGGCCGTTCATAGATAAAGAGCATTCCCGCGCTGCGCGCCATGCTGGGTCGGTTCATCAAACCAATGGCGCGTTCCTGAGGATCATCCGCAATTTCAACCGAAAAGCGCGCCGTTCCGAAATCACCGCGAATTTCAACGCGGTCCTCTCGGCAGGCGGCAGATGCGCCCCCTGCAAGGACCACCAAAACCGAAGCCAGACAGGTGATCCTTGAATATAGCGACATGTCTATTCCTCTCGGACGTGGTCCCAACTGCGAATTTCTGCAGCCATCTTACCACGCGGACCATCAGCGACACGAATCGAAACGGCCTCACCCGGCATAAGATCGGCAANACCAAAGCTGCGCAGAACCTCGGCATGCAGAAATATATCTTCGGTCTTGCCGAAGACATTTGCAAACCCAAAGCCTTTGCCCTTGTCGAACCATTTGATCCGAGCGGCCTCGAACGGCGCGTCGGTCTCGGGGATGTCGAGCGCGACACCTGAAAGTGCTTCTTCCGGAGACGGTGGGGCGATCGAGAGCACTTCTTGTGCCTGAACCCCGCGTTCTGTGTGCTGAACGGTGACCGAGACAAGGGCGTTATCCGCCACCGATCCCTGACCGAAATTCCTCAATACATTTGCATGCAGCAAGATGTCCGGACCACCATCATCTGAGACGATGAAACCAAACCCTTTGGATGCGTCAAACCATTTAACCTTGCCACGAACGGCCTCCTCCACGCGGATACTATCTTCCGACATAGTGGATTTTCCTGTCCTAGGGCTTTCGCCCTTTATTTGTTCCCTAACATCTCCATTTGGCGCGGCCCCAAGGTCATCGCAAGTAGAAATTTCTGCCCGTGGTAACATTTAATACTCCACTCGTTCCATTTTCGAACAAACGGTTTCATGCAGCACGGTTTTAGGCAGGTTTGACTTATTAAGGGTTAAGTCTCTCGACATCCCAAGTTGACGCAGCGTCAAGCTTTGTCCATTTGAAGCGGTCATGCAGGCGAAATGCGCCATCTGCCCAAAATTCAATCTCGACTGGACGGATGCGGAACCCACCCCAATTTGGCGGGCGTGTCGGATTCGAGCCTTGTTTGGCNGTCACCTTCGCCACCTCCGCGACCAAGGCTGCACGGCTGGACAAAGGCCGCGATTGCGCCGAGGCCCAAGCCCCGAGGCGGCTCTTGAGGGAGCGGGAATTGAAATAATCATCGGCAGCTTGGCCATCCTCGCGCTCGACAATACCGCGCACCCGAATTTGGCGCCGCAATGATTTCCAATGCAGCACGAAAGCCGCCTTGCCCGAGGCCTCGATCTCCTGACCCTTTTTGCTGTCGTAATTGGTGTAGAAAACGAACGCGTCCTCTTCGATATCCTTGAGCAAGACCATACGCACATTGGGCAGCCCGTCTGGATCAACGGTGCCCAAGGCAATCGCATTGGGATCATTCGGCTCGGATGTCTCCGCCTCGCTCAACCATGCTTTGGCGATCTCAAACGGGTTATCTCCGGCAAATATGCCTGTGCGGTCGCTCATTCTAGCCTCCTTGGGTCCGGCAAGGGGCAAGCTAGGGCGCGGGATATGACAAGGCAAGGCAGCGAGGATGGCTTGAAGCGACTACCTCAATCGCCTAAGACCGAAATGACGTCGTCATTGACCAAAACAAACGAGGGTGACCATGGGGCTGATGAGTGGAAAACGCGGGCTGATTATGGGGCTCGCCAATGACAAATCCATCGCTTGGGGCATTGCCAAGGCCGTTGCGGCCGAGGGCGGGGAATTGGCTTTTTCTATCAGGGTGAACAACTTCTCAAGCGGGTTGCACCTTTGGCCAAGGAATTGGGCAGCGATCTGGTCATTCCCTGTGATGTAACCGATGACGCAAGTGTCGATGCGCTGTTTGCCGAGCTGGAAAAGGCTTGGGGCAAACTGGACTTCATCGTTCACGCCATTGGATTCTCGGATAAAAACGAATTGCGCGGCCGCTATGTCGATACAAGTGCCGCAAATTTCAACATGACGATGAATATCTCTGTCTATTCCTTCACCTCCGTGATGCAGCGCGCCGAAAAGCTGATGAGCGATGGCGGCAGCGCCGTGACGCTTACCTATTACGGTGCCGAGCAGGTCATGCCGCATTATAATGTAATGGGCGTTGCCAAAGCCGCGCTTGAGGCTTCGGTCATGTATCTGGCCGAAGATCTCGGCAAACAGAATATCCGCGTCAATGCGATCTCAGCGGGTCCGATCAAGACGCTGGCGGCCTCGGGTATTGGTGATTTCCGCTATATCCTGAAATGGAACGAGCTGAATTCACCGCTGCGCCGCAATGTAAATATTGATGATGTCGGGAAATCCGCGCTTTATCTCCTCTCCGATCTCGCCTCGGGCGTGACGGGCGAGAATTTGCACGTGGATGCAGGCTACCATGTTGTTGGCATGAAGGCCGTGGATGCGCCCGATATTGATGTTGTGACAGGCCGGAAGGACTAACGCAGATGATCACGCCCCTGCCCCATGAAAAAGGCTTCCACGTCTCTTGGGACCAAATCCATCGCGACGCCCGCGCTTTGGCGTGGCGGCTTGATAAACGGGGGCCTGAGGAAGATGGCGCATGGCGCGCGGTTGTTGCGATCACACGGGGCGGCATGGCCCCTGCGATGATCATCGCGCGGGAATTGGACATTCGCACCGTCGATACGATCAGCGTGAAATCCTATGATCATCAGAACCAATCCGAAGCGGTGGTGCTCAATAAACCCGATTCTGACTTGATGGGCGATGGGTCAGGCATTTTGGTGATTGATGATCTGGTCGATAGTGGCAAGACCCTCGAGATCGTGCGCGCGCTCTACCCCAATGCACATTTCGCCACCGTTTATGCCAAACCCAAAGGCGAGCCGATGGTCGATACTTTCATCACAGGCGTCAGCCAAGATACGTGGATTTTCTTTCCATGGGATATGGCCCTGCAATATGTCGAGCCCTATCGCGGCAAGGACTGATCCGCCCCCTCAAGGGCGCTTGCGCTAGCGCCCTTCCAGCGCTTCGGCCAGAACATCCAACACGATACCCCGCGGCACATCCGAGGTGACGAAGGCCTCGCCAATGCCGCGTGCCATGATGAAACGCAGCTTGCCGTCCTGCACTTTTTTATCCTGACCCATCAGCTCTAACAGACCATTGGCGTCAGGCAATTCTCCTGCAATATCAGATATATCTCGCTTCATCTTCATGTCAGAAAGATGCGCGCGCACGCGGCTTGGATCCTCTTGCGAACACAACCCCATCCGCGCCGAGACCTCAAACGCCAAGGCGCAGCCAATGGCCACCCCTTCTCCATGCAACAACCTGTCGGAATAGCCTGTCGCGGCCTCAAGCGCATGACAAAACGTATGCCCCAGATTGAGAAGCGCGCGGTCGCCCTGCTCGGTTTCATCCCTGACCACAATATCGGCTTTCATTTGCACCGAATGGCGAACGGCCTCGGCCCGTAAGGCGGGATCACCCGCTGCCAAATCGGGGCCATTGGCCTCCAGCCAGTCAAAGAACCCCGCATCGCCAAGCAGCCCGTATTTCGCCACTTCGCCATAGCCTGCCAGAAAATCCCGCGCGCTCAGCGTGCCAAGCAGATCAATATCGGCCAGAACCAGCGAGGGTTGGTGAAACGCGCCCACAAGGTTTTTACCATGCTGGGTATTGATGCCCGTCTTGCCCCCGACCGAGCTGTCGACCTGCGCCAAAAGCGAGGTGGGCATCTGCACAAAGCGCACGCCGCGGCGCATAATTGCGGCCGCAAACCCCACCAGATCACCAATAACACCGCCCCCCAAGGCGATGACAATATCGCGCCGCTCGACCTTTTCGCTGAGCAACCATTCGACAACCCGCGTCAGGTTTTCCCAGTTTTTCGTGCCCTCACCCGGCTTGAGGATCAGCGCCTCAGAGGCGATACCTTCTGCACCCAAACCCGCCTTCACAGCATCCAGATGAAGCCCCGCGACCGTCTCCTCAGAGATGATCCAGACCTTGTTGCGCACCAGAAGCGGCGCAATCTCGGCGCCTGCCCGCGCGGTCAGACCTTGCGCAATCCGCACATCATAGGCGCGATCCCCCAAAGGAACATGGACCGTGAATTCATTCAGCATCAGCCTGCCTCGTTTATGACGCCCGCGCGGGCCAGTTCCGCCTCGACCTCATCGGTCGTGCGCTCAATGGACCACGCGCTTTGCACATGCACCCGCATCGGGGCCAATTCATAGGATGGCGTGCGCGCCATCAGCAAATCTGTCAATATTTGCTTGGGGTTAGGCCCACGCAGCAAGGGGCGCGTGGTTTTGTGGCGCACACGGCTCCAGAGCAGGTCCAGATCGGCCTCAAGCCAGAGCACGGCCGCTTTTGCGCCAATCATTTCTCGGTTGCGCTCACTCAACCATGCGCCGCCGCCCGTGGACAGGATGCAAGGCGGGCCATCCAAAAGCCGCTCGATCACCTTGGCCTCGCGGTCGCGGAAAAACTCTTCGCCGAAACGGTCGAAGATCTCGGCAATGGACAGCTGTGCGCTTTCGACGATCTCGGCATCCGAATCTTTCATCGGCGCCCCAAGACGCGCCGATAAAGCGCGCCCAATTGCCGTTTTGCCCGAGCCCGGCATCCCCACCAGAACCAGCGTTTGCTGCAAAACCTGCCCCGTATGTGCCGCTGTTTCGCGCATATCCAAAAAAAATTATCCCCGACAGTGGCGAAATTCTGCTCGCCATGCCTTATATTGAAATCAGAGCGGCGGCAAATGTCGAAAAAAGGGTGTAGAGCCTGTATGGAGTGATCCAAGGCGAAAAGCCCGCGAAATTGAAACTGGCAGAGGCATAAATGGGCCGACTTTTGAAATACCTCGCGATCCTCGTTCTGCTGATTGTAGCGGGGCTTTTGGGCTATTCCTATTCAGGGCTGATGGAGCCAACGACCGGTCAAGTCACCCAATCGGTGACCCTTGATGCGGATTAAGCAGGCATTCTGGCCTTTGGCCTTTCTGGCATGTGGCAGCATGGCAGGCGCGCAGGAGCTTGCCTCCTCAACCGCGCCTGAGGATTTCGCACCGCCTGCTTGGCTGTCCGACACCGTCACGGCCCCGCATGCCAATGTGGCGACCTCGGCCGCGCCGCGCGCCATCACCGTCATGCCAATCGGCGCTGTNCGTCTGGATGCTGTGGGGCTTTTGCCACGCTCCATCACGGGGTTGCCCGCCGATCTTTGGACCAATTCCGAGGCCTCCGCCTTGGCCGAGCTGTTCTTGCGCCAACCCGTTGAGGGCCTACCCGCCATTCAAGCCTTCACCGAGATGCTGGCGCTGGCCGAGCTGGATCCGCCCCAAGATGCAGGGCGCGAGGCCACCCTGTTTCTCAGCCGCATCGATATGCTGCTCAATCGCGGCGCGCTCGAGCAAGCCCGCGAATTGATCGAACGCGCAGGCCCCACCAACCCCACTGTCTTTCGCCGCTGGTTTGATGTCAGCCTTCTGACAGGCAAGGCCGATCGCGCTTGTGCCGCGATGCGCGCCAATCCCGATATCGCGCCCACCTATCCGGCCCGCATCTTCTGCCTTGCCCGCTCGGGCGATTGGCCTGCTGCCGCCCTTTCGCTTGGCACGGGCGAGGCCTTGGGCTTTATCACCCCTGAAGATGCCGCGCTGATGACGCGCTTCCTTGATCCCGAATTATTCGAAGGCGAACCGCCCCTGCCCCCTGAGGCCGAGATGACGCCGCTGCATTATGAAATGCGCATCGCCCTTGGCGAGCGTCCCTCCTCGACCTCTCTGCCTTTGGCTTTCGCGCAATCCGACATGGCCGATCTGGCAGGCTGGCGCGCGCAGCTTGATGCGTCCGAGCGGCTGATGCGCGCGGGCGCGATTGAGCCTGGCCAATGGCAAAACATCTATCTCAGCCGCGTTCCATCCGCCTCAGGCAGCGTCTGGGACCGCGTGGATGCCCTGCAAGCCTTTGATATGGCCATGCTCGCNCGTGACCCNCAGGCCATCGCAGAAAGCATGCCCGCAGCGGTCGAGGCGATGCGCAGCGTGGGCTTGCTGGTGCCCTTTGCCNCGCTTTATGCCGAAGCCCTCTCGCGCCANCCNCTNACNGGCGAGGCCGCCGAGCTGGCCCGCAAAATCGCNCTGCTTGGCCCCAGATATGAGGCNCTGGCCCAAAGCACAGTGCCCCAGTCCCCGCTCGAGCGTCGCCTCTTCGCCATTGCCAGCGGCAGCCCCGCACAGGCCCTGCCCGATGATGGCCCGACCGAGGCCGCCGTGGTCGAGGCTTTTGCCGCCATCACCCCGCCTGAACGCTATGCACATCTGCTGCAAACAGGCCGCTTGGGGGAAGCACTGCTCAGCGCCTCGCTCGTGTTGTCCAGTGAGGGCAGCGATCTGGATGATCTGGCCGATGCCCTGCGCCTGTTCCGCGCTGCAGGTCTTGAAGATGTGGCCCGCCGCGCCGCCCTGCAATTGCTTCTTCTGAACAGCAGCAGCCAGAGCCGGATATGAGCCGCGCTTGGATCAGCCCCTTTCTCGAGGCGCAAGCAGCCGAGTTAAACGCCTCCGAGAATACCCTACAGGCCTATGGGCGCGACCTGATGGATGTGGATGCGTTTCTCAAAACCCGCGGGCAGGATTTCGCCACCGCCACCCGC
>JGI26083J51738_10001529_pt1 | contig 12424 bp, 10 predicted proteins | sample SaaInl85LU_5_DNA_FD_51738 | JGI IMG/M metagenome (IMG submission 51738)
AGCCACTGCGCTTCGGAAAGTATCTGCAGAAATAATGGCCTCTGGAAACTGGCTGATAATTTGCTTGATTGCTGGAACAACTCGTTCGATTTCCTCTTTTTCGCTTACTTCTTCTGCACCAGGCTTTGAGGAATATCCACCAATATCCAAAATTGTAGCTCCCTCTTTCAGCATTTGGTCAGCTTTTGCAATTATTTTATCTTCGTTGGAGAGGTTTCCTCCATCATAAAAGGAGTCGGGAGTTACATTTAAAATTCCCATTACAATTGGGGAATCAAGATTTAATAATTTACCTTTACAATTAATTGTCATACAAAATTTATAGAGTTATCATGAGTAATACTTCAAAGCAATACGACACAATAATAAGTAAATGCGAAGACATTTTTAGCAAAAAAACGAAAGATTACGGAACGGCTTGGAGAATTTTGAGAACCAGTTCACTCACAGATCAAATTTTTATAAAAGCTCAAAGAATAAGAACGCTGGAAGAAAAAGGAGTGAGTAAAGTAGGAGAGGGAATTGAAGACGAATTCGTTGGAATCATCAACTACTGTGTCATGGCAATTATTCAATTGGAATTGAAAGATAATTCTGAATTGGAATTGGAAACGGAAGTAGCCAATAACCTGTACAAAAAGTATTTTTTGGAGGCAAAATCGCTGATGGAAAAGAAAAATCACGATTACGGTGAAGCTTGGAGAGACATGAGAGTTTCATCTTTCACTGATTTGATATTGATGAAATTGCTGAGAGTAAAACAAATTGAAGACAACCAAGGAGAAACAATTATGAGTGAGGGAATTGATGCCAATTACTACGACATGATTAATTATGCAGTGTTTGCACTGATTCAAATGAGTGAACAAAACTAACTCGCCATTATCACTTTGTTAATTGCTCTTTCGATAAAGAGTATTTTATTATTTTAGTTAAAATTTTATACCACACACTATGAAGTACCTCGTTTACATTTCTCGAATTGTTGTTGGATCCGTATTTGTTGTTTCAGGATTGATAAAAGCAAATGATACCCTTGGATTTTCATACAAACTAGAAGAATACTTTTTGCCTAATGCTTTGGGGTCTTTTTGGACTATGTTTTATGAGTATTCTTTGCCTTTGGCAATTTTGGTATGCGTAGCAGAAGTAGTTTTGGGATTGTCTCTTATTTTTGGCACTAAATTCAAACTCACTGTAATTGCCATAACTGGATTTTTGGTGTTTTTTGGATTCTTAACCTACTACACAGCCCAGTGCGATCCTCACGAAATAATTACTTACACAAATAAAGCAGGTGTAGAAGTCTCTGGAACACCAATGTGTGTACTCGATTGCGGTTGCTTTGGCGATGCGCTTAAAGGTTCGCTGGGTCGTTCGCTTACTCCTTGGGAGTCTTTCCAAAAAGACATGATCTTGTTGTTTTTCACCATTTTCTTGTTTTTTGGATTCAAAACTCAAAAACTGAACAATGAAAGAAAAGATAAATTGCTAATTGGAGGTTCTTTGTTGTTCACAGCAGGATTTGCAGGATACGTATTTGGTTGGTGGATGCCGCTCAGTTTCTTAGCAATTGCATCGTTGTTGTACCTTGTTATCAAATGGTTTTATGTAAAAAAAAGAAGAGAATGGATTATCATTTCTATGCTTATCCTTATCTCGGGAATTTTTTCTTGGTACACACTCAACTATCTTCCAGTAAAAGATTACAGACCATACGCTGTTGGGAATAATGTGGCAGAATTAATCAAAACATCAGACGATTACAGAGAAGAAATTAGGCAACTCAAAATTCAGGAAATAATGCCCGGCTTCCAGTCTCAAATGGAAAATGAATTCAAACAATACTTGTCTCAAGATACTTTCTATGCCAAAGGATTTGAATCAGATTCGATTCAAATAGAATACGAAAGAAACGTATTTGAAGAGATTAAATTCTCATTCGAAAACAAGGCTTACGAAATAGCTGATTCTATGGCTTTGGACTCTATGAACAAAGTAAATCTTTTACCACCAGTGTATTATTCTATGTATTATTTGCAGAACAAAGAAACAAAGGAAAGGGACTATTTTAAAAGCACAGATTACATGGCAAACCGAATGTGGGAGGCTTGGGAATATGTGTACGTAATGGTGAACCCAAAAACTGGAGAAACACAAGAGGTTGCAAAATCTGAATTTAACGAAGAGGAATGGACTGCAAAGGGATTCGAGAAGAAGAGTTTTGAATCAGTGCTGGAGAAAGAGGGATACGAGGCGAAAATTCCTGCTGAGTTCAATTTTGAATCAGAGACCGTAAATAACCAAATTCAGAGAAGCGATACCTACACGTTCTTGGCGGTTTGCTGGGATTTGGATTTGACAAATAAAAAAGGATTTCAAAAATTGAATTCACTCAATGAATTTGCTCAAGAGAATGAATACAATTTTATTGCTGCAACTTCTACCATGTCTAAAGTAGATTCTTTGGTAAAAGAAAATGATTTGAATTTTACTTTTATCTCTGGTGACGACAAAGTGCTGAAGACAATTGTGCGTTCCAACCCAGGTGTTATTGTATTGAAAAATGGTGTGATTTTAGGAAAATGGGGAACCAAAACAATTCCGAACAACAAGAGAATGAAAAAATACCTTCAGAAACGAGATAAATGAATGTAAACGCACTCATTCATCAAGTTCGTTATTCTGCTCCGGTCAATGCAGTGAGGAGAATATTAAAGCGAATTAGTTTTCCTGGTTTTGAGAAAATGTCGTTGTACGATGCGCTAAAATTCGTGAAAGAAGCTTTTACGAGAAGCGACATAGCTACCAAGAGTGCAGCTATTTCTTTTAAACTATTCATTGCTCTATTCCCAGCGGTAATATTGTTGTTAACCCTAATTCCTTATGTTCCGATAGAGAATTTTCAGCAGGATTTNCTNAACAGNATTGCTGCAATAATGCCCGAAAATGTTGAAACTATNATTTTTCAAACCATCGAGGATTTGATTCTAAAAAAACACACTGGATTTCTTTCGGTGGGATTTGTACTTACAATTTATTATGCGTCCAGTATAATTAATTCTATCCTCACTACTTTTTCTAAGTCTTACCAAATAGAAATCACGAGAAATCCATTAAAACAAAGAGCTATTTCGCTTGTCCTGATGATTATTATTACACTCATGATGCTCATAGGTTTTGCACTTATTTTATTTAGCGAATCAGCGATTAGTTATTTCCTATCTACTTATGTTTGGGAAAGCGAATGGATTACTTTTGGACTTCGACTTGCCAAATGGGTAGCTGTATTTTTATTGTTTGTGATGTCTATTTCTACTTTGTACAACGTGGCGCTAATTCGCAGAAAAGCATGGGTAATGCTTTCCGCAGGAGCTACTTGGGCTACCGTTTTTATAATAATTGCCTCGCTAGGTATGAGTTTTTATATCGATAATTTTGATTCCTACAATAAGCTTTATGGCTCTATTGGATCCTTAATTGTGTTTTTGATTTGGATCAATATATCATCTACTATTCTCATAATGGGGTTCGAGCTTTACGCTAAATCCAATACTATTGCGCATGAAGAAGAGTAATCCACAGCTGATTTTCTTAATAGGTTTCATGGGGAGCGGAAAATCTACCATCGGCAAACTAATGGCAAAACAATTGGATTACAATTTTATAGATACCGACAAATACATCGAGAAAAAAGAGGGAAAATCAATTTCTGAGCTCTTCGCAGAAATAGGGGAGAAAGGTTTTAGAAAGATAGAGAATGAGGTGCTGAATGAATTGAAAAACCTTGATGACAATTATGTAATAGCAACCGGTGGAGGAATGCCATGCCACCAAACCCGTTTGAATAAAATGTTGAAACTAGGAACAGTAATTCACCTCGAAATTGACGTAAAAAGCGTTTTAAAAAGAGTGTCCCAAGGAAAAAATGTGAGACCTATTTTAGCTGGATTGTTACCCTCAGAAATGGAACAAAAGATTCGTGATTTGATGAAAAAAAGATTGCCTTATTACGAGCAAGCAAATCATACAGTTTCTAGTTTACATGCTAAGAAAATGGACTTTCAACAGTTGTTGAGTTAGATTTTCTTTCCCACAACATGTCGGTACATTCCTGCCGCTCTTCCGCCAGTTCTAATGTCAAATACTACATTGTCTTCGTTAAGGAATTTCCCTAAGTTATCGTCCTGGTAAACATCTAGCTTTTGAATCAAATGCTGGTTGTTTTCTATCTTTGGTTCAATGGAATTATCTTGTTCAAATTGAATTACAACATTGTCCTCATTATTAGAAAGTTGTATAATTCCACGGTGGCTGTAAGATGTGTCGCAATTGGCTATCATATTGTCGCATGTCACATCAATTGTGAAGAGGTAACTTCCTGTGTATTTTTCTCTAAAATCAGTTTCTTCCTTCTTGCAGGTAGCAAAAAGAACCGAAATTGAAACAAGTAAGATTGTAAGTTGAATAGGTTTCATGGAACAGATTTTTAATGAATAAAATTAGATAGTGCTTTCCCTGAAGTTACAAAAAAAATTTTGAAACAGAGAATCACAGATCTAACAGTATTGATAAATTTCCTTTACCTATCATTCCTGCGCAGGCAGGAATCCTAATGCGAGAATCTTTTTTTTTAGTTTTTTTAATCCAATGAAGTGGGTGGAAGTCCAGCATTAATTAAAACTTCATTTAGGTTTTGGTTTTTTAGCCAAATAATAAAACCTTTATCAACCACATTTAGTTTTACTGCTCCGGTATCATAATCAACTATAATAGGTGTAATTTCTTTTTTAACTTGAAGAGATGCTACTGAATTAAGAGCTTGAGTTAAGTTTCCGGGGTTAAGTCCTTTTCCTTTGGGATGATCTTCTTCTAAAATTTTTGTAAAATCTGAACGTCTTATTCCATTATTCATTTTTTCTTCTTCACATGTTAGTATAACGTATAGAATCCATTTATGCATTTCAAGTTCTGTAGCTTGAAATCCTTCTGAAAAACTTGTTATGAATTTATTATAACGTCCAGAGTGTTGGCCAATTACTTTATTAATCAAATCATCTATCATGGAACAGTCTATACTTCGTGTGTTATTATTTTGAGTTTCAGTAATATTATTTGCTTTGCAAAGTTCATAACAAACCTCTTGAACAATATGAACATTTCTAATACTTTTTTCAATCAGATAAATAATATCTTTTGTTGGAAATTTCACATTTAATAGGCATTCTCCGTCATTAACCAGTTTTAATAATTCTTCTTTATCCCAATGGTCTGCATTTACAGATTTAACTCTTCCCGAGAGATCTCCGTTTAGTGCGATTAATCTATTTTCTTCAAGCCATACACCAACAATAATAAAAGAATACATTGAGTTTTCATGAAAGGCTTTTAATTCGATAGCAAAGTCCTTTTGTGTTTCTGGTTTTAAGTAGTGAAAATCCTCAAGAACAATAAATTTACTAAACCCTAGTTCATTTAAAACTCTTATTAAATCATTAACGTCTTCTGGATCAATTTCCAAACCTTTAGTTTCAATCTCTCTATGTTTACTACCTTTAACCTCAGTTCCAATCTCAGTTTTAGTAAATAAATTTATCCCAAAAATAGCATTTACTTTAAATTTACCAGAGGTAGTTTTTTTTTCGGAAACTATTATTTCAAATCCAACTTGTTTCAAGATATTTATATTCAGTTGGTAAATATCCCATTTATGACTACAATGTATAATTATATAATCATCTTCTTTAAGATTCTTTTTTCTTAAGGATGTTTTTCCCTGTTTCGAGCTTCCATAGATTACAACATGATGCTTTCTGTCAAGTGAGTCTTTTAAAACCTCATCCGCCTCCCTAGTAACATAGTTAAGTGGTAAATTTCGCTGAATTCCAAAAACTTCTTTCGTTAAATGTGATTCTCCTATCATATAGTTATTATAATATCTTAATTAAAATAACTAAATACTATGTAAATAAAGATAAAAAAAGTTATTTCACCTTTTAAACGCACCTTTCATTCATTAAAATGCACAACAAGTGATCTCCTATGATGTAAGAAGAAAAAAAAGATAAAAAACAAGTGAATTATTTAGCTAAATAACAAGCCAATTTCATTGCTTTTTCTTGGTAAGAAAAAGAGGGAGAAAGAGGCAATTCGTTCTTTTTAAAATACGAAGTAAGCGCCTGAGGAGTCATAAATTCAATTGGGGTTTTTGCATACAATTGAATCAATCCTTCTAGTTTGAACGAATAGGGAGAAGCTGCAAAACGTCCTTTGGTTTGGCGAGTAACAATACCAATTTTATCGGCAGAAATAGAATCGAAATAGGAGTGAAGCTCATTCATAAAAGCAGTAAGCTCAGTTCCATCACGGTCATCTTTCAGCTCAAAATACTTGGTTTCGGGTGATAACTGAACACAATAGGAATTTGTTTCAATTGCTACTACAACTACTTTCTTTTTGTCAATGTCTATGCCTATTGTTTTCATACCCAAAATGTACAACATTTCTCGCTATCAGTGAAAGAATGACTGAAATTAAAATTCGAAAATAATACCCAAAGTAGGAGTAACCGTTGCCGATCGGTTTTCAATCAATACAGGAATTCCGTTGCTTCCATCTTTTTTCAATGCTTGTCCATCTGTGGTTTCAAAACCAGTATTTTCGGCATTTCGCTTGAACGAATAATACGGTGGAGTTTGTTGCTCAGTGAGTAATAAATTTTGAATATCAATATAAAAATCGATACTTACTTTCTTGAAATTTACAATTTTATCAACCCTCAAATCCAATTGGCTAAAATTCTCTAGTCGTTCAGAATTTAGGTTGTTAAAATCCAAAGTTCCTTGACCCAAAGTTGGAAAATTTTGACGGGATGCCACAGCATCAAATGGAGTGTAAGGGACACCGCCAGCGAATCTAAATTTTGCTCCTACCTTCCAGTTTTTCTTAAAATTGTACCCTACAGTTCCCGAAACCAAATGCTGATTATCCCAAGCCGATGCAATCAAATCGCCATCCAATCCTGAGTACAAACTACGCACATAGGTGTAACTCAGGACATAAAAGATGTTCTTGACTAGTTTTTGTTGAACAAATACTTCGGCACCATAAGTTTGCCCTGTTCCTGTGCTCGAAATCGCTTCGCTTCCTATTGAGCCAAATTGAGATCCTTGGTTTGCCAAAGAGGAACCATTTGCTATCGATACTGGATAGTTGTTGTAGGTTTTGTAAAATCCTTCTACGGTGATTCTCATTCCATTGTTTGGGATGAATTGCGCTCCCAGTACATAATGATTGGATTGAATGTATTCCATGGATTTGTTTACATAGCTTCCGTCCGTTCCTTGAAACCCCAGAGAGGTATAAGTTGGTGTTTTGTAGTAGCTTCCCACAGAAGCCGTTAAATCCACTTTTTTGGTAAGCTTGTAAGAAAAACTAATTCGTGGAGAAAGTGTATTCAGAGGATTGTTTCCGTTGTTGGTAAAAGTGTTCATGTCTGTTCTGAGTCCTGCGGAAATCAATAATTTATCTTCGAAAAAATTTCTAGAAACTGCACCAAATGCTCCGTATTTGAAAAAATCAATGGCACTTCCAAAATTCAAGGCTACTTCGGGAACCAATACATTCCCAAGAGAATCTCGCACTTCGCTTGATAGTTTGTTGTAAATACTGGTGTTGTATTTTACATATTGCCCCATTACACCGTATGAGTATTTNAATCCATTTTGAAATTTATTCATATCAAATCGGAATTTGTTTTCAATTTCTTGAGATTGCAATCCCAAGTTTCTGAATTCTTCTTGGTCGTTTTGCGCATTTTCGAATTGATCGAGCTGATTGTCGAACATATTTCGGCTCAACGTCAGGTTGTAATATCCATCTTTCACCAATCGTTTGAACGCAAATCCTGTGGTGTAATTCCATTGGTTNATAAATGGGAGGGAACCTCTCAAATAAGTGTTTTCNGGAGTTTCGTCCTTGGTTTCGGCAAATCTAAATCTNTCAATTGCGCCAACTCCAAGAGCTGTGAACGTAGTTTTGTTGTCAATTTTTCGGGTTACTTTGTACTGAAAGTCAGAAAAATTGGGACGAATAGGAAGGTCGATAAGTGTAAATAACAAATCCAAATAACTGGTTCTGGCCGAAGCCAAAAAGACTGTTTTTTTATCCTTGCTGAGTGGTCCTTCAAGTGTGAAAGAGCTTTCTGTTAAACTAGTTCTTACGTTTCCAGAGAGTTTTTCGTTGTTTCCATCTCTTTGTTTAATCACAAAAGTAGAAGCCAAAGCATTGTCATACCGGGCATCAAATGCAGAAGAGGTTAGTTTTAACTCTTCGATAAAAGAGACATTCAATATTCCTTGAGCACCACCCGAAGAACCTTGAGTTTGGAAGTGATTGATTACAGGAATTTCAATTCCATCCAAATAATATACATTTTCGTTGGGTGCACCCCCACGAATTGTAATGTCATTTCTTCCTCCACCACCTGCCGAACCACCAACTCCAGGCAATGTNTGAACNACTTTAGAAACATCAAAATTTCCTCCTGGATTGGNTCTTATCTCCTGAACTGTAAGCTGCTGAACAGAAAGTGGAGTTACCATATCGGTTGTGGCAACTTCTTTTTCTTTGTCAAATGTCACCTCAAATTCTTTGAGTTCTGTTCCTTCCACCAATTCGAAATTTACGATTTGTGCATTCCCAGAATTCAGTTCGATATTAAATTTTTGATCAGATTGATACCCCACCATAGTAACCTTTAGGTTGTAGGTTCCTGTTGGTATTTCTAGTCTGTAGTTTCCATCAAAATCGGAGGAAGTTCCAAAGTCTGTTCCTTCAACTAATATGTTGGCAAATGGAAGAAGAGCCTGAGTGTTTTTATCTGTGATTGTTCCTTTTATGATTCCGGTAGTCTGCGAAAAAGTAGAACTTGCGATAAGACTAAGAAAAAGTGAAAGAATTTTGAATGACTTCATTATTGTTTAATATATTTATCACGAAGTTAAACAAGATAAACGGATATACTTCTTTTTTCTTTAGTTTACTGCAAAAAAAAACCTTCCCAAAGTGTGAGAAGGTTTTAATTGAATTGGAGTTATATCCTAAAACTCAAACTTAATTCCTTGCGCCAGTGGCAATTCAGTGGAATAATTTATTGTATTAGTTTGTCTTCTCATGTAAATTTTCCAAGCATCAGAACCAGATTCTCTTCCGCCTCCAGTTTCTTTTTCTCCTCCAAATGCTCCACCAATTTCTGCTCCCGAAGTTCCAATATTTACATTGGCAATTCCACAGTCACTTCCTTGATAAGATAGGAATATTTCGCTTTCTCTCATGCTGTTTGTCATGATAGAAGAGGACAATCCTTGTGCTACGCCATTTTGTTGTTCAATAGCATTTTCTAAGTCTCCAGAATATTTCAATAAGTACAATATAGGAGCAAATGTTTCTGATTGAACAATTTCCATATCGTTTTTAGCTTCTATAATACATGGTTTTACGTAGCATCCGCTTTCGTATCCTTCTCCTTCAAGAACTCCACCTTCTACCACAACTTTTCCACCTTCAGCTTTTGCTTTTTCAATCGCAGCTAAGTAAGTATTCACAGAATCATGATCGATTACTGGTCCCATGTGGTTTTTCTCATCCAATGGATTACCAATTTTTACCTGACCGTAAGCCGAAGCTAATTTTTCTTTCACCGTATCGTACACATCTTCATGTATAATTAATCTTCTGGTAGAAGTACATCTTTGTCCTGCAGTTCCCACGGCTCCAAATAAAGCACCTACAATTGTCATTTCTAAATCTGCACTTGGTGTAATGATAATGGCATTGTTTCCTCCAAGTTCCAACAGTGATTTACCAAATCTTTCGGCAACTGTTGCTCCCACAATTCTTCCCATTCTTGTGCTTCCTGTAGCAGAAACAAGAGGAATTCTTTTGTCCGTAGTCATCATTTCACCTACTTTGTAATCTCCGTTTATCAATCCGCAAATTCCTTCTGGCAAGTTATTTTCTTTCAATACTTCTGCCATAATATTTTGGCAAGCAACTCCACACAATGGAGCTTTTTCTGAGGGTTTCCAAACACAAACATCTCCACAAATCCAAGCCAATGCTGTATTCCAAGCCCAAACAGCCACAGGGAAGTTAAAAGCAGAAATAATTCCTACAACTCCCAAAGGGTGATATTGATCGTACATTCTGTGAAGTGGTCTTTCCGAATGTAAAGTAGAACCGTTTAATTGTCTAGATAATCCAACAGCAAAATCACAGATGTCAATCATTTCTTGAACTTCTCCGTATCCTTCCTGCAAAGATTTCCCCATTTCGTAAGAAACTAGTTTTCCTAGAGGTTCTTTGTATTTTCTTAATTTTTCACCAAACTGTCGAACTATTTCTCCTCTTTTTGGTGCTGGCATGTGTCTCCATTCCTTAAAAGCTGTGGTTGCAGAAACCATTACTTTTTCGTAATCTTCTTTTGTCGTTGCTTTCACTTTTCCAATCAATTTCCCATCTACTGGCGAATAAGATTCTATAATTTCCCCATTCGAAAAATTGGATAATCCTGTAGAAGTTCCATCGTTGATTTCTTTTAGCCCTAATTCAGCCAAAAAGTTTAAGTTCATTGTTTCTGCCATGTCTTTTTTTCTGTTTTTTTGATTTGTACAAAGGTACAGATTTCATTCACCAATGTAAAATGAGTTGGTTAAAAATTTAACCAAAATACTTAGTCTAGTGATTTTTTCATCTTCATGTGAGGCAAACTCACTTCTCTAAATAATTTCCCTTCTGTTTTGTAGCCGAATTTCTCATAGTATCTTACTGCCGATTCCCGAGCATGGCAAGAAATTTCATTATAGTTATTTTCTTTNGCCCATTCTTCACAATACTTCATCATTTTTTCGCCAATCCCTTTTTGTTGTTGGTCACTATCTACACACACTTGCCGCATTTTTATTTCTTTATCCGAAACCGGTACAAGAGAAAAACAGCCCAGAGCTTTTTCATTTTCAAATACTCCTACATGTATTTGGTCGTGTTCCAAATACAATTCTTCTTCCGAGAACATTAGATTTATCGGTTCTCTCAATATTTTATCTCTCAGTCTCACGCATTTCCAATAGTCTTTGCTGTAGTGAGTTATAATTTTTATTTCCATAAATTGATATTATTGAGCTGTGTTACTTTTGTACGTCTGGTGTCCAATTATTTTGTCACAATTACACACGGGATCACTAAAATAAGTGGTAATATTGTACATATTTTCGGTTTCAAAATGATCACCTTCAATGAATACAACGTCACCTTTTGGGTCATGTGGTCTTTTTAACATGTACATGTAATCGTAATAGCCTTGCTTCAACAATACTTTTGTTTCGTATTGTTTGGCCAATGGATTATAAGTCATTTTGAATTCTTCTCTAAATTCATTGTCACTCATTCCTCCAAACACATACAAATCTCCTTCTGTAATTTCATGCGGATAATTCAAAGCAAAGTGCGTATAAATATAGTCCGCTTCGGTTCCTTGGTTGATTCCAAACTGATTTCTGATGTAAAATTTACCGTCTATATCTTCATAAAAAAGATAGGTTCCAAATCTCCTTTTTACTTCAGGAAAAAGATACACATTTGTCTCTCTGTTTTGTAAGGTGATTTGTTGAACTTTTTGTCCTCTAAATCGCATGTTTCTTGTGTCCAAAAAACGGTATTCATTTCCACCATCAAATATGTTTTCGTCATTGTTGTAATCGTAAATCAATACACTTCCTCTTACAAAAAGTGGCTTTAAATCAAATAGTGCATTATCAAAACGATTGTTTTGTTGTACCAAAACTTTGATGTCTCTATTGATATCTGGCACCATAAGATTCTTCAAATCAATTTCGAAATCTACTTCCTGTTTGTAGTTTCGCTCCTGTACATTGCTTGGTCGATTCACTTTTACTCGGGTGAGCACGTTGTTTTCGTACACCATAAATCGCTTAGTAAATACAATTTGCTCGGGATCATTGTCTTTGAATACTTTAAAAATGTAATTCCCAGTCAGCTTTATTCCCATATTTTTGTTTGGGACATTGATTTCATAATGCACAAAATTTTCGTAGGTATTGAAAGAGAATTTAAAATCTTGAATAAAGTCCTGGAAAAAACCACTCATGTATTGAGATTGTATCAAATCAGATTTTTTCCATTCGGCATCACAATGTATAATTGTGTAGTAGTAATCACCCAGATCAGATCCCATTTTGTCAAACGAAAAATTGATAGATTCTCCNCTTGCCAAATCAATGGCAGGATTGCTCATTTTCCAACCCGTTTTGGCAGCCCAGATAGTCTTGATATCCGAAACGTAAATTTTATTTTGGATAGGAGTAGAGCCAAATGTTTCTTCAAAAGTAGGTTTGTTGGGCAGGCT
>JGI26083J51738_10001535_pt1 | contig 12392 bp, 7 predicted proteins | sample SaaInl85LU_5_DNA_FD_51738 | JGI IMG/M metagenome (IMG submission 51738)
TTTAACGCGTTTGTGTTAACGTATTTTCAGGGTAGTTACAAATATATAAAAATGGCAATGCGCCCGACCTGAAAGTCAACAAAAGTGGCACTTTAATGTGCTAATATTGAAATGCGCTGATTGAAGCTATTTTACGTTGAAATAAAAAACACGCTCATTTTCGAGGAAAAGCTCCAATAAATCTTCGCGTTCCACACGTCCAACCCCAGCTGGAGTTCCTGTAAAAATCAGATCGCCAGTTTTTAAAGTAAAGTACTTCGATACATGGCTAATAATCTCATCTACAGAGAATAACATGTTCTTTGTGTGTCCGGCTTGAACTGTTTTCCCGTTAATATCGAGATGGAAATGAAGGTCTTGTATAGGCTTGCCTACTTTATCTAGAGCGAAGAATCTCGATACTGCTGCCGATCCGTCAAACGCCTTCGCTTTCTCCCAAGGGAGTCCTTTTTCTTTGCATCTCGCTTGTACATCGCGTGCAGTGAAGTCGATACCTAAAGCAATCTCATCGTAGTATTTATGGGCGAAACGGGGCTCAATGTGCTTTCCTAATCTATTGATCTTAACTACAACCTCAATCTCGTGATGCACGTCATTGCTGTGCTCTGGTATGAAAAAGGGGTGCTTCTTTAGCAAAATAGCCGTATCAGGTTTGAGGAAAACTACCGGTTCTTCTGGAATAGGATTATTCAGTTCCTCAGCGTGTTTAGCGTAATTCCTTCCGATACAGATGATTTTCATTTCAGGAGTTTTACTATTTATTAAAATTCTTTAGTCGAATGGCCGTCAACACCTTTTTCGTGTACAGTGGAAAATCTGCATTTTGAATCCAGCTGAAATAGCCTGGATTTTCTTGAAGCACCGATTTCACCGTCATACCGCGGTATTTTCCGAATGTAAAGATTTCTTCATCATTGTCGTTAAATGCGATAAATCCAGCGAAATCTGCAACGCGCTGTCTGTTAGAGAACGCTGAAAGGAAATTCATATCGTTTTCTAGTTCTTCGTAGCGTTCTATTTGCGCTTTGAGGACCTCGTAGGTAGCAAGCACATCCGCCTCTGCGGTATGCGCTCCGTCCAAATTTTTACCACAATAAAATTTATACGCTGCGCTTAGTGTGCGCTGCTCCATACGGTGGAAAATATTTTGAACATCGACCGCTTTACGCTTCCCCATTTCAAAATCAATATCTGCGCGCAAAAACTCCTCTGCCAGCAGGGGGATATCGAATTTATTACTGTTGTAACCGGCAAGATCGCTATCACTTATGAGTTGATGTACCGTAGCTGCCAATTCTTTAAATGTAGGTTCGTCGGCCACGTCTTTATCGTAGATTCCATGGACTAAAGATGCCCCGATCGGGATGGGTACCGTCGGATTTACTCGCCAGGTATGGGTTTCCTCCGTACCGTCGGTATGGATTTTATGGACACAGATTTCCACGATGCGGTCACTGGTTACATTGACGCCCGTGGTTTCTAGGTCGAAAAAACAAATGGGACGGGAAAGATTCAATTTCATTGGAGTACGATTAAATTCAAAAAAAAGCCACCCCTAAGGGCGGCTTTATAAAGTTATAAATTTTGGAATTAAATCTCCCGATTTAAATCCCACGATTCTAAATATTCAGCTACACGCTTCACAAACATACCTCCTAGTGCACCATCTACAACACGGTGGTCGTAACTGTGGCTAAGGAACATTTTGTGGCGAACAGCGATCACATCGCCTTCCGGTGTTTCAACAACGGCAGGCTTTTTAACAATAGCACCGGCAGCCATGATTGCTACTTGAGGTTGATTTATGATTGGCGTGCCCATTACGTTACCAAAGGTTCCTACATTGGTTAAAGTGTAGGTTCCACCGCTAATTTCATCGGGCTTGAGTTGGTTGTTTCGAGCGCGATTAGCCAAATCATTTACCGATTTTGTNATGCCTAATAAGCTCAGTCGGTCTGCGTTTTTAACCACTGGAACAATAAGGTTACCTGATGGAAGTGCCGCAGCCATACCAACATTGATGTTGCCGTGCTTGATGATGTTTGTACCGTCGATGCTCACATTGATCATTGGGAAATCTTGGATGGCCTTAACGATGGCTTCCATGATGATCGGTGTAAAAGTGATTTTTTCGCCGTGCTTTTTTTGGAATTCACCTTTTACGCGGTTACGCCAAAGCACCACTTTGGTCATATCTGCTTCTACAAAGCTGGTAACGTGTGGCGACGTCTGCACAGAATTCACCATGTGGTCTGCGATGAGTTTTCTCATGCGGTCCATTTCAATGATTTCGTCGCCAGCTCCAATTTTAACAGCAGGTGNAGCGGCTTTGGGAGCAGGAGTTGATGCAGGTGCTGCCACTGTGGCGGTTGCAGCTGGACTCGCCGTAGGCGTNTGGTTTGCGGCACTCGGTACCAACGTAGAACGTCCTTTTTCTAAATAAGCGACAATGTCTTTTTTCGTGACGCGTCCTTCTTTTCCACTGCCTGGAATTTGNTCCAATTCTGATTGTCCAATTCCTTCTTCTTTAGCCATGGAGCGAACCAACGGTGAATAGAACCTGCCATTTGAGTTTTTTGCGATAGGACCGCTAGGCTCAGGCGCGGAAATGCTGGCAGCGGCAGCAGCAACTTGTGCTTCAATCTCCGCAGCGGCAATTTCTGGTTCAGGTGTCACTTCTGGGGTGGCTGCAGCAGTTGAACCGCTTCCTTCGCCTTCCACTTCTATAATTGCAATAGGGCTGCCAACTTCAGCAACGCCGTTCACATCTACTAAGATTTTTACTAAGGTTCCGCTGACAGGCGAAGGGACCTCACTATCTACTTTATCCGTGGCGACTTCTACAACGCTTTCTTCAGCGTCGATTGCATCACCAACGTTTTTCAACCAGTTCGTTACGGTAGCTTCCGCAACTGATTCGCCCATTTTGGGCAGGATTAATTCAAACTGAGCCATTGAATTCGGGTTTTTCGGTCCTCGAATTTACGGCAAAATATCCCACTATCGGTAATGTGTTAGAATTTGCTGAGTTGCCAGAGTTGCCGCAAATCGGACTTTAAATCCGCTTCTTTTGCATAGTTGGTAACAAGTGCGGATGCACTTTGCGAAACGTTCAAGATTTTAGGGATTCCCGTTGCGATATCAAAAATTGGAGCGGGGAGTACAGGCAAGTGATTTTTTTTCGCTTCTTCAATGGAGTAGCCCACAAGAGTAGCTTTTCCGGTCAATAGTTTGCCGAAATTGGTGAGCCAAAGTGCACACCCCTTTCCGCGACCAAAGAGGGCGGCAAGCGTTCCTGAAAGGGGGAAGCTCAGCATAAGAAGGAGGCTTAAGGCGATGTCAAGCAGTCGTTTTTGTCGTCGGTAATTCGTGTTTGCGACATTAAATCTTCCTAGACCGTAAGCCTGGCCCTGATTCAAACTGCTGTTCGAACCCACGATATACGGTCCGCCAGTGACGAGGGATTTTACATTGGTTTTTGTACCCACCGAACTCATGATTTGCATGAGTACAGATGCTGGCCAAGCGTTGGATTCAACTACACACTCGTTAATGTTGTAGAGTTGAATATTTGCCTGGAGTTTTGCCAAATCGACGGGTTCATTCTCAAGTACTGGATCGTGAAAGAAAAATGCTGGAACAATGCCATTTTCCGAGAGTAATTTTTGAAGGGATGCCTTGCCGGAATCGGTCCCTAAAAAGAGCATTCTGGGGCGTTGAACGGGAGGGGTAAATAAATGTTTTCCGGTGAGTAGACCAATGATGGAACGCCACAGGATGAGCATGGCACTGCCGCCTAATCCCCCGAGCAGCAGCAGGGCGCGAGAGAATCGAAGCGCCTCAGGAAGCAGTCCATAGAAGAAGCCGATCACCAGGGTGGCAATAGCCATGGAACGAGCGATGACAGCGGGTCGCGTATTTTTCGTGTACACACCACTCAAGGCCAATGCCAGCAGCCAGAACAGGATATAAGATCCCTGTACGTAGTAAGTATAGGTATCTGGATAGGAGCCGCCATTGATAAATCGATGGTTGTGTTCCCAGTACGATTTTAGTTGGTCTAGAGTAAAGGCTAAAAATAGGATGTCAATGATCGGCGTTGCTGCACTTTTCGCCAAGCGGGCTAACAATGCCAATCCGGCACGAAGGTAAATACCTAAGTAAATGAGCAGGGTGTAGGCGAGGGCAGAGGATCCGCTGAACTGCTTTTTAGCGAAAATAATCATCGCTTGATAGAACATCTTCACGTAGTTCAGACTGCCACGCTTCGTGCTTTCACCTTTATAATGAATGATCTGAGAATCACTGATGTAGTGGTTTTCATGGCCCGATTTCAATAACTCATAGCTCAGGTCAATGTCCTCGCCGTACATGAAATACCGCGGGTCAAATCCACCAACGGCACGTAATAAATGGGTAGGAACCATCATAAAACAGCCCACCAAAATATCTACTTTATGGTTTTTATCCGGATCCAAATGCCCCATGTGGTAGCGCGCAAAAAACGCCGATTTTGGAAAAATTCTGGAAAGTCCAGTGATTTTCCAAAGTGCCGTCATTGGGGTGGGTAGCCCACGCTTGCTTTCGGGAAGGAATTGGCCCGCTCCATCAATACCCTTAATGCCTAATCCACCTACCTCAGGGTGCGATTTGAGGTAGTTCAAACACACCTCGAGGGTATCTTCTTGCACCACGGTATCTGGGTTGAGAATGAGTGTATACGTTCCTTTTGCAGCTTCAAAGCCTTGATTATTCGCACGCCCAAAACCGACATTTTCTGTATTGGCAATCCACCGTACCTCTGGAAAGGCTTTGGTGATCCGTGATTCGCCGCTATCGGTGCTGGCATTATCTACCACAATGACCTCAAAAGTATAGTCCGTCTCACTTCTGTAGAGGCTCTCCAAACATTGNGTCAAAAATTCTTTGACATTGTAGTTGACTATGANGATGCTGAGATCCACTATTTCGGAAGGCTTTGTTCGTATGGAATGCGCTGTTGAATGCTGCGCCCTAGCGTAACTTCATCTGCAAACTCTAATTCATCGCCAACTGAAATACCGCGCGCAATGGTCGTAAGTTTTACATCAAAGTCTTTCACTTTNCGATAGAGGTAGAAATTAGTCGTATCGCCCTCCATAGTGGTATTTAGTGCAAAGACCAATTCTTCGATACCCCCACCTTGCAATTTCTGAACCAGATGGTCAATGGTTAAGTCGCCGGGACCAACGCCGTCCATGGGTGAAATAAGTCCACCTAAAACGTGATAGGTGCCTTGGTAGCCGCCTGTATTTTCTATTGCCATCACATCTCGCACATCTTCTACAACGCATACAATGCTAGAATCGCGCTTGGGCGAGGCACAAATGCTGCAGGTTGCTGTATCAGAAAGGGTGTGACAGGTACTGCAAAAGGTGGTGTTTTGGCGTAAATCGACCAATGCGGCGGCCAAAGCATCCGTTTGACCTTCGGGTCTACGCAACAAATGCAACGCTAAACGCAAGGCAGTTTTCTTACCTATACCTGGCAATCGTGAAATTTCCTCCACAGCCTGCTCTATTTTTCTACTGGAAAAATTCATGTGTTTCAAAAGTAAGGGATTGCGCATATTTGTGAACATGAACTACACGCTCTTTTTAATTCTCTTGCTCGCCTATGTCGGTGTGCTCGTTGTGATCGGGAAAATAACCTCGCGAGGCGCGACCAATGCCACCTTCTTTAACGCGNATAAAAANGCTTCATGGCTGCTGGTAAGTTTCGGAATGATTGGCGCCTCGCTCAGCGGCGTAACTTTCATTAGCGTGCCCGGTTGGACGGCCGCTTCGGGCATGACCTACCTCATGATGGTGGTGGGTTTTTTCTTTGGCTATTTACTCATTGCTTTCGTTCTATTGCCCGTGTACTACCGATACAATGTGATCAGTATTTACACGTTTCTTGGGGAAAAGCTGGGCGCCTCGAGCTACAAAACGGGCTCTGCCTTCTTTCTTCTGTCGCGAATTGTCGGAGCGAGTGCCCGTTTGTACATCGTCACGATGGTGGTCCAATTAATGATCTGCGACAGCCTCCACATTCCCTTTCCTGTCACCGCAATAGCCGTACTCGCGCTCATCGCGCTCTACAGTGCAGCAGGCGGTATTGCAACAATCGTCATCACGGATACCCTTCAAACCGCATTTATGCTGATTGCAGCGGCTTTGGCACTCTACTTTGTGGGTAAGGCTGTGGTTCCTCCGCAGCAAAGTATGTGGGACTACATTTCTACGAGCGATATGGCTTATGTTGTTAAATCAGGATCAGCACAAGCGTGGTGGAAGCAGTTGCTCGGAGGAATGTCAATTGCTGTCGCCATGACCGGTCTAGATCAAGACATGATGCAAAAAAATCTAACGGTCGCGCGCTTAAAAGACTCGCAAAAGAACATGGTTTTGCTCGGGGTGAATTTACTTTTTGTGAATGCCTTGTTTCTCGCCTTAGGAATACTCCTGACCGATTACGCAACAATCCAGGGCATTACAGCAACCGGCGATAAACTCTTCGCAACCGTTGCCACTAGCAGCGGCATGCCAGCGCTTTTAGGTGCTGTATTTTTTCTTGGGCTTTTGGCAGCGGCATTCTCCAGTGCAGATAGTGCACTTGCTTCACTCACCACTGCTTTTTGTATTGACTTCCTTGGAATGCAATCGGAGGAAAACGCTTCACGCAGGACGAAGGTTTACTTAGGATTTATGGGGGTATTACTCACCGTCATGTTGCTCATTTATTCCCTTGAAGCAGACAGTATCATTGCTGCGTTATTTACAGCGGCAGGGTATACCTACGGTCCGTTGCTTGGACTTTTTGCGTTCGCCTTAACGCAAAAGAGAAAGATTCAAGGGTGGGGGATCACTGGAGTAGCAATAGTAAGTCCCTTTTTAGCTTACGCCTTAAGCCTATGGGCACCCCGTTTCGGGTACACCATAGGTTTTGAGCTTTTACTCTACAACGGTTTAATCACCTACTTCGGTGCATGGGCATTGAGCCGACGTGCCTAGTATTTCGTGACTTTGAAGTTTTCGACTGAATTTTCAGTGGTCACTTTAATTTGATAGAAGCCACTGGCATATGCTCCGAGGTTTAAGGTGATGCGTCCATTGCTTGCATTAAACAAACTTTCTTCCACCAAGGCACCATTCATACCAAAGATTTGAACGAATACCTTTCCGTCCACCTCTGGCGTCTGAAGATGAAGGATACCACCTGTTGGGTTCGGATAGACCACCATTGAAGCCGTACCATCTTCATTGAGCCCAATATTGTTGTAGGGCACGCTGATGCTGTCCAGGCCACAATCCGTCGTAACGACGAGTTTCACAGTAGTAGGTCCGTTCCCGGAAAAAGTGTGTGTCGGATTCTGTGCAGTTGATGAATTCCCATCTCCAAAGTCCCAGAACCAGGCACTTGGCGTCGGCGTAGTGAGGTCAGTGAATTGGTAGGTAAATCCGTTCGTGTTTTGCAATTTGAAGTCTGCATCAAGCTGCGGACCGGGGACCAGAACAGCGCTATCTGCTACAAAGGTGTAGGCATTGTAGTAAATGTATTCAAGGTCGTAATCTGTCGAGATATTGAGCGTTGCTGTATGCCCTCCCATTCCTGTGAATGTCGANAGTAAGCTCGATCCTTGACGGTTCAACGTGAACAGACCATTGACTGTCGTATCTGTACTGCTCAAATCGAAGTTGAACGGTGTGTCTTCACAAATGGGCGATACATTCAACGTAGCTGTTGAAGGAGTCCCAGTAGAAATGACCCGAATATTGTCGAGGTAGAGGTTGTTGCCGTATCCACCGATTCCTTTGATACGGAATTGGACAAAATCTCCATTCGTAGTAGATAGAACGACGCTATCTGTGCGCCAATCGCTAGATCCGCCTGGAATGAATTGGCTTTGGGAATTTCCGGTAGTGGCTAATGCCGTACCGTCCTTTTGATAGACTCTAGTGAACGTTGCGCCACAATCTGTACTCACCTCAACCACGAGAGAATCCGAATACGCCGTAGAATAAGGCGCATAGCTTACATCGAAATACAAGACAGGGTTGTAACCATTGATATCAAACTTTTCGCTCAACAAACCGTCTTCTGCACCAACGGTGGAGTAATTNAAGTAATTCATATATATGACTTCACTTTTAGCCCCCGTGGGTCCAGTAACTTCTCCTTTGGTCCAGCTGGTGCTGCCGTCTGGATTTTCAATAGTGAAGGCAACTGTTCCATTACCGGTCCATGTTTCGACAAAAGGAAGGGTTTGTAGCGGACTTACCGTTACGGCATTCGTCTGCACAAGGGTATCTGAACCGTAGGTATTGCTCGCAATTAGGGTGATTGTATAGGAGCCGTATGCACTGAAACTTACTTCTGGATTTTGCGAAGTGTTCGCTGTTCCATTAATGAAATTATGAGTGTTCGGAGTGATGGACCAATTCCATGACGTTGGACTTTTAGTACTTAAATCCTCTAAAACAACTCCTGTATTCAAACAAGGTGTATTCGTTACAGGGGCAAAATTTGCCACAGGAATCCCAATATTGTCCTCGATCTCAATGGCATCGATAGCTAAATCACTGAGGTAACTGTCACCCGTACTTCCTTTAAACCTAAAGAGCACGGTATCCCCGGCATAACTGCTAATGTCTATGGCAACATTATTCCAGTTGTTCCCTTGATTGCCGTTTTGATCGAATAAAGTAGTCCATCCCGATCCGTCAAAAATAGCCACTTCAAGACTGCCTTGATTTGCTCCGTTCATGTGGTAAGCAAAACGTAGTTCTGGCGCAATACTCCCTGCTAAATCGATACACGGCGTATACAATACTGCTTCTTGAAATTCACAATTTCCTGAAGCTTCAAGGTAAAGGTATTTTCCGCCTCCGCCCGTACCGGAAGAAGGTCCTGTACCACTGGATGCAGTTGATCCGCTATTGGTGCGCCAATCTATATCGTCCTCTGTTCCATTGGTTAGGTTGATGAAATCGCCCCCTAAATTACACACAGTTCCACCACAATTGGTATTCGTGTTACAATTTGAAAACCCGTCAAAATTCTGGGTAAAGGGCAATCCATAGAGCGACGAATTGTAGTAATTGATACTCTGGACTACAGTGTCATTTAAACTGTTTTGATCGCCACTGAGTTCTGACCAAACTTTAAGCGTTTGGGCTGCCGTTCCACTCCATACAATAGGGGAGGCGAAGGTGAAAGTGGTATCAGCATACGAATTTAAAGAACCAAAGAAGGTATCACGTACCGTGGTTGACCCGAAGGTCATGGCGACGGGTAACGTATCTAGGATTTGCGTTGAAGGATTGGTCACAGTGATGCTCACAGGTTGAACAGGACTTTGACAAGAAGTGATGAATTGTGGGCTTAGTATTGCACTGATACCACCATCGCGAGGAAGTGGACAGGCGTTGGTTCCTGAGGGGAGCGTTACAGCATAAGCGCGTCTTCCTTGAGTGGAGTTGATTCCAGCACTCACACTGAGCCAAGTACCGTTCAAGGGCTGATAAGGAATAATCATACTTGTGTTCGTACTACTGTATACACTGTCCATGTAGGATGTGCCTAAAATGTACGCGGTGTAGTCTGTAGCTCCTGTTACCGGGCTGAACGAGATTTTAATACTGTCCGGACAAGCCCAATCGATACTGAGATTCGTGGGCGCATTTAAAATAACAAAGGGGCCAGCTATTGTAGTGTCTGAGCCTTGAATATTGCGTAAGAAGGCATTTTTAGTNGCAACGTTTGGTACATTCCAATTCGCAACCCTATTTCCTCCAATAGCACTCAATCCCACACTGGTCCAGGTATTCATGCTGTCAGTAGAATAGTCCCACGTTAATGAGGTAGCCCCGTTCCAGCGCACGTAATTTGCTCCGGGTACCAATTTTGCTCCTGCATGTGGAAATGAAATGGGATTCGTTTCTATGTCCATTGCATACACAATGTAGAACTTCTGTGGCCCTTGGGGGATGTTCGTACCGTATACGGTAAACTTGTAATCACCAGAATTCGGAGCGTCAAGCGTCACTTGTTCAGCGTTATTGAGGGTATCAACACCTCGAGTTGCGCCGTAGAGTAAGGTAGTCGTATTGGGCGTTGGATCTAGAACCCAAGGTTGGTATGTTGTAGCACCAGTCAGATCTGTCACTTCAAAATCTAAATTATTGACCAATGCTTTTGATGCATTCGTAGAACCTTCTTTATCCGTCCAGTAGAGCATCGCACTGAATTTATTGACTCCGGCAGGTAGCGAAATAGTATAGGTTAAGGTGTCATTTGTAGTAATACTGTTACTAAAGAACTGCGTGTCTTGAATGACTTTAAGCGCTTTGCGTGCATTGACCCTTCCGTAACCGTAAATAAAATCAGGACCTGGATTACCCAAATCATCTGCAGTATTCATTGCGATGGCTTTCAATAGACCTGCATCTGCAGTGTCCTGCTGTAACACGTCAAAAGTATTGTGCAATACAGCAAAGTACCCTGCAACACCAGGAGCAGACATTGACGTACCGGTTTTGTTACCATAGGTATGGGGGTCAATGGTGGAATAGACATTTGTGCCGACTGCAGCTAAATCCGGCTTTATACGGCCATCTGCTGCGGGACCGCGCGACGAGGACGTTGCAATTGCATCTGTACTTGTGATGTTCGCCGTTGCAATAACATTCTTTCCTTGTTTATGGCCACCAGTAATATTTCCCCATTGCGATCCTGCTCCGTAACCACAATTCGATCCGTTTGAATTACCTGCGCTAAATACATGCACTAGTGCCGCATTATCCCGAACATCTTTATCCATCTGTTGCGCATAAAAGGTGTAACCTGCGTTACAACCATTCGAATAAGAGCTGTTGGTTACTCGTATTCCGTAAGAGACATAATGCGCGTCTACATTGCTTAGATTGCTCGGATAGTCGTAATAAACCATGGTAGCTCCTGGAGCATTTCCTTCGGCAGTTGGATCAATATTACCTGCGCCGAAAATGGTACCTGCAACATGGTCTCCGTGGTCGCCTATACTGTTGCCAGCAAGTGAGGTTAATCGTCCTTTGTAGTCTGCGTGTGGACCTATATCACCATCATCGCCTAGACCCACGACCACGTTCGATCCGTCAAAAGGAGTTTGGCCTTGGCTGTAGGCAGTTCTCGCGGCAGCGCGACTGTTGTAATTTTCTGGGGTTCCTGGTTCTTCAATGGCTTGAATAAAAAGAACGGCATCATCTTGTGCCAAGGATAGGAGTGATTCGGGTTTGAGAACTGCAGTGTGCCAGTGGTCATCGAGATCAACGACTTGTGAGACTAATGAAGGTGCGCTCCAGTTTTCAGAAGTTTTGAACTGAACGGCTACACGACCGTCATTCAGTACGGCCCATTCCGGCCAGTCACCTATGGCGAGGGGGCCATCAAGCTTCATCCTTGGCGTCCATTTTACAAAAGCACTGAGCCCTGCATCACGCAATTGGGCGATGGTGACTCCCGCAGGAATTTTTACTTCAAACGCGTTTTTAGGCAAATAATGCCCGATTTCTACACCTAAATCGGCCAATGCTTTTTTATCTTCGGCGAGCACGACACGGTCCCAAAGTCCCACTCCGTAGGTCGCTTGGGTATTGCTTAGTTGCTTAAACGTGCCTTCAGTGATGTGGTAAGTGCCCGATTTTAATTGGACTTTAAGCTGGGCTTGCGCTGCGAATGACGTAAACGTTAATAGGAAAAGTAAAAATCTAACCATGGATTCAATAAATAAGGTTACCAAGATAACACCCAGCAGTTCATTTGTTCAGGCTTTTTTGGTGTCACTTTTATTAGTATTTGGAAATCAACTATTTGCGCAATATGCTCCGCTTACTCAAAGTGCAGCCTTGGCAGAAATGGAGCGCTTTGGATCTGGGAAACGCGTTTTATACATAGCCGCCCATCCGGACGATGAAAACACCCGCTTGATCTCTTGGTTATCGAATGCATTGGATGCTGAGACCACTTATTTGTCGCTCACCCGAGGTTCGGGCGGACAGAATTTGATAGGAGACGAGCTTGGAGCCGATCTAGGTGTGATTAGGGAGCACGAACTCCGCGCGGCACGCAACATAGATGGTGGCAACCAGCGCTTCACGGATGCCTTAGACTTCGGCTATTCAAAAAGTGTGGACGAGGTATGGACGAAATGGGACCACGACGATCTTCAACTGCAAGCGGTCCGCACCATCAGAGAGCTCCAGCCAGATTTTATTATCACACGTTTTCCTCCTGACCAGAGAGCAGGTCACGGCCACCATACCGCCTCAGCCGAACTGGCCATCGAATGTGCCAAACTTGCTGCAGACGAGAAATACGATACCGAAACCACC
>JGI26083J51738_10001543_pt1 | contig 12363 bp, 11 predicted proteins | sample SaaInl85LU_5_DNA_FD_51738 | JGI IMG/M metagenome (IMG submission 51738)
AGATCATCAAGCTGCGCGTCTGTCGGGGCCAGTTTGGTTACGACTTTCAAATCATCGCGGGTGATATGGCCGCTGTCCTTATCCTGCATCAGATATCCGCCNGAGACCTGACGAATGGTCATCGCAGCCTGTTGCGGGTTGGGCAGGGTGTCGGTGGTCAAAAGGCGGAGGTTTTTCTTGGCGGCAAAGATCGCCTTGGCATCCGCATCTGCACCCGGTGCAATCACAACCTCGGTGAAAATCTTGACGATTTCTTCCGCAGTGGCTCCGTCAAGCGGTTGGTTCAATGCAATGATACCCCCGAAAGCCGAGGTCTGATCACATTGGAACGCGCTTTTATAGGCCTCAACCAAGCTGCTGCCTTGGGCCACACCGCAGGGATTGGCATGTTTGATGATCGCGCAGGCGGGGCCGTTTGCGGGGTCAAACTCGGCCACCAATTCAAAGGCGGCATCGGTGTCATTGATATTGTTGTAGCTCAGTTCCTTGCCCTGATGCTGCATGGCCGTCGCCACGCCGGGGCGGTTGGAGCCATCAAGATAGAAAGCGGCTGCTTGATGCGGGTTCTCGCCATAGCGCAGGGTTTGGGCAAGCGTGCCTGCAACCGCGCGGCGGCGCGGTGCGGGCTCATCGATTGCAGCCGCCATCCAAGTCGAAACGGCAGCATCATAGGCCCCTGTGCGGGCATAGGCGCGCTGTGCAAGGGTTTGGCGGAAGGCATAGCTGGTTTGGCCGTCATTGCTGTCCAGCTCGGCCAACAGGGCTGCGTAATCCTCGACATCGGTCACAACGGAGACAAAACTGTGGTTCTTCGCAGCAGCACGGATCATCGCGGGGCCACCGATATCGATATTCTCGATACAGGTGTCGTAATCGGCNCCTTTGGCCACGGTCTCTTCAAACGGGTAGAGGTTCACGACCAACAGATCGATNNCNCCNATGCCATGCTCTTNCATCGAGGCGACATGGTCAGGGTTGTCGCGCAGCGCCAGAAGGCCCCCATGCACCATCGGATGCAGGGTTTTGACGCGCCCATCCATCATCTCGGGAAAGCCTGTGATCTCGGCCACATCCCGAACAGCCAGACCCGCATCGCGCAATGCTTTTGCCGTGCCGCCAGTCGAGAGCAGCTCCACCCCACGATCTGAGAGGGATTTGGCAAAGTCCAGAAGGCCTGTCTTGTCAGAGACGGAAATCAGGGCACGCGAGAGGGGGAGGTGATCGGTCATATTGGGTCCTAAACAGTTCCAGTGTCACAGTCGGAGAGGATCAGGCGCATAGTCACGATGCGCCAAGGGGGCATCGCTCGGCTTGGCCAAGCTCCAGCTTATGGCGCTCCCATACTCCGTGAGGCGGGTAAAGAGAACAATCTGTTTTGTCGCGCGGGGCTTTATCCGCCCATTTTCGAGGTAAAATGACGGCTCGATCCGCAATTCGGCCTCACCGCCATGGCGAAAGACCCAAACTTCACCGCCCCTGAGGGTCAGCGAGGCGGCATGCCCGCCCAGATCAATCTCGGCCTCGACCTCGGGATGAAGATGGAAGCGAAGGGAAAACCCGATGCCGTTTCCGCCCGCATTAGCAAGCATATGGTCCAGAGCTTCGCGGTCGGTATCCTCCATCGCGGCCAGACCATCTTCGCCTTGCAAGAACCTGCCGTCATTATCGAGGGTGAGCGAGCGAATATGCGTCAGACCATGGCTGTTGACATAGCCGTCATGGCTCAGCGTGATCTGGCGGCCGTTCTCAGACGGGAAATCCTGCATCTCCACCTTCTCTGGCCCCTCAACCACGTCTTGCCTCAGAATGCCGTCATCATTGATGCCAGCACCGAGCCGTGCGGAGGAATACCCGTCAATATTCAGCGTGGAATGCGAGAGGGTCGCGCGCCCTGCGCGTCGCCATTCGGGCCCGAAGCTCACGCCTGATCCGCAGCTTACAATCACGGGCCGCCGCCCTGATGTCATCTCCATTGCCAGTGTGGAGGCGTGGGCATTATAGCTTTTCGGCCCTTTATGTGGAGGGGCGGCATCCACGATAACGCTCACCCGTCCCGCCGACATCCGCGCATAGCCCATGGCCAGCCCGTTCATCACCGAGGGACGCACGCCTGATTGTGATAGCGCCTGATCCAGCCGTCCTGACACGCCGCGCCCGCCGCCATGGAAACGGGCAAGCCCNCCATCGCTGTGGCGCAGATTGCGCAAGGTGGGTGCGATGCGCATGATGGCCGTTTGAACGGCAGGGNCGGGTTCGCGCCCTGTTTCTGCAAGGATCGCCGAGACCCAAGTCAGCAGCGTAAAGACCTCAAGCAATTCTTCGGGGTTGCGGGTTATGATCCCGCCTGATGCATCTACCTCGCGGCTGCATTCGCGGGCCAAGGCGCGCATCGCGCGATCCAGATGCCGCTCCATTCCTGTCAATGTGCAGGCCGAATAGATCAGCCCTGTGAGGGCTTCAAAGCGNGGCANGCCATGGCTGGTGACATGCCAGCGTCGGGCAAGGAACTGGGTTTGGCGCGACAAGGCGGAGGTAAAGGCGCGGCTTTGCGCGGGTGCCTGCCCGCTGAGAAGAAAGAAGGCATGGCTGATCCAACGGATTTGCCTGCGCCCTGCCAAATCGGGCTCCCATCCCGGACCTCTGCCTTTGCCAAAGCGTGTGAGCCAATCGGCAAGCCATGCCTGCGCGCGCTTCTGGCCCGAGCCATCGGTGATCGCGGCAAGATGGTCCATCCAGCCAAAACCATGCAATTCGTGCAAGAATGCGTCATTGGGCGGGTCGATATCCCAAGGCAGGGTGTCGGGGGCTTCAACCAGAACACCGCCAAACATGAAATTCCCCGCCAAAAGCTGGCGACCGCGCGGATCAAGCCCGATTGTTTTGGGCTCGGGCTTCCATGTGAAGCCCTTGGCCGATCCTGAAAAGCCCGCGCGCCATGCAGCCCATCTATTGGCCGAACTGCTCTGCCCTATGCGCTGTTTCTGCGCGGGGGAGGCGTTTGATGATTGGGGTTCGGACATTGCTCGGGGCCTGCTCTGGCGTCTTTTATGCAGCAGTCTTACCGTCCGAAGGCCACGGTGTCACCGCCTTTGCAGGCGCGCCATGTAAAAGCCGTCTATCCCACCCTTGTCCGCCCAAAAGGAGGGTAGGATACGCAGGCCACCCTCAGGGCTGGCCCATTCCGCATCACCGCCGAACTCTTCTGGGTCGATCGGGAGAATTTCCAGATCGGGATGGCGTTTCAACGCGGCCTTGATCTGGTTTTCACCTTCATTCGGCAGGATGGAGCAGGTGCAATAGACCATCACGCCGCCCACGGTCAGCAAGCTGGAGGCATGGTCGATCATTTGCATTTGTAGCCGCGTCAGATCCTCGACCTCGCGGGCGGATTTGACGAAAGGCAGGTCGGGATGGCGGCGGATTGTGCCCGTGGCCGAACAAGGCGCATCCAACAAAATCGCGTCGAACCCCTCGGCCTCAAAACTGAGGGCGTCATCAATGACCAGATTGGCCTTCAGCCCCGTTCGGGACAGGTTATCGCGGACACGGTGCATGCGCTTATTGGAGATATCGAGCGCTGTTACATCGGCTCCCATCGCGGCCAATTGCATCGTTTTGCCACCGGGTGCTGCGCATAAATCCAGCACGCGTTTGCCAGCAACTTCGCCAAGCAGGCGCGCAGGCAGGGCGGCGGCCGCATCTTGCACCCAGAACTGGCCCTCAGAAAACCCAGCCAAGGTCGAGACTTGGCCCTGCGCAAGGCGGTAGCTGCCTGTTGGCAGGCGGTTTGCCCCTTCAATCGTCAAGTCACCATCACGCGCGGTCAGATCAATCGGTGCGCCTTTTTCATGGGCGGCCTCAATCGCGCGTGTGATGTCTTCGCCCCATTTGCCGCCAATGGTCTTGCGCATCCATACGGGGATGCGTTGTGGTGGAAGTTCTTCCCAACGGTCGCGCGCCTCGGTGTCGATTTTGCGCAGAACGGCATTGATCATCCCCGCCCCGCGGGATGTGGCATGGCTGTATTTGGCGATGGTGACGGCGGCATTGACCACGCCATGCGCCTCGGCCCCGTCAATCAGCAATTCGGCGGCACCCAGACGCAGAATATTCAAGGTCGGCGGGTTTGGTCGGCGCTCGAAATAGGGGGCCAGCAATTGATCGATACGCCCCAGATGGCGCAAGACAGTCGCGGCCAGCCGCGTGGCGCGGGCGCGGTCTTCGGGGGGCAGGTACTCGGGTTCGGGCAGATGGGCCAGCATGCGCTGTTCTTGCAGTACCGCTTTGAGTGCTGCCAGCGCGGCACGGCGCGGCTCCAGTCCTTCGCTCGACATGTTCAGCTTACCCTTGTTTGGCAGAGGCTGCGGCGTATATCACAGGGTAGGAAGTTGCAAGGAGGCGTGCCCGTGGCTGATACATCCAAACCAGAATTGCCCGAAGCCGCCAAGCGCGCTTTGGCCGAGGCCGAAGAGCGGCGCCAGAAGCAAAAGGAATTGGAGCTTCCCACCGAGCTTGGGGGCCGCAATGGCCCTGAACCCGTTCGCTATGGCGATTGGGAGAAAAAGGGCATCGCCATCGATTTTTAGGGCACTGTCCTATTGCAGGGACAGATCGGCATAATTCCCTGCGCCGCGATCCGAGGTGAAGCGGATGGTGCTTTCACGGATCTGCACCATCTGGCAATTGAACCCCAGATCTGTATCGCCCCAGAAAAGATCACGACAGAAATAACCGCCATTCCAGTCCCAAGCCCCTGTGACGGGGGTGCCAAAGGCCCGCCCGTTGATTGCCCCGTCTGGGGTGACGGTCAGGCGAATGCCAAATCGGGTCAGTTCGCGTTGACTTATCAAGCCCACGAAACTTTCTCGCGATTGCACGATATCGAATTCTTCGGCTTTGGCGTGGTTTGCTTGCACTGAAATCAGCGCGGCTGCCACCATAACGATCCACCGCATCTTTTTGCCCCCATGACTCGATGATCACGAAGTTTTACGCAGCAAAATCAGATATGGATCAAGAAAGCCCCAGAACATCGAGCATATCAAACTCGCCGGGGCCTTTATTCTGACCCCAAAGGGCGGCTTTCAGCGCACCGCGGGCGAAAATGGCACGATCTGTGGCGAGGTGGCGCAGAACAATCCGTTCGCCCGCTGCGGCAAACATCACGTCATGCTCCCCCACGATATCCCCGCCNCTGATGGCTGAAAACCCAATCTCGCCACGCTTGCGCGCGCCTGTGATCCCGTCACGGCCGCTTTCCATGGCATCCTTGAGGGAGATACCGCGCCCTGCGGCGGCGGCTTCACCCAGCATCAGCGCCGTGCCTGAGGGAGCATCCACCTTTTGGTTGTGATGGGCCTCGATCACTTCAATGTCGAAATCCTCATCCAATGCGGCGGCAACCTTGCGGGTGAGTTGCACCAAGAGATTGACGCCAAGGCTCATATTGCCTGCGCGAATAATCGTTGCATGGCGGGCTGCCGCTGCAATTTTTTCCAAATGCGTATCGTCAAAGCCGGTTGTGCCAATCACATGCACACAGCGTGCCTGTGCGGTCAGTTGCGCATGGGCGATTGTGGCCTCGGGCGAGGTAAAATCGATCACGGCTTGGGCTTTGACAATCACGTCGAGCGGGTCATCGCAAACAGGCACACCGCTTGGCATGCCGCCCATGACCTCGCCCAAATCCTTGCCGACCCAGTCATGCCCGCTGCGCTCGGTCACGCCGACCAGATGCGCCTTGTCGCTTGCGGTGATCGTATTGATCAACATTTGGCCCATGCGCCCCGAGGCGCCCATGATGGCGATGCCTGTGCTATCGGTCATGTCTTTTCTCCGGTAAACTCAGGTTTCTCCTAGCCCAAGGGCGCGGATTACGAAAGCGTTGCTTGCGAGAAGGCGGGTGTTCCCCTAGATGCTGGGGAAAGGATGGTGTGATGGCAAAGAACAAGTTTCATGACGGGCCTGGCCCCTCGCAGCGGCAATTGAGGGTTGGTGAATCGCTTCGCCGAACCTTGTCTGATGTTCTCAACCGAGGGGATATCCACGACCCCGACCTCAACCGCATGTCGATCACGATCGGCGAGGTGCGCACCTCGACGGATCTCAAAATAGCGACCGTCTTCGTGATGCCCTTGGGCGGCGGCGACCGCAAAGAGGCGATTGAGGCGCTCAAGCGTAACAAGCACGAGCTGCGGCGGATGGTCGGGCGCGAGATGAGCCTGAAATACGCCCCCGATCTGCGTTTCCTGATCGACGAGACCTTTGACCGCATGGATGAGGCACGCCGCCTTTTCGCGGATGAACGGGTTGCACGTGATATAGCATCAGGTGGCGAGGGAGAGGACGCATGATCAGAAGCGCCATTCTGGCGTTATTTGGTTTGGTCGTTTCCAACGCGGCTTTTGCGTCATGCGCAAGTTTCGAATTTGACGGCGCGGAGTTTTCGGCCTGCGAGGTTGATGTGCCTGCGGCTGATCTGCGCCTTTGGCTGCGCAATGAAGAGGGTGAGGTTTTTGGCAGCTTCACCCGTTTGAACAGCAGTTTGCCTGACGGTCAATCCATCGCATTCGCAATGAATGCAGGCATGTTCCACGATGATCGCAGGCCCGTTGGCCTCTATATTGAGGATGGCGCGCAGGAGATGCGGGTTGTCACCTCTGAGGGGCCCGGCAATTTCGGTTTGCTGCCCAATGGGGTGCTTTGCGTCAATGATGACCGCGCACAAGTGATTGAAAGCCGCAATTATGCGAGCGCTTTGCCTGAATGCCGCTTTGCCACCCAATCGGGGCCAATGCTGGTTATTGATGGCGAATTGCATCCGCGTTTTCTGGAAGACAGCACCTCTTTGAATTTCCGCAATGGTGTTGGCGTGGATGAAACAGGCACGAGGCTTGTGGCTGTGATCTCGGATCAGGCGGTGAATTTCCATCACTTTGCGCGCGTCTTTCGAGACCATTTTGACCTGCCCAATGCCTTGTTTCTGGATGGTCGTGTCTCGCGACTTTATGCGCCTGAGCTGGGGCGCTCGGATTTCGGCTTTCCAATCGGACCGATCCTTGGGGTCGTGGTTGACGAGGACGCCTCGGGCGGGTAGCAGCACGGCCTTCCGATAAAGGGCAAAGCGCATATGGCACGCAGGAAAAAAGGTCGTGATATTTCGGGGTGGCTGGTGGTGGATAAACCCGCTGGGCCGACATCGACCGCTGTTGTGAATAAGGTAAAATGGGCGTTGAACGCCAATAAGGCGGGCCATGCAGGCACGCTTGATCCTGAGGCGACGGGTGTTCTGGCCATTGCCCTTGGTGAGGCGACAAAGACCGTTCCCTATATCACCGATGCGATGAAGGCCTATGTTTTCACGATCCGCTTTGGTCAGGCCACCAATACCGATGATGCTGAAGGCGAAGTGATCGCGACAAGTGAGGCCCGCCCCAGTGATGCGGATATCACAGCCGCGCTTGGCCAATTCACGGGCGACATCCAGCAGGTGCCACCGCAATTCTCGGCTGTGAAAATCGACGGAGAGCGCGCTTATAAACTGGCGCGCGATGGCGAAGACCTTGAGCTTGCGGCCCGCCCGCTCTTTGTCGAAAGCCTCAGCCTGCTGGCGCGTCTGGATGATGAGCATGCGGAATTGGAACTGGTCTGCGGCAAAGGCGGTTATGTCCGCTCGATCGCGCGGGATCTGGGCGAGGCGCTTGGCTGCTATGGCCATGTCCTCAAGCTGCGGCGCATCTGGTCGGGCCCTTTTGATGTGGAAGACGGGGTTAGCCTTGAGACAGTCGAAGAACACGCCCGAACCGAAGGGCTGGACGAGTTTCTGCTGCCNGTTGCCACNGCCTTGGACGAGTTGACTGAATTGCAATGCACNGACCAAGGTTTTGCACGCCTGAAAAACGGCAATCCGGGGCAGGTGGTTCCNACCGCTGATCTGCCNGAATATGGCGAAGAGGCTTGGGCCTCNTATCAGGGGAAACCCGTNGCNGTGGGCATCTANCGCTCGGGNGAATTGCACCCTGCNCGNGTGTTCAATCTGTGATTACGCGCAGTCATCAAAAGGGGGANGCCGATAGTGTGGCGGTTTATTCTCCTTGCGAGAAATACCGCTACTCGCTGACCCGTATCTGGGAGGGGGAGGGCGCGCGTGCGCTGTTCATAATGCTCAACCCCTCNACNGCGACCGAAGTACAAAACGACCCGACTGTCGAGCGTTGCGAACGCCGTGCGCGCGCGCTTGGATTTGGCGGGTTTCGTGTCCTCAACATCTTTGCGTGGCGCGATACCGATCCGCGATTGATGCGCAAGGCGGTTGATCCTGTTGGCCCCGCGAATGACGCCGCGATTATTGAAGGCGTGGCTTGGGCCGATCAGGTGATCTGCGCTTGGGGCACCCATGGGGCGCATCTTGGGCGTGGTCCCGAGGTGGAGGCGCTGCTGCGCAAAACAGGCGCGCCCTTGTTCCATTTGGGCCTGTCTAAAGACGGCCACCCCAAACATCCGCTTTACATCGGATATGCCGTTCAGCCCGAGATTTGGCCCGCCAGCGATTGACCCGCTGCGCGGCGCAGGCTTTGATCGGGCGCACTGGCAATCATATCGAGGAGCGGCCTATGTCTGATATCGAGGGTTTCACCCAAAGCATGATTGCGACAAACGGCACGCGCTTATCGGTGCATCAGGGCGGGCAGGGCGCGCCTTTGATCCTGATCCATGGCTATCCACAAAACCATATGTGCTGGTCCAAGATCGCGCCTGAGCTGGCCAAGAAATTCCATTGCATCATCCCTGATCTGCGCGGTTATGGCGATAGCGATATCCCCGAGAATACGGCGGATAACCAAGCCTATTCCAAACGCGAAATGGCCAATGATATTCTGGGTATCATGGATGCGTTGGGGATCGAGCGTGCGCATATCCTCGGCCATGATCGGGGTGGGCGCGTTTCCTATCGCTTTGCGCTTGATCATCCAGACAGACTGGCGCGGCTTGGGATTATCGAGATCGTCCCCACAGGTGATTTCTGGGAGGCTTGGACGGCCGATCTGGCGCTGAAGGCCTATCACTGGACCTTTCTTGCCCAACCCGCCCCTTTGCCTGAGCGGATGATCAGCGCCGATGGCGTGGCTTATATGGATTGGACCTTGGCGTCTTGGACCCATGTCAAAAGCCTCCAGCCCTTCTCGGATAAGGCTTTGGCCAGCTATCGCAAACAGGCCGCTGATCCTGCCCGAATTGCTGCCATGTGCAATGATTACAGGGCAGGGGCGAGTTTTGACCGTGCTTTGGACAATTCCGATAAGGCCGAGGGCCGCAAGATTGCAGCACCTTTGCTATTTGTCTGGGCGCAAAACGGGTTTCCCGCGAATACGGGCGATCCGCTTGGGCTTTGGCGGGAATGGGCCGATGATTTGCATGGTATCGAAGTGGCCGAGACAGGGCATTTCGCCATGGAGGAGGTGCCCGATGCGGTGCTGGCAGCCGTGCTGCCCCATTTTGAGGACTATCCTGCGGGGTGATCCTCAGGCGGCGTTGTCGATGCTGCGCAAGGTNNTGGTTTCGGGATCAAGGCCTTGGCCACCCGTCACCCGCAGCACAATCTGACCATTCAACAGGATATTGGCCCCAGACCCATCGGGGAAATCCTGCACCGAGAGGGTTGGGTCAGGGCTTTCACTGGGATTATAGAGCAATTCGATCCTGTCCTCGCTTGGGTTGAAATCAAGGATATGGCTGGCTTGTTCGGCCTGTTCGATATGGCTGCCTGATATAAAGTGATCGGCCCCCTCGCCGCCAGTGACGGTGTCATCTGCGCCTGCCAGAATGGTGTCATTGCCCGCACCGCCATCCAGCGTATCGCCCGTATCCAGATCAGGGCCGCCATCGGGTGCGACGCTTCCATCGATCAGATCATCGCCCGCGCCGCCTGCAATACTGTCAGCCCCCAGCCCGCCTTGCAGGATATCACCGCCATCGCCCCCATCGAGGCTGTCATTCCCCTCGCCACCAAAAAGCGCGTCTTGGCCCGTATTGCCGCTAAGCTGGTCATTCCCCTCGCCACCTGCAAGAAAATCATGCCCCGCACCGCCGCTTAGGCTGTCATCGCCCTGATCGCCGTAAATCTCGTCATTTCCGCCAAGGCCTGACAGGGTATCCTCGCCCTCATCACCAAAGATCGCGTCATTGCCGCTGCTGCCGATGATCACATCTTCCGAGGCCGAGCCTGTCAGGGCATCGCCTTGGTCAGGATCAAGCACAGGGGCCATCGCATTGCGGATATTCAAAGCATCCGAGGAATAGGTGTTCTCGACCTGCCCTTCGAAAATCGAGGCCTCGGGCGCGTCAGAAAAGCGTAGTTCGATATCATCAATGGTTAGCCCCGATACGCCCTCCAGAAAGGCGGTGGCGACCCCTTCGGCCATGACAAGGGTGTTCCCAGGCTGGCTTGTGTCATCGAAGCTGATCTCGGGCGGGGCGGTTCCATCGCCGTCGAATTTCAGAACCAGCATGTCCTCGCCCTGTTGAAAGTCGAAAATCTGCGGAATAGCCGCGCCCTGACCCGGCGTGCCGCTGGTTTCGAACTGGTCGGCCCCTTCGCCACCAAAAGCAAGGTCGCCGTCTTCAAGGCGCAGGATATCATCGCCAGCGCCGCCATTCATCAGATCACGGCCAAGCCCGCCATCAAGCGTATCATTGCCATCGCCGCCAAAGATATCGTCATCGAGAAAACTGCCCTGAAGGGCGTCGCCATCTTGGGTTCCGATGATGGTGGTTTGAACGGATTGGGTGCTGCCCGCATCGAATTCATTATTGCGGATGGGCGGGTCTTCATCCGTATCTTCTTCACTGATCAGAAAGCTGGTCAGCGCGAAGCCTGCCATCAAGCTGGAGAATAGCCCTGTCAAAAGAAGCATCGCGCCCTCCGGCATCGGAACAAATAAAATTCGGGGATGTTCCGAGGCGGGTGGGGCCCTCGCCGTGATGGCGATACCGCTGTATCAGGACAGATAGCGCGGTGCGTTGTGACACGGGCTTGTGCCGAATCTGTCGGCTCAGCAAACCAGATACCCCTCAATCTATGAGAAGCGGCGGCAATGTGAGAGGGGAAATTTCCCCAATGGTTAACGAAACATCCCCAAAAACCCTTGGAAATCGGGGATTGGGGGCGGGTTTCGAAGGAAACCTCTTTTCTTTGTCGATGTTTTCTCCTACACGCGCGCATCTGCATCGGAGTTATCTGGTGTAGCACTCCAAGGGCCTTGCTGGACGACATCCCGGCCTGCGCCATGACCCTTAACCCTTAAAGGAGCCCACGATGTCGATTACTGCTGAAGAAAAAGCACGCTTGATGAAAGAATTCGCGACCAAAGAAGGCGATACTGGTTCGCCCGAAGTACAGGTTGCTATCCTGACATCGCGTATCTCGACGCTGACCGAGCACTTCAAGTCGCACAAGAAAGACAACCACTCTCGTCGTGGTCTTTTGATGATGGTTGCACAGCGCCGTAAGCTGCTCGACTACGTCAAAGGCAAGGATGTGTCCCGTTACCAATCCTTGATCGAGCGTCTCGGCATCCGCCGCTAAACGCCGCTAAATGAGATTTTTGAGGGGCCCGCTCTGCTTGAGCGGGCTCTTCTTTTTTGGCCCTTTTGCCAAGCCGCTTTCCAAATAGCGCAATCCAGTGTATGTGCCGCCCATCTGAGACGTGACGCTCTAGACCCCGGCGTTGTGCGAAGGATTGGGGTCGGTGGCAATGGGGCCACCCATGAAACGGGAGACCCGACACGGGGTCGGGAGTGCTCCCTTACAGGAAACGATAATGTTCAACGTTACGACGAAATCTATTCAGTGGGGGGAAGAGACCCTCACCCTCGAAACGGGCAAGGTTGCCCGTCAGGCTGACGGTTCTGTGATTGCCACCCTCGGCGAAACTTCGGTCATGGCAAACGTGACCTTTGCAAAAGCACCTAAGCCGGGTCAGGATTTCTTCCCGCTTACGGTCCATTACCAAGAGAAATACTATGCGGCCGGTAAAGTTCCCGGTGGCTTTTTCAAACGCGAAGCGCGTCCGACCGAAAAAGAGACGCTGACTGCGCGTCTTATCGACCGTCCGATCCGCCCGCTCTTCGTTCCAGGCTTCAAGCATGAAGTTCTGGTGATGTGTACGGTTCTGAGCCACGATCTGGTCAACGACCCTGATGTGGTTGCGATGATCGCGGCCTCGGCGGCCCTGACGATTTCCGGCGCGCCTTTCCGTGGCCCGATCGCATGTTGCCGCGTTGGTTTTGAGGATGGCGAATACATCCTGAACCCGACCGTCGATGACATGCATGACCTGCGCAACAACCCCGATCAGCGTCTTG
>JGI26083J51738_10001544_pt1 | contig 12360 bp, 18 predicted proteins | sample SaaInl85LU_5_DNA_FD_51738 | JGI IMG/M metagenome (IMG submission 51738)
ACTGGTGAAGTTAAGGTGTACGATAACAACCTACAGGAACAAGCAGTTATTGACGCACCTGATATGGACGTTTCTGACGTTGAACCNGCTTATGACTTTGTATCTGACGGTCCTGAGGACGGTGAGTTAGTCATGGGTGAAGGTGAAACTTGTCCTTCATGTAATAGTCCTGTTGAAGATTGTGAGTGTGAAGGTCACGACCACAAGTTAGACGAAAAAGAAATGTGTGAACAATGTGGTTCAGAAATGAGAGAAGGTGAATGTTCAGAACAATGTGGAATGTATGAGGAAATCGATGAGGACCTCCACGAAGCGTTCAAAACTCAGAGAGATACAATCTTAGAGAATTTTAACAGATTTAAGAAATTTAACTAAAAAAAGAAAACCCCTCAATCGAGGGGTTTTTTATTAATCTATAGTCAATTCAGTTCTACGAATTGTAATGTCGCGAAGTAGTCGTTCGTAATTTACTCGGTCATTAAAGACTTCATAATATAACTCACAGAATCTTTGAGCAACATCTAGTTGTTTGTACGTGTCACAAGAATGTACAATGTTCCTTGCCTTATTCAGGGCTTCCATGTTTTTAATAATTTCCATATTAATATTTACGTTTTAAGAATTTAGGTGCGTGTTTATCTTTATACGAAAGTAATAAATCATCTTCACTTTCACAAGGGTGATAGAAATCAATTACGTCTTTTATTGTTTGACTATAGTCATTTACGTGTCTAATGATTGGGTCAGAATAAACAATACTACCTTCTGAATTTTTATTATAGTAATTACCACATTTATATGTGAATATAGTATCGTCTTTCAGTGATAAGAAACCATGTGCATAATACGGTGGNACAAATAATGATAGATTATTCGTATCATTTAATTCGAAATACTCGAACTTACCATAGGTGTCTGACATCTCACGTAAATCCACCACAAAGTCCACTACAGACCCCTTCAGGACCCTCACTAGNTTTGCTTGTCCGTTTATGTCAGTTTGGTAATGAAGTCCTCTAAAAACACCCTTATGTGATACGGATAGGTTGTCCTGTACAAAATAGGTTGAATTCATTGTCCCATCATCTTTTACTGCCCATTCGACTGGTAAATCATTAATAAGGTTCTTTGATGAGTATCCCATTTCATTCCAAGTCTCCATAAAATATCCTCGATTATCTTTATGTACGGATTCTTCAATTAAATATACGTTATCTAATGACGTTGATAGTATTTTCATTCTTCCACAAAATTTGGTAANGCTTTATCTTTATAATAATCATGTNTAAACTCAACTATGTCGTCGACACTTAAAAACTCTGATTTATATTCATAAAAATCTATAGTCCAATCTTTGGTGTAATGTGATTCAGTAGCATAATCCCAACAATCTTCAGACATCTCATAATGTCCCATACTTTCAAGCCATGTATCTAATTCATCGATATCTATTATACCTTCTCTAACATCTAACTCTTGATTAACTGAGAAATATACAGATAATTCAGTATCGAAAATATCATAGTCTTCAATAATTAATTGGTTTTTATTCATTTTTGATATATTTTATATAAAGGATAAAACAAATTTTAGAAAATAGAAATGGAAATAGTTGAAATAATATCACATTTTATAAGTAAAGAGTCTAACGTCATTAGAGTTGAGTTCAAATGTCTTGGAGATGACTATGATAAAATGAGGACAGATACAATAGAATATGAAAAACTTAAAGAGTATGGTTATGATGACTCTATAGACTTTGGTGAGTTTTCAGATGATTTTGAAGATGATGAATGGGGAGTAGATTACGATGAGGATGAGTTTTATATAGATGAGGATGAATTATTGTCTTTTATTAACGAATATTATTTAGTTGAAGGAAATTTACCTGGTGAAGAATATCTTTAATGATATTTATTAGTATGGACAATATGAATGATTTATTGGTTAAACTACTTGGTAGAATTAAATTGTCGAAACCAACATTTTTTGGTTTTGATGAGAATAGTATTACCGTAGTTGTTAGTCCATCTTTAAAGATATTTGGTGTTAAAGGTGACCCTGAAAGGTTAATTAAAAACTTCCCCTTTAAAAAAAATAATATTCTTGATACGAAACAATTAAACCAATGGGCTAAAAAAAATGGTTACAATATAACCTTTGAAAGTGGAGTACCAACATTAAGAAGAAAGTTATACGGTGCTTTTGGTGACGTTATGGTGGAGTCGGANAGTCAGGGAAAAACGATGAAAATAGTGATGATGGAGGAAGTGGAGAAATCTCACCTACCTGAAAGTGTAAAACAATGGGTTAAAGATAATCCTGAGAAGTTCATTCAAAATATCGAAACAATACAACAAATGTTAAAAAAATAAAAGGAGGTTTTCACCTCCTTTTTTTATGGTCCNACTTCTTTGAAGTGGTACCTTATTTTATGTTGTGGTCCTTCCGCCTTNTAGGGGTATTGTGTTTGCCACACAGAAAACTCATCAATGCCCACATATGATATTTCATATACCCTACTTACCGTGTTAGTGTTAAAGAAATGAACTGACATTACATCCCATTGACCTGATAAAATATCTTGACGTACCGTACATTCCGCCCTTGACGACCACGGATTACCAAATACTGTGGTGTCTTTATTCCAATAGAACGTTCTATTATTGTCGGTTACCTTAAAACGTGTCACACCTACTAAGAACGTATCCAATGGTGTTTGAGGTTCAAATAGATTAAAACTACCATAATGGTACACAGTGTCCTCTCTCCATCCATATACTTGGTCTTCAGTTAATACAATTACGTGGTCAATTACGTACTCCCCATCTAAGTTTGGATAAGTAGGGTACGACTTTTCGCAACCAAATAATACGCTAAACCCAATCAGTAGGAAAAATATCTTCCCAAAATTTATTTTTTTCTTCATCTGTTTTATTTAAAAAATTAGTTAATCCTTTAACACCGTGTAAATATAGTCTATTTTCAGGTAACGCATTACCTTCTTCAAAATAATAAAGTATCATACCGTCAAAAACTTCAAATTCTCTTATTGTCCCTTTCAAGTTACTGACTTTATCTTCAACTACCTCACCTATGTTATATTTGTTCTTCATAAAACGAATATACAAACTATTTTTTGATAAAACTAACTATTTATATAGAAATGTTTCCTAATGGGGTTATTAAAAGAAGATATTTCACGTATTAAGGAAGTCATGGGTATCGATGAAGAACCTAATAGTCCAATGTATAAAGGGCCTGAAGGTTATGACGATGGATGTGATTGTTATCCTGACGATGAAACTGATGATGAAACTGAAGGTGAAATTGATGAACAAGATGATGGAGAACCAGCACCATCAGGACCATCAATGACAACATGGGAAACGGGATTAACAAGAGGTAAAGCCAATCCAATTGATGGTACGTCTAAATGGGACTCAGGAATAAATAGAGGCAAAGGAAATCCATTATGGTAAACAAAGACAATATACAAGAGCAAATATTAAAAGATATTTTATTAAAGATGAATTACGATTCGTCTAAAACCCTCAATGAGAATATTCAGGAACAGCAGTTTTATATTCCGCAGTCAGATAACGCTAGAGTTGACCCTCAGTATTTAGGTTTGATGCCTGATGGAAAGCCGATACCACCTGGATTAATGTTAAACTACACAGGTAAAAATAAACCTAGTCCTCCATCTCACCAAGACATCGTATACTCATCAAATATGTCATCATATGACAAGAAGGTGATGATGAATAAATTAGATTACTTTGTAACGTACACATCTCCACGATTAAAAAGACTTTGTAAGGATAATAAAATATGTAGTTGTTCCCAATATAGGACATCTTGTAAAAGTATTAAAGGTAAGGGTCTATTAATGAAGGTTTATAAATCAGATTTAGAAGATTGGGAAGAACGTCAACCATCTGCTATAGCAGAGTTTATCTACGAATATAGACACGGGTTAATAGATGCTCTTGCCATTGCATCAATGTTCATACCTTTTGTTGGACCTGTTATCTCACTTGGTCTTGAAGCTGGTAATGCCGCACTATACTTATCAGAGGGAGATGATTACCAAGCAGGTCTCGCAGCGGCATTTGCACTTATACCTGGTGGTGGTTTACTTAGGAGAATACCCGGTGTTAAAAAATATGGTGAAAAATTTTTAATTAAAACACTTAGTAGAGCACGTACATTAGAACAAGGTAGGAAACTCTCTAAACCATTGACTAAGTTAGAGAAAGAGGCAATAGAGGCTTTTTCAAAAAATAGTGATGAAATAATGAAGGCAGCACAAGCTGGAGCTAAGAAAGAAGGTCTAAAGGTGGGTGCTGAAGCAACCGCTAAAACTATCTCTAAAACATTAAAGAATAAAATATCAAAATTAATTAAAGATAATTTTAGTGAGGTAATATATAGAGTTCACAAATACGCAAAAAAACACCCGAAGAAATTTAATTTAGCAACAGCAGGTTTACAGTTAGGTACTTTATGGTACTCATGGGATAAGTTAGCTGAAATATATGGGATAACGGATAAGTCTACAAATACTCAGTCATCGGCAACAGAAGAAAAGGTTGTAACTATAACTGACCACGATGAAACATGGGATTATAAAAAGGATGGTGATAAGTACTATACAAAAAAGAAAGATTCCGATAAGTGGATACTAACTTCAGGTGGGTCAGAAGCAGCTATTAAGAGTAAGATATTTGGTAGTGGTAGTAAATATGGAAAAGCTATGATGACACCAGAAATGAAAGTTATTCAAAGTAAAATTGAAAATGATTCTGGAAAATTTGATGAAGAAGTTATGATGTCTATTATAGACGCATCTGATTCAACAATATTTAATGATATTTTTAAGTAATAACCTGATTAACATTATATATATTTAATAATGAAAAAAGATTTAATAATGAAAAAAGATTTAATAACCGAAATAAATAGATTTAATGAGTTAATGGGTAGGAAAACCTTATTAAGTGAACAAGCGGCTGTAAAATTCCTTAATTATTTATTCAAAACAAAGTCAGATGATGCTGTTGAATTAATGGTTAAAAATGGTATTAAAAATGCAGATGAGGCAGCTGACATCCTAAGAAGGATAAAGAATGGTGATGAATTAACTAAAGAGATTGCGGAAAAATTACTTAAAGATACGGGTACTATGCGTCTTTTAGCTAACACTCTGGTTGATGGAACAACGCTTGGAGTTCAATTTACTAACTCTATAGAAAAGTTAATTAAGGATATTGTTAAGGACCGTAAATCATATGACGAATTATTAGAAATTTTTTCTAAAAAATTAGACGAGGCGTCAGTTAAGGCGGACTGGCCCGATGGTCTAGCTGATGAGATGATGGAATCCGTTAGAAATAAAGTCGATGATGCGATAGGTGATATGTCATCGTATACATCCACCCCACGAGTATTAGGTAAGGGTGCAAGATTTGCCATACAAAACTCTGTTAGACTTCATCATTTGAAAATCGCTAGATTATATAGAGATTTTTTCAAAAGTAATGATACATTAAAAAATGAAATAGTGTCACTTGTAAAAGGTTATCAAGAAGGTGGTAGCCAATATAGTCAAGCTTATGCCGTTAAAATAGGTGAAAAGTTGAATGTACTGGAATCTAAAATGAATGGACTAGGAATGGATATTTGGGACCAAATTAAGGTAGATGTTCCTCGTGACTTAAAAAATAAGTTGGACAATATTGATGTCACTAAAAGATGGAAAGAACTTAGAGATATTATTCAATCCGATGAAACGATTGGAAAAACTGTACAAGATGGTTGGGATAAATTCAAAGAAACATTACCTTTTTACTTTAAAAAATCGATTTTCCCAATACGGTTCAAAAAAGTACCATTGGCAAATCTAAATAAATTATCTAATTTTATCTTAACTGGTCAGATGCAGACTACTCGTGAACTATACGAAAGATTAGTTAAAGCAGGTGCCCTTAAAGGTAGTGCTCTAACATATCTAAGGGCTGTGACACCAACTCTTTTAATACCAACAGTAATGGCTTTAGGTAAAACAATTTTAGGTCCGACTGGTAAAGCTATTGAAAACTCTATTAACTCAATAGGTGGATTTTTCGATAAAGATTGGGATGTAAATGTAACAGATTGGGAACCTGAGGTCAAGGATGGTAAAGTTAATGTTAGTAACACAATAAAACAAAATTTTAAATCTTTAGTTGGTAATGAGAGTAGTTTTTTTCAATATCAAAAAAGTGATTTTATACCGTTGGTAAATAGTTACGTTGATGATTTAGTTGATTGGTATTTTAGTATTGGTTATAAAGACCCTTCAAACCCACCTAAACATGCAACAACCATTAATGATTTGAGGTATGACTTGATGCTTAACTCAGTCAAACTATCTGCACCTGAAAAAATTCATGATTTTATTTGGTCAGATTCAACAGGTGTAAAATTGGCTGGCCCTAACAACAAAGATTATGAAATCAAATTGGAAGGTGGTAAATATATGGTTTATTTACCATCAGGAAAAATTAACATAAAAGATTATTAAAATGAAAAAAGGATTATCAATAATATTAGAACAAAGACCTGATGGAAATTTATTACCACCTAGAGGTAAAACTGACCCTCAGCAAACACCTGACCCAGTAACACCTGACCCATCAACACCTGACCCACCAACACCTGACCCACCAACACCTACACCTGACGACTCAAAAGAGGTTAAGCTTTCACAGAGAATGTCTGAGATGTTTGATATTTTTGGTGTTTTTGATAGGGAACAAAATAATCTTATAAANAAACTTAAAGATACTGACCGTGAAATTGTAAAATCAAGAACATTAAGTCGTTTAAAAAGAGAATTAGGTGATGAATTAAAGNACCTTGATATGTCAAAGGTAGATGANACATTTATTAATTATTTAATTGATTATATGGTTAAGGATAGGAAAATGTATCCGTTTTATGTGGAATANACNCCTGATAACGTTTATAAGTTATCATACGATATTGTTGAAGCTAAAGGTTTGGAAAAAGTACTATTAGAACAGGGTTACTCAACAAGTCGTGAAAAAGTATATATACAATATGATAATAGTGGGGGCTTAAACTAGTTGGTGGTCCAGGTGGTAAGAATAACGCGGTAGTTAGTTATAATAGATTACCAAATGTCAGTCAACCCGTAAGTGGTCCTGATAAAGACCCTATTAAGACACCTATTAAGACAGATGATAAACCGGCTGTTAAGACAGATGAAAAGAGACCTGAGGAAGAGTTAGGTGTGGAAAATAATAAATTATTAAATGACATCTATAAAAAGGCATCATCCGAGGGTATCGACTCAGTAGCTGATTTAGTTGGTAAGCATTTTACTGACCGTCAAAAAAGAATAATTAAAAGTGTGAACAATGAGGGTTACGCGGTATTAAGACCTATTAACCCCGATATGTATCAGGAGATGGATGTTAAGTCAAAATATTCAGAAGATTTTGAACCATTTAAAGAGTTTAAAATGTATAAACTAAAGAGAGACGGTATTAGTGTTGGTGAAAGAACTAAATCAATTAAAGACCTATCCGAATTACAATCAATTACTAAAAAACAATGTAAAGAAATAATTGAACAATATTATGAAATGGGTAAAATAGGTGATTTCGATATGTCTGACGAAGAAAGAAGAAGTGCTGCTAAACAAGTATATAGATGNAGAAGACAACACGATTTCGGAGGAAGATTAGATTTCTCAAAGATAAATGATAAGTTAAATGAGATAGGTAGTAATAAATGGGCACAAGACCCTAATTCAGGACTATTTATGATTAACTATAATAATCAAACCGTTGGTACTGATGATAACGTGATATCATTAAAAAAATAATATGAAAAACCTTAAAAAACATCTTTTAGAAATAGAAGAAAAAAGAGAAAAGAGAATTACCGAGTCTTCAATTATTAATAGAAGATTAAGTAATACTAAGACATTNCCTAAATTGNTGTCTGAAATAAAATATATGAGANCTCAGAAGTTCGACACTAAACTTATTAATGAAAATCTTATTTCAGTTTTGAATCAAATGTTTCAAGATGACGGACCACAATTTATGGAAACAGTGAAGAGTAAGTTGAGTGAGTTTTTAATGAATAAATTAAATATTGGTGAATTTGAACAAAAGGTAATTGAGAAGGCTATTGGTGAAACTGATGTTGACGATGTAACTAAGTTGTTTACTGAACCAAGATTTTTAGCATCGAAANTAGCTAAAGTTTATAGTGAAGATTTCTCACTTGGTTATTTAGAAACATTACCTGAATTTATGAAAAGTAAAGTTGCTAAGTTGGCTCAAGACCCAAATAATGAAAAAGAATTAGAAGATATGTTTGTAGACATGTTGAGTCCTTTAATGGGNGATATAAACTCAAACATGGAACGAAAGATGATGGATATTAGAGATAATATCGTNTCATAAACAAACCAAAGGAAAGGAGGTGAGTTTATCTAAGGAAGGTGTTCGTGAGAACACCTTTTTTTATTTAAACACTTCTTTTTTAAATGATTCCCATATTGACTCAACAGTATCNTCGATAACACGTGAGAATAATGTGGGNGTATAAGGTTTAATCCTTAATCTCATTCCNGCTTCTGAAGGTGTTTTATTATCCTTAATACTATTACATCTAAAACATGATGTCACCAAATTATCCCAAGTATTTAACCCCCCTCTGGATTTAGGAATTATATGGTCGATTGTTAAATTATTTTTAGAACCACAATAACCACATTGGTATCTATCTCTTTTAAATAGTCGTTTACGGTTCACACCTAAGTTCCTTGCTCGATATCTAACATAATTAACTAATCGAATAACTAATGGTCTAACAAAGTTACCTGATGTTGTTATTATATCATCACCTTTTTTCAATATCTCAGCTTTACCTTTTTCCACTAATACAAAACCTCTTCGTAATGTTGTTACGTTGTGTGGTGTAAAGTCTGAGTTTAGAACTAATACTACATTCATTTAATTTAATTTGATAACCATATAACGGTAAAGATAATAAATTTCATAATCAAAGATATATTTATGGTAAATAAACTTTTAAATAATATAATATGATTTTAAAAATAGGTTCAAGAGGTAAAGAAGTGAAAACTCTACAAGAATTCTTCAATATAACTACCGACGGTATTTTTGGTAAAGGTACAGAGTTAACTGTTAAAAAATGGCAAATGGATAATGGTTTGGTTTCTGACGGGATAGTAGGTCCAAAAACTTGGGACGCAATGGGTCTAGCAACTACAGATAATTCTGAACAGTCTTATACCACTGATAATGGTTTGATGATAAACCAACATTTTTTACCTAAGGGTGAATATAAAGAAGGTCCAATTAAACCTGAATGGTTATTTTTACACCACACAGCAGGTTGGAATAATCCTTATAAATGTATTGATTCGTGGGGTAGAGACAGTAGAGGTGCAGTTGCCACGGAATTTGTACTGGGTGGTCAATCAGTAAAGGGTAATGATGACACATATGACGGTGTAATGGTACAAGCTTTCCCTGAAGGTAATTACGGTTGGCACTTAGGTAAAAATGGTTCACAAAAGATGCACGTTAACTCAGTTGCCATTGAGGTTTGTAACTTTGGATGGATTAAGAATGGTAAAACATATGCTGGAACATCTGTTGCTGAGTCACAAATAGTTACACTTGATAAAGAATTTAGAGGTCACAAAACGTGGCATCGTTATTCTGACGAACAAATTGAGGCGTTAAGAAAGTGGATACTATGGATTGGTGATAGAGACGGTATTGATATTAGAGCAGGATTACCATCATTGATTAAAGATAAAGGTGCTGATGCATTCGAATGGAATGAGGACGCATACTACGGTAAGGTTAAAGGTCTGTGGACACACACAAACACCCGTAAAGATAAAGTGGATATGTTCCCACAACAAGAGTTATTGGACATGTTAATGTCCTTATAAGACACTAAATACGACACATAGTGAACCCACCTCTTAGGTGGGTTTATTATTTTATAACAAATACTATTTTTAATTAAAAAAGTAATTTATGTATATCGATAAAGTCTACATTATTTCTATTGACCACAGAAAAGAATATATTGAGGAGTTACTTCAGAGAGCTGAGATGTTACCATTACCATTTGGTTGTGATGTTGAAGTGTTTGAGGGTTATGTGGGAAAAAGGTTAATTAAAGAGGAAGGTGATGAATATACCCTGTATAAAGGATGGGAACTACCTGAGAGTAAAATTAAGTATGATTTTTGGAATAGACCGACAACATATGGTGAAGCGGGTGGAATGATTTCACATACTCGATGTTGGGAGGACGCTTATAAGAATGGTTACAATACTATTATGATTTTAGAAGATGATTTTATCCCTCGTATACCAATAGATTGGTCAATATTCGACGAAATGGATGACTACGAATGGGACCTTTGCTTAATGTCACACAATTCATTACACAGAATTTTCAAAAAACTAATTGATAGTAAAAGGATTGGTAAGAAACACTTTNTTAGACCATCTGCATTTTATAACACACATACTTACATTATTAAAAGAGCCGGTATTGAAAAATTAGTTGAACAGCACTTACCAAAACTTAAAAAGAATGTAATTGTTAGTGATGAATTTTTATCATCAGTAATTTCCTCTCACCCCCGTTCAGANATAAGAGAGATGTTTATTTCTAATATTTCTGCAATTGCAACTAAAATTGATTATACAGGTCAGTCTAGATTTCAGGATTTGGGTAACTCATTAACCGAACCAACCGATGATGACATTAAAAGAGACAAAGGGTTATAAAAGTAAAATTTTATTAGGAATTTAAAATTTTTAATAGTACCTTAGTAGGTTAACTCGGCCCGTCTATTAAAAAAAACAATAAAAAAAAAGGAGGGGTTTCCCCCTCCGTTAATATTAGAGCTTTAATAATACTGCTCCGTGACCGTTCCACTCGACGATTCCTCTTTTTGGAATCCAGAACTCAAATGTTCCTATTTCGTCGATTTTGTCAGAAATCATCTGTTGGTACTTAGGTAGGTCTTCTCGAGATGTAGGGTGTTTAACCCCCACGTTACGTGAACATACAGGACCGATACCTGTCATTTTAGACATATCATCAGTAAGTGTTCTACCACAACAACGACAGATACCACCGTTTTCTTTTGTTAGTTTAGCCTCTATCTTCACTGCCTTTTCAGATACTGTCATGACTTTAGTAACGTCAACTAAGATTGGTTGGAACTCTAAGTTGTATGTGTCTTTGATATCCAAAGCGATGTTACGTCCAAGTTTGATAGTGTTACCAACGATGTCAACATTGATTTCTTTCTGTGACTTTTTAGCTTTTTCACGGCTGATTGCTTTAGTCGCTGCAGATACTTGCTTCTCAGTAAGACGACGATATTTGTTATATTTAGACTGAATGTCTTTTACGAACTTCAACTCACCACCGTAGTTTACGATATCTTGAATAGATTGTGGTAGGTCCTCAACCTTCACTTCAGAACTACGCACTTCGTTTAAGATGATTTTCTCAGCTGCTGCGAATTGCTTAGGAGTTAGTCTCCCGTACTTTGAAAGACCTGGCTTCAGGTTCTTGATGAATGAATTGTTTCCTTTGTAGTCTCTTACTTTTTCTGTGATGTTGATTCCTGTTACTGTCATGTTTTTTCTTTTTTTTCGTGGTTTATGTCCTTATTAACAATACAAATATACTGCAAATTTTATAAACCCACAACATTATTATTGGAATAATCAAGAGTGATGTCTATTTATTGTTAAATAAAAACAAAAAAAATATCAATTATGTACGTTTGTAGAAATTCAACATCAAAAGTTGTGAGATTTGTAACCACTACAGGTGTTGTTAGTATCACCGAAACAGAATTAATATCAGTGTCCGCAAGTGAATTCTCAGGTTCACAAGAAGGGTGGGGAACTTCTGATGGTTTTGAATTAGTAAATCTTACCGGATTAGAATCGGCGGTGATACCTGATGACTATACTGGTGATGCTTATAAATTACTTGACGATGGTAGCGGTGGTTATAGTTGGTTGAAAATATAGGATTTATAAAGGCACCATTACAAATATAGTTTTTTTTATTTAAACCACAAAAATAATATCATTAAAAAAGGGGTGAGACGGATATAACCATCTTACCCCTTTTATTATGGTGGAGGTGGCGGGATTCGAACCCGCGTCTTGTTCAGTCCACCTACAAAGGACTACACGTTTAGGTCAACATTAGTTCACAATGTTCCGAAATATGTGATTGAATTTTTACATCCTCCAT
>JGI26083J51738_10001547_pt1 | contig 12343 bp, 8 predicted proteins | sample SaaInl85LU_5_DNA_FD_51738 | JGI IMG/M metagenome (IMG submission 51738)
ATACAAAAAAAAATTGTATTAGGTTTAGATTTGCAAGGCGGTTCATACCTTTTATTAGAAGTTAAATCTGACCCATTGTTAGAAGAGAGAATAGAAAATAAATCTTTTGATATTAAAAAGAAATTAAGATCAGAGAGAATTAGTTACTCAAATTTTAGCGTGATTGATAATGTAATATCATTCAATACAGATCCAGATAAATCTGATGACGTTAAATCAATTTTAAATTCTACTGAAATTAATCAATTACTTGACGATGGACAAAAAGAGTTAAAATTTACAGTGACAAATAATATTGTAAAAATTAATTTTACAGATAGCTATTTTAAAATAATCAAAAAAAATGCGTTAGAACAATCTCTGGAGATAATAAGATCAAGAATTGATCAACTTGGAACAAGAGAACCAACTATTGTTGCTCAAGGTGACGAGAGAGTATTGGTAGAATTGCCAGGTATAAAAGATCCAAAAGAAATTAAAGATATTTTGGGCAAAACTGCAAAGTTATCTTTTAAATTTTTATCAAACAATAATGATAAAAAAGATAATTTTGAAATATTGCAGTCAAAAGATAAAGTCAGTCAATACAATGTAGAAAAGAAGCTTGTTTTATCTGGAGAACATCTAACTGATGCACAGCCAGGTTTTGACAATTTAAATAACAGTGCAATAGTAACTTTTAAATTAGATGGCTTTGGTGCTAAAAAATTTGCGTATGCTACTAAAAATAATATTGGTAGAAGATTAGCAATAATCATTGATAATCAGGTAGTTAGTGCACCTGTCATTCAAGACGCGATAACAACTGGTAATGGACAAATATCTGGAAATTTTTCAGTAAAAGAAGCAAATAATCTTGCAATTGTTTTAAGATCAGGCGCTTTACCAGCGCCATTAGAAATTATTGAAGAGAGAACAGTAGGGCCTGATTTGGGAAAAGAAAGTATTGAGAAAGGTATTTTTTCTTTAATCATAGGATTTGGTTTAGTGGTCTTGTATATTTTGTTTAATTATAAGATGTTTGGATTATTTGCCAATGTTTCGCTTCTTATAAATTTGATTTTATTAATAGCTATTCTTACATTTTTAGAGGCTACATTAACACTACCTGGTATTGCTGGAATAATTTTAACAGTTGGTATGGCTGTCGACGCGAATGTTTTGATTTATGAAAGAATAAAAGAAGAATTAAAGATAGAAAAAAACATTTTAATTGCTTTTGATGCTGGTTATAAAAAAGTTTTATCTACATTATTAGATGCAAATATTACAACATTAATCGCAGGTTTTGTTTTATATTTTATTGGCAGTGGTCCTGTAAAAGGTTTTGCGGTTACTCTTGCAACTGGAATTATAACATCATTATTTTCTACGTTTATTATTGGTAGATTATTTGTTTCAATTTACATTAAATCTAGAAAAGGAACTGAGGTTAAAATTTAATGTTTAATATTTATTCAGCCAATATTCTTTTTTTAAACCATTATAAAAAAATGTACTTTGTCTCTGTGGTATTAATATTATTTTCAATTTCATTATTTTTTCTCAAGGGTCTTAATTTAGGTATAGATTTTAAGGGTGGCACAGTTATTGAGATGCAGTTTAATAAAGAAATAAATGCAGAAAAAATACGAGAACAGTTGTTAAATGCAAATTTAGGCGATGTAAAAGTTAAAGAGTTTGGTGATAGCAAAACGTATTTAGCAATTTTAGAAAAAAAAAGTGATGATAATAACTTTATAACTAAAATTAAAACCGATTTAGAAAAAAACATAAATGATAATATTAATTTTAGAAGAGTAGAGGTAGTAGGCCCAAAAATTAGTAATGAATTAGCTAAATCAGGCATTTATGCAGTTATAACGGCATTATTTTTAATGCTCATTTATATATGGTTTAGATTTGAGTGGCAGTTTAGCCTTGGGGCTATTTTAGCTTTGTGTCACGACGTGGTTCTAACTTTAGGAGCATTTAGTCTAATTGGTTTTGAATTTAATCTTTCAGTAATTGCAGCTATTTTAACTATCGTTGGATACTCGATGAATGATACCGTTGTGATTTATGACAGAATTAGAGAAAATTTAAAAAAAGATGAAACTTCCAATTTAATTGATTTATTAAATCAATCTATCAACGAAACTTTGCCAAGAACCTTAAAAACTTCTGTAACAACTTTATTGGCACTTATTGCAATATATTTCTTTGGTGGAGAAATTTTAAAAGGTTTTTCTTTTGCTTTAATTTGGGGAGTAGTCGTAGGTACTTATTCATCTATATTTATAGCAGCACCACTAATTTTAATAATGAATATTAAAAGAGATTGGAATGAAGTTATAGACAATACTCCTTAAGCTATTTTTTTAAGCTTTCCTGATTTTAATAATTTTGCCAAGTATTGAGATGTATAGCTATTTTTAATTTTGACTAAATCTTCTGGCTTTCCTTGAAAAAGTACATATCCACCGTTATCTCCACCCTCTGGACCCATATCAATTATCCAATCTGCCGTTTTAATTACATCCATATTATGCTCAATAACTAGAACGGTATTTCCTTTTAGTACAAAAGCCTGCAAAACTTCTAATAATTTTTTTATATCGTGTGCATGTAAACCTGTTGTTGGTTCATCTAAGATATATATAGTTCTCCCTGTAGATCTTTTTGATAATTCTTTAGCAAGCTTAATTCGTTGTGCCTCTCCACCTGATAAAGTTGTAGCTTGTTGTCCAATTTTTATATACCCAAGTCCAACTTTTTGAAGAGTTAACAATTTATCTTTGATTACAGGAATATTTTCAAAAAAACTAACTCCTTCATCAACACTCATATCCAAAACATCAGCTATACTTTTATTTTTGTATGTCACCGATAACGTTTCTCTATTATACCTTTTTCCTTTACAAACATCACATTGAACAAATACATCAGGAAGAAAATGCATTTCATAGGTTATTACACCGTCTCCTTCACATGCTTCACATCTTCCTCCTTTAACGTTGAAAGAAAATCTTCCAGGTTTATAGCCTCTACTTTTAGCTTCTGGTAAATTTGAAAACCAATCTCTTATTGGGGTAAAAGCCCCAGAGTATGTAGCTGGATTAGATCTTGGAGTTCTTCCAATTGGTGATTGATCAATATCAATAATTTTATCTAAATATTCAAAACCCTTTATTCCTTTAAAAGGTTGGGGCATATGCCTGGAGTATGATTTGTTGATCATTAGGTTTAACGCTCTATAAAGAGTATGAAGTACTGCTGTTGATTTTCCACTTCCAGATACACCTGTTACACAAGTGAACGTTCCAAGAGGGACTTGAAGATTTACATTTTTTAAATTGTTCCCCGTGCAACCTGATATTTGAAGGAATCTTCCATTTTTAGCTGCTCTTCTATTTTGTGGTATAGAAATATACTTTCTACCTGAAAGATAATCTCCAGTTATACTATTTTTATTTTTTTTTATTTCTTCACATGTTCCTTGAGCAATTACTTCTCCTCCATTGATTCCGGCTTGGGGTCCAATGTCAATTATATAATCAGATGTAAGCATTGCTTCCTCATCATGCTCCACTACAATTACAGAATTACCTAAATCTCTTAATCTTTTTAATGCTTCCAATAATTTTGAGTTATCCTTTTGATGTAATCCTATAGAAGGTTCGTCTAACACATACAAAACTCCCTGCAGACCAGACCCAATTTGTGATGCAAGTCTAATTCTTTGCGATTCACCTCCGGACAAGGTTCCAGATGATCTTGATAAATTTAAATAGTCTAGTCCAACATTGACCAAAAACTTTAGTCTTTCATTGATTTCTTTTAAAACATGCTCAGCAATTTCATTTTGTTTGTTATCTAAAATTTTAGGTAGATCTATAAACCATTTATTAGCTTCTTTTATGGATAGTTTTGTAACTTCACTTATGTTCATTTTATTAATTTTAATGCACAAAGCTTCTTCTTTTAGTCTATGTCCGTTGCAACCTGCACACTCTTTTTCGCTTTGATATTGTGAAATTTCCTCTCTCTTCCAGTCACTTTCAGTCTCCAAATATTTTCTTTCAAGATTAGTAATAACTCCCTCAAAAGTTTTACTATTTGAATATTTTCCATATCCATCATCATAAGAAAATTTTATTTCTTCATCATCAGAACCATAAAGTATGATTTCTTGAATTTTTTTTGGCAATTTATTCCAGGGGTCAGATAATGAAAATTTATAATGTTTTGCAATAGAAGATAAAGTTTGAGCATAATATAATGATGTACTATTTGACCATGGTTTAATGCATCCATCAGCTAATGAAGTTTTTTCATTTGGAACAACTAGTTTTGGGTCAACAAATAAATCTACACCAAGGCCATCACATTCAGTGCAAGCTCCGAATGGTGAGTTAAAAGAAAATAGTCTTGGTTCAATTTCCTCAATTGTAAAACCACTTTCTGGACATGCAAATTTAGATGAAAAAGTTAACTTTTCTATTTTTTGATGTTCTTTTGGAAGGTTTTCATTTTTATAATCAATATATATTAAACCATCTGATAATTTTAATGCTACTTCAACACTTTCTGAAATTCTTTTAATTTCCTCTTTTTTATTTAAAAATTTATCTACTAATACATCAATATTGTGTTTAAGTTTTTTATTTAAAGTTGGTGCATCGTCAATTTCATAAACTTCATCATTAATTCTTAATTTTTCAAAACCTTGTTTTTTTAAACCCGCAAATTCTTTTTTATACTCACCTTTTCTACCTCTTACTATTGGAGAAAATAAAGTAATCCTCGACGGTTTTGGTAAGTCTAAAATTTTATCTACGATTTCTGAAACAGTTTGCGACTTAATCTCTTTTCCAGTGAAAGGTGAATANGGCACACCAACTCTTGCAAATAAGACTCTCATATAATCATAAATTTCAGTAACAGTTGCAACGATTGATCTTGGATTTTTTGAGGTTGTTTTTTGCTCTATTGATATAGCTGGTGACAAACCTTCTATTAAATCTACGTTAGGTTTTTTCATTTTATCCAAAAATTGTCTTGCGTAAGCTGATAAGCTTTCAACGTAGCGCCTTTGACCTTCAGCATAAATTGTATCAAATGCTAATGATGATTTTCCTGATCCAGACAGCCCTGTTATGATGACGAGTTTATCTCTAGGTATCTCAACAGATATGTTTTTAAGATTGTGCTCTTTTGCGCCTTTTACTACTATATTTTTAAGCATGCTGTTGATGTTTTTATTATTAATTAGTTAAATATGTGCTTGATATATGTTAAATTACTTATGAATTAAATCAGAAATTTATGGCCGGAAGTTTAAATAAAGTATTTTTAATTGGTAGATTGGGAAATGATCCAGAGATCAAGCAAATGTCCAATGGTAAAAATGTTGCTAGGTTAAGTCTTGCAACCTCTGATACATGGAAAGATAAAAATACTGGAGAAAAAAAAGAAAAAACAGAATGGCATAGAATAGTAATTTTTAATGAGGGCTTAGTAAATGTTGTTCAGCAGTATTTAAAAAAAGGCGCTCAAGTATACATAGAAGGTCAAATTCAAACTACTAAGTATACGGATAATAGTGGACAAGAAAAATATAGTACTCAAATTGTGTTACAAGGCTACAATTCAACACTTACAATGCTTGGAGCGGGTTCTTCTTCATCTAGTAAAATCGAAGATAATTCTATGAATCAAGACAACAGTTCTTTACCTTCTGATAACAATATTTCATCTAATGATTTAGACGATGAAGTCCCTTTCTAATTAGTTTTTAATGTCTGAAAAAAAGTTCGGTAATAGAAATATTAGTGAAGAAATGAAAGATTCATACTTGTCGTATGCGATGAGTGTGATTGTATCAAGGGCATTACCTGATGCCAGAGATGGTTTAAAGCCTGTNCATAGAAGAATTATATACGCGATGTACAAAGGCGGATATGACTGGTCAAAACAATTCAGAAAATCTGCAAGAGTGGTAGGGGACGTTATCGGTAAGTACCATCCTCATGGTGATCAAGCGGTTTACGATGCTTTGGTTCGTTTGGCNCAAGACTTTTCAATGAATTCTAAATTACTTGATGGGCAAGGAAACTTTGGTTCTCTTGACGGAGATCGTGCTGCAGCTATGCGTTATACAGAAACTAAACTCGCAAAAATTTCTGAGTATCTTGTTTCTGACATTGATAAAAATACTGTTAATTTTCAAAATAACTATGATGATACTGAAACAGAACCGGTTGTTTTACCTGCNCAATTTCCAAATTTATTAGTAAATGGAGCTGGTGGTATAGCGGTTGGAATGGCCACTAATATTCCGCCACATAATTTGGGTGAGGTAATTGATGGCACGTTAGCTTATCTAGATAATAATAAAATCTCAATCGCTGATTTAATGAAAAAAATACCTGGACCTGATTTTCCAACTGGAGGTATCATTTTGGGTAAAAATGAAATTGTTAATGGATANGAAAAGGGCAGAGGCTCGATTAAATTGAGAGGAGAAATAGCTATTGAAGACGTTACTAAAGATAAAAAAGCGATAATTATAAAATCNGTTCCTTATCAAGTTAACAAGACAGCTTTAATAGAAAAAATTGCCCTATTAATTAGAGATAAAAAGTTAGAAGGTATTTCAGATTTAAGGGACGAAACAAACAAAGAAGGTGTNAGAATTGTAATAGAATTAAAAAAAAATATTAATCATGAAATTATAATTAATCAGTTATATAAATTTTCACCTTTAGAAAGTTCTTTTGGTTTTAATACTTTAGCCATTAATGAANGCAAACCTGAACTTTTAAACTTAAAACAATTTATTGAGATCTTTATAAAATTTCGTGAAAAAACTATAATAAAAAGAACTTTATTTGATCTAAAAAAAGCTAAAGACAGGTCCCATATTTTAATTGGCTTGTTTATCGCAATAGAGAATATTGATGAAATTATTTCAATTATTAGAAATTCAAAGAATCCTAATGATGCAAAAATAGAGTTACTAAAGAAAAAATGGAGTTTCAAAAAATCAAAATTAAGTTCTAAAATACTTAAAATTAATGAATTAGATCAAATTATTGAATATCAATTATCAGATTATCAAGTCAAAGCTATCTTAGATTTAAGGCTTCAAAAACTTACAGCCATAGGTCACGAGGAAGTTAATAAAGAATTGGATGAGCTTTATGATCTTATTGTTTATTTAAAAAAAATATTAAATGAAAAAAAGGAATTAATNTTATTAATTAAAAATGAATTACTTCAAATTAAATCTAAATTTGCGACTCCAAGGAAAACAAAGATAGTAACGGAAGTTACTTCGGTTGAAATTGAAGATGTTATTCAAAAAGAACAGGTCGTAGTGACCTTTACAAACAAAGGATACATAAAAAGAGTCCCTATAACGACAATAAAATCACAAAAAAGAGGTGGTAGAGGAAAAATTGGTATTGTTACAAGAGAAGAGGACTTTGTAACCCAATTATTCTCAGCAAACACTTTAACGCCAGTTCTTTTTTTTTCAAATAAAGGAATAGTTTACAAATTAAAAACCTGGAAAATACCTGAGGGTTCAAATCAATCAAAAGGAAAATCAATTCATAATATTTTACCAATTGAAAATGACACTTACCTATCGTCAATTATGCCGTTGCCTGAAAATGAGGAAGAATGGTCTAAATTAAATATTGTTTTTATAACAAAGCTTGGAAAAATTAGAAAAAACAATTTAGAAGATTTTAAAAATATTCAATCAAATGGTAAAATTGCAATGAAATTAGACAAAGGTGATGAAATTGTATCCGTAAAGCTTTTGAAAGCTAAAGAGGACATCATGATCAACTCATATTTAGGTAAAAGTTTAAGAGTAAATAGTGAAAAAATTAGATTATTTAAAGGAAGAGGTTCGAAAGGGGTAAAAGGAATTAGTTTAAAAAATAATGATAAAGTAATCTCATTGTCAGTGCTAAGTCAAAATTTAATATCTTCAAACAAAGATGAAATGAAATCAAAAGAAGAATTCATACTAACTATAACTGAAAATGGTTATGGAAAAAGATCTTCTTCTTATGACTACAGAGAAACTGGAAGAGGCGGTCAAGGTATTATCAATATCTCAACCTCTGAAAGAAATGGTAATGTTGCTGCATCATTTCCAATTAATTCCGAGGATGACATTATGCTTGTCACAAACAAAGGCCAAATGATTAGAGTAAAAGTGAGTGAAATAAGAGTTGCTGGAAGAAATACACAGGGCGTAAGAATTTTTAAAACAGACAGCAATGAAAAAGTAGTTACGGCTGTGAGACTAACGGATGAAAATGAATAAAAAAACGGCCTTATATCCAGGTACATTTGATCCAATAACTTTTGGTCATTTAGATATTATCAAAAGGGCTTCAAAAATTGTTGACCATATTTATGTGGGTGTCGCAAATAATAAAGAAAAAAAATGCTTATTTAGTTTAAAAGATAGAATTGATATTGTTAAAAAAACCATAAGCTCATTACCCAAACAGACAAAAGACAAAATTAAAGTTGTGAGCTTTGATATGCTTACAGTTAATTATTGTAAAAAAATTAATGCATCTATAATTATAAGAGGTCTTAGAGTGGTAGCAGATTTTGAATATGAATTTCAATTATCTGGTATGAATAGCAAGTTAGATAAAAATATTCAGACTATTTTTTTAACAGCTGATATTGAAAACCAAGCTATATCTTCAAGAATGGTAAAAGAAATTGCATCATTAAAAGGAAATGTATCTCAATTTGCACCAAAGCCTGCATTAATGTATTTAAAAAAGAAATTTAAATAATGAATTTAAAAAAAAGCATATTAATTTTTTTTCTTTTTTTTTTATTCTCAACAAAAGGAAATGTCATGGAAAATCCAAAAATTACTATTAAACTTAAATATGGAGATGTAAAAATAGAGCTATTCAATGATGTGGCTCCCAATCACGTAAAGAGAATCCTAGAACTAAGTAAACAAGGTAAGTATGACGGTGTAGCTTTTCATAGAGTAATTGATGGTTTTATGGCCCAAACAGGTGATGTGCAGCATGGNAACACAACTAACAACTTCAATCCAGGCATGGCTGGAACAGGAGGTTCTGATTTACCCGACTTGGAAGCTGAATTTAGCAATGTCCCACACGAAAGAGGAATTTTATCAATGGCTCGTTCACAAAATCCAAATAGNGCGAACAGTCAATTTTTTATTTGTTTTGACACTCANCCTCATCTTGACAGACAATATACAGTTTTTGGAAAAGTAATTTCAGGTATGGAGTTTGTTGATCAAATTAAAAAAGGTGATCCAGGTTCAGGTTCNGTAGATAATCCAGATATTATAGAAAAAATTATTGTTGAATAATAATGACCTCAAAGTTTTCATTATTAAATGAAGACAGTGGTGCACGATTAGGACAAATAAAACTCAAAAGAGGAATAATAGATACACCTACCTTCATGCCCGTTGGAACAGCTGCAACGGTAAAGGCATTAACTGTAGATCAAATCAATCAGACAAATTCACAAATTATTCTTTGTAACACATATCATTTATATTTGAGGCCTGGGACTGAAAGAATTGAAAGACTGGGTGGATTGCATAAGTTTATGAACTTCAACAAACCTATCTTAACAGATTCAGGTGGCTTTCAAGTAATGTCTTTGTCCAAAAATACAAAAATTAATGAGGATGGAGCTATATTTAACTCTCACATAGATGGAAAAAAAATTTTTATATCACCTGAAATAAGTATTGATATTCAAAAAAAACTGAACTCCGATATTTTAATGGTTTTTGATGAATGCCCTGAATACACAAAAGATAAAGATAGAATTAGAGACTCTATGAATCTTTCTATGCGATGGGCCAATAGATCAAAAAAAGAATTTGGATTAAACTCCGAAAAAATGCTCTTTGGCATAGTTCAGGGAGGTGTCTTTAATGATTTAAGAAAAGAGTGTTTATCAGAATTATTAGATATAAATTTTGATGGTTATTCATTAGGTGGCCTAGCAGTAGGGGAGTCACAAGATGAAATGTTTGAAACTGTAGAAGAAATAACTCCGTTTATGGACAAAAATAAACCTAGATATTTAATGGGAACAGGAACACCGGGTGATTTGATAGGCGCTGTCAAAAGGGGAATTGATATGTTCGACTGTGTATTGCCCACAAGAACCGCTAGAAACGGACTTGCATTTACTTGGAATGGTAAAATTAATTTAAGAAACTCAAAATATACAAATGATGATAGTCCATTAGACACGAATGTTAATTGTCCTGCTTCAAATTTATATTCAAGGAATTATTTGAACCATCTTTTAAATTGTAATGAAATATTGGCATCTACTTTAATTACCTGGCATAATATTGCTTTCTATCAAGATCTAATGTTGAAAATTAGAGAATCTATTAAAAATGGTAAATTTAATGAATTTTATAAACAGTATTTTAATCTTCTTAATTATTAATTAAGTCTTGTGTTATAGGTTAATTTTTAATAAATGAACCTTTGGCATCTTTTGCCGTAGTGTGGGCCCTTAGCTCAGTCGGTAGAGCAAATCCCTTTTAAGGATTGGGTCGCAAGTTCGAATCTTGCAGGGCTCACCATTAATTATTTTTTTATGTTTTATTATTCTAAATGTTTAAAATGTAAAAAATCAGTCAAAATTTCAATTAAAGACTATCAAAATAAAAAAAAGGTTTATTGTGATCAGTGTTTGGATGAAACTTTTAAAAAAATTAAATCAAATTAAATATTTTTCATTGTAGGAAACTGCGTCCTTATTTGAGGTATCCAGTTTCTTATCTGTCTAATTCTATTCGTGGGTGAGGGGTGTGTGCTTAAAAACTGAGGTATTTCTTTACCTTTCATTTCTTCTTTCATTCTCTTCCACAATTCAGCTCCCTCATAGAGATTATAACCAGTTAAAGACGCAAAAGCCAATCCTAAGTAATCAGCTTCACTTTCTTGGTTTCTTGTAAATGGATTAAAGATACCAACTTGAAGAACATCAACACCTGTGTTTCTTCCAACGGTATTTCTTGTTCTGCTTATAACTCCTCCACTAAATATATCTATTACTGCTGTTCCAAGATTAAGGGCCATAGCTGCGCTTGCTCTTTCTACGGAGTGTTTGGCAACGGCATGAGCAATCTCATGACCCATCACATTAGCAAGGCCATCTTCATTTTTTGTGACTTTTAATATACCTGTATAAACTGCAATTTTGCCAGGCATACACCATGCATTTAAAGTTTTGTCATCATCAACTAAAACATATTCCCACTTAAAATTAATAGTCGGATCCTTGAGGTTTTTGCTTTTAAAGTAATAAGAAATGGCTTTTTCCATCTTTCCGCCAATCCTTTTAATCATATTTAAGGTCTTGATATCTTTGCTTAGTTTAGCTTTTTTTTTAAATTGCTCATAAGCTTTAACAGCGTTAGCATTTATCACTGATTCAGGATATATTTTTAGCTGCTTTCTATTTGTAATTGGTGTTGATGTGCAAGAGGGAAGAATTACAGAGCAACAACCACAGCCTAAATATTTAATAAATTCACGTCTTTTCATTATAATTGATGATATTGATATATTATTGTATAATTTGATTCAATTAACTTAATCAAATTATAATGAACCTAGATAACAAAGTTTTAATTGTTTTATTAGTATTAATCTTAGCATTTATTGTTTATTCAGCTGGTAATACAATTTAATGAATGATTCAAAACCAAAAAAATCAATAATTACCAAATTAAGAAATTATTTTTTTGCAGGTATTGTGGTTTTAATACCCGTTGGTATCACAATCTATCTTACAATATTTATTGAAAAAGTATTTTCAGATCTATTACCCAAGAGCATTAATCCAAATCAATATTTACCATTCGAAATACCTGGATTAGAGATATTAACCACAATTATACTAATAACCTTAATTGGTATGTTTTCTGTTACTTTTGTGGGTAGATTCTTTGTTAACTTTAGTGACAAAATCTTTGAAAAGATTCCTGTTTTAAAAACGATCTATAAAGGTTTGACACAGTTGACTAAAAGTTTTGCTTCTGACGATAATAACGAAAAAAAAATTGCATTAATAGAGTATCCAAGAAAAGGTATTTACTCGATTGGTTTTGCTACTAGCGTCAACAAAGGCGAGATTTCTGACAAAATAGGGGAGAAAATGATTAATATTTTTGTGCCAACAACACCCAATCCTACTAGTGGCTTTTTATTAATGGTTCCTGAAAAGGATGTTGTTTACTTAGATATGAATTTTGAGGATGCTTCTAAATTTATCATGTCTGCTGGCTCTATTAAGA
>JGI26083J51738_10001549_pt1 | contig 12336 bp, 9 predicted proteins | sample SaaInl85LU_5_DNA_FD_51738 | JGI IMG/M metagenome (IMG submission 51738)
CTGTGTTTTGATCTCGGCAAGGCGTGCGCCCATTGGGATCGTTGTATTGCGGCTACCTGCGACATAGGCCATTGGTAAATCCTCGATTCAAGTTTTGCGGTTTTCGCTTTTGGCCCCGAATTGAGCCTCAGCGCGGTAATTCCTGATTGGGCGTTTGCCCTTTCGTTGATACTGAAGATAACCCAATGCTGCGTTCGCACAATCCCGTGCTTGGTCAATGCTGCTATGCAGAAAATGCATAGCAAAGGCTGACCTATTAACGGGCGCTTAAAAGAGGTGGTGGTATGGCCCTTCTGGCCTTCTCGGACAGGCAGTTCAGGCTGTTTTTTATAGGGATCTTCTTTGCCGTCCAAGGTATCTGGATGCAGCGTGTTACCCTTGCATGGATCGCATGGGAGCTGACGGATTCTGCGGGATTTGTAGGCATCGTGGCGGGTTTGAGTATGGCGCCGACCTTGGTGGCGGGGCCTTTCTTTGGTGTTTTGGCAGACCGGATGGATATTCGAACGGCCGCCTTCTTTACCAATGGCGCCATGATTCTGACCCTGACCCTCTTGGCGCTGCTTTTGCCCTTTATCACGCCTGCGGGGGTGATGCTGGCGGCGCTGATGATTGGTGTGATCAGCTCGGCGCATCATCCTGTGCGCATGTCTTTGGGGCCGCGTTTGGTGGCGGTTGATATGGTGCAGCATGTGGTTTCGGTCACGGCGCTGAATTTCAATCTTGCACGGCTGGTGGCCCCTGCCGTGACGGGGCTGATCATTGCCCAATTTGGGGCCGCAATCAGCCTTTGGGTCGCGGTTGCCTTCTATATTCCGATGATTGTGGTTCTGATGCGGCTGCGCCCGCGTTCACTGCCGCCGCGCGCCGCGGCCCCTTTCCTGAGCGAATTGCGCGAAGGAGTGCGATATTCAGCGGCCAGCCCTTTGGTGCGCCAAGCGCTTTTGATCACGGTGGTCTTTGCGACCATCCTGCGCGGAGCCTTGGAGGTGCTGCCCGTGCTGGCCGATGGCGCTTTCGAGCGGGGCGCGGCAGGGCTGGGGCTGTTGACGGGCGCGGCGGGAGCTGGGGCGCTGGTGGCTGCCATGCTGAAATCCGTGGGTGTGGGCGCGGTTGGCGCGCGCATCCCGTGGCAGGTTCTTTTGGCCGCGATGGTGGGGCAGGTTGCCGTGGTTCTGATGGGGCTGGCTCCGATTTGGCCCTTGGCGCTGGCGGCCACTGCTATTTCNGGCTTTTGCGCGACATGGTGCGGGGTGTCCTTGCAGGCGGCGATCCAGACCGATTTGCCCGATGCATTCAGGGGCCGCGTCATGAGCCTTTGGACCGTTGTGGGCTTTGGCACGGTCGCCCTTGGGGCATTGGCGATTGGTGGTCTTGCCGAATGGATCGAGATTGGCCCCGCCTTGGTTGTGGCGGGGGTTTTGGGCATCCTTGCACAGGCCGCAATCATTCTAGGGGGTGTGAAAGCGTGAGAGCTGGCTTATGTCCCTGTTCAGAGTAAAAGACCGAAAAGAAGGCCAAAGCCAATGAGCGTCACGCGCGAGACTGTCCTTGAAGCCCTGAAAACACTTGCATTGCCCGATGGTGGCGATCTGGTCAGCCGTGATCTGATCCGCGCTGTGCAAATCTCGGATACGCGCGTGAGCTTTATCATCGAGGCCGAAAGCGCCGAAGCCGCCAAAGCGATGGAAGGCCTGCGTCAGGCTGCACAAAAGCTTGTGCAGGATATTGAGGGTGTGACCCAAGCCACCGTCGCGCTGACGGCGCATGGCCCCCAACCCAAAGCGCCCGCCGCGCCTGCGCAGGGCGGCCAGCCGCCGAGCCTCAAGATAGGCGGGCATCCCAAGCCTCAGAATGAGCCGATGAACCCGAAAGGGGTTGCACGGATTTTGGCCATCGGCTCGGGCAAGGGCGGTGTTGGCAAATCAACGGTATCGTCCAATCTGGCCGTGGCGCTGGCCAAACAGGGCCGCAAGGTGGGCCTGCTGGATGCCGATATCTACGGCCCGTCGCAGCCGCGCATGATGGGGATTTCGAAACGCCCTGCCTCGCCCGATGGCAAAACCATTATTCCGTTGCATAATCACGGCGTCACGATGATGTCGATCGGCCTGATGCTGGCCGAGGAAAAGGCCGTGGTCTGGCGCGGCCCGATGCTGATGGGGGCCTTGCAGCAGATGATGACCCAAGTCGAATGGGGGGAATTGGATGTGCTGCTGGTTGATCTGCCCCCAGGCACGGGCGATGTCGCGATGACGCTGTGCCAGCGCTCCAAGCTGACGGGGGCGATTGTGGTGTCCACACCGCAGGATGTGGCCCTTCTGGATGCGCGCAAGGCGCTTGATATGTTCAACACGCTCAAAACCCCCGTTCTCGGTCTGATCGAGAATATGTCGACCTATATCTGCGAGAATTGCGGCCATGAGGCGCATATCTTCGGCCATGGCGGGGTTGCCGCCGAGGCGGACAGGATCGATGTGCCCTTCCTTGGTGCGTTGCCGATCTCGCTTGAGACGCGGATTGCGGGCGATGCGGGCACGCCAATCGCGGCGGGCGAGGGGCCGATGGCGCAGGCCTATGCACAACTGGCCGCAAGGCTGGTCGAAGGCGGGATGGCCTAAGCGACACCCCAAGACATGGATTTCAAGGCCCGACATGCGTTGTGTGTCGGGCTTTTTTCATGGTGATTCGTGCCGATCCGCGGGGTTTTCTGGCCAGTCCGTGTGATCTGGGCGCCTGTTTTGCGCGGCGCTTGGAAAAATTTTCCAAATTCTGGGACAGCCCGCTGACCCCTATATGTTGCGTGTAAAATGGTCTCACCCACAACTTAAGCGGTATTTTGCCTAATTTCACCCACCATATGTTGTTCTGGAGATGTCTCAAAAACCAAGTGTTGGGATTTTTTCCCAAAAAAAGGGATTGATTGGGAATTTATTCCATGAGACAAGATTAACCAAGGCAACAGAGGTCGAACACAGAGCTCCCAAAGCTCTGATCAAAAATAAAAATAAGGCAGGTGTTCATACAGGCATCTCTCTTGCTGGAAGAAGAGCCGACGCGCAAACGAGCAGACATCCCCCCAGGTGGCTTGCGCAGTTGGTCACCCAGAAATGGGACAGGGCGGCGGATTGGGCAGTGGCAGCTAGCTCGATCCGCCGTTGTCGTTTCTGGGGCCCAAACGGGCCAACCAGAGCGGCGCAAAAGAAAACTAGGGCCAAATTGAGGCCGAAATAGGGCGCAAAGACGTGGAACGCAGGTTTCAAGGCGAAAGCCTGAACAAGATGGACGGAAAAGGCCGGGTCTCGATCCCGGTCAAGTTTCGTCGTGTCCTGCAGAATTCCGATCAGAAAAGCGCCACCGCAGGCGCGCCACCGCGCCTCTATATTGCCTATGGCGATAAATCCAAAAACTTCCTTGAATGCCTCTCTGGCGATGCGTTTGACCAGATTGACGGCATGATCCGCCGCACACCGCTTGGCACACCTGTGCGCAAGGCGCTTGAATATCTCTATTACCGCAAATGCGACGAGACGACCGTGGATGACACGGGCCGTCTGGTTTTGCCCCCTGCCGCGCGCGAAAAGCTCGGTCTTGCCGATGAAGCGCTGTTCCAAGGGATGGGCGACAAGTTTCACATCCTCAATCCGGTTGATGCCGCAGCAGCCGATGAGGACATGGATACTCTTCTGGCGGCTTTGGGGCAGGGTAATGATTTCTTTGATCCGCTTTCGCTGGTGGCTCAGGGCGATGAGTTGGTCGCACAAGGGGGCGAGTAATCATGGCGGAGGAGCTGGACGCCCCCGCCAAGCGCCCGCATATTCCAGTATTATTGACGCCGCTGATCAAAGCGGCAGGCCCCGTCACGGGCGTTTGGCTCGATGGAACCTTCGGCGCTGGTGGCTACGCCCGTGGCTTGCTTGAGGCGGGGGCGGATGCAGTGATCGGTGTCGACCGGGACCCTTTGGCCCTTGAGATGGCAAGCGCGTGGCAAGGCGATTACGGCACACGGCTGAAGCTGGTTGCGGGCACATTTTCCGATATGGATGAACAGGCCGCGCAAACGGGCCATCCCGAGTTGGATGGGGTTGTGCTGGATCTGGGCGTGTCCTCCATGCAGCTTGATCTGGCCGAGCGCGGCTTTTCCTTCATGCGCGACGGCCCGCTGGATATGCGGATGAGCCAGAGCGGGCTTTCAGCGGCTGATCTGGTCAATACCGCCTCGGAAGAGCTGCTGGCCGATATCCTGTATCATTACGGTGAGGAGCGCGCCTCGCGCCGGATTGCGCGCGCCATTGTGGCGGCCCGTGCGCTCGAGCCCTTCGAGACCACTTTGCAACTGACCCGCGTCATCGAGAAATGTCTACCGCGCCCCAAGCCCAATCAAAGCCATCCCGCGACCCGATCCTTTCAGGCGATCCGCATCGCGGTGAATGATGAATTGGGCCAATTGGTCGAAGGGCTGGAGGCCGCAGAGCGCGCGCTGAAATCTGGTGGCCGCTTGGCGGTTGTGACCTTCCATTCCCTTGAGGACCGTGTGGTGAAACGCTTTTTACAATTGCGTGCCAGCAAAGGCGGGGGCGGCTCGCGCCATGCGCCCGAGCCCGAGGCGCAAATTCCAGGTTTTACCCTGACGCCCAAGAAAGCCATCGCCCCTGATGAGGCGGAACTGGCCCAGAACCCGCGGTCACGCTCGGCGAAATTGCGCGTTGCGACCCGTACAGATGCGCCAGCGGCCTCCGTGGACCGCAAAGCGCTAGGATTGCCCAAAATGCCGGAGGTGCTGTGATGCGTGGCTTTTTCAGTTTCCTGACAGCATGTGCCGTGATCGGCTTGGGCTATTGGGCCTATCACCAGAATATCCAGACCCAGCATTCCATTCGCGACGTGGAGCGTTTGCAGCGCGCCATCGGCGTGGAGCGCGAGCGCCTTTCGGTTTTGCGTGCGGAATGGGCTTATCTCAACCGCCCTGATCGCCTGCGTGAGTTGAGCGATATGAATTTCGAGCGTCTGGGTCTTTTATCCATGAGCCCCACGCAATTCGGCGAGACTGCCGAGATCTCCTATCCTCGTCCGCCTGAGCCTATCCCAGAGGATGAGATACTGTTCGAGAACGCCTCGGATGCAGAGGTGCTGCCATGACCCCGCGTATTCCGCTTCGCCCGCTGACCCGCATTCTTGAGGCGCGCCGCAAGGGTGAAAACCCCGATGCGATCGAGCGCGAGAACCTGCGCCTGCGCCATGAGGCCGAGCGGGACAAGATGCGCCAGCGCGCCGAAAGCCGTCTGCTCTTGATGGCTTTTTGTTTCCTCGCCGCCTTTTCGACTGTCGGCTTCAGGATGGCCTCGCTGGCCACCGCCGAGGCCGAGGAGCCGCGCATCGCGACAAGTGCTTCGGCGATTTTGAACACCCGCGCCGATATCGTGGACCGTGATGGCCGCGTCTTGGCGACCAACCTGATCACCAATTCGCTTTATGCCCACCCCCATGAGATCATCGATGTGCCCACCACGATTGAAGGTCTGGTGCGGATTTTCCCTGATCTTGATGCTGAACGTCTGGCCCGCCAATTCACTGCCGAGCGCCGTTTTGTCTGGCTGCGTCGCAATATCAGCCCCGAGCAGGAACAGATGGTTCATGATTTGGGCGAGCCTGGCTTGCTTTTTGGCCCGCGCGAGATGCGGCTTTATCCCAATGGCTCGATTGCCGCGCATATTCTTGGTGGCGCCAGCTTTGGCCAAGAAGCGGTGAATGCCGCCGAAGTGATCGGTGTGGCGGGGGTCGAGGCGCAATTTGACACTGAACTGCGCGATCCTGCCCGTGATGGCGCGCCCTTGGAATTATCCATTGATCTGCCTGTTCAGGCCGCCATTGAGGAAGTTCTGGCAGGCGGCATGGCGATCATGAATGCCCGTGGGGCCACGGCTGTCTTGATGAATGTGCATACGGGCGAAGTGCGGGCCATGGCCTCCTTGCCCGATTTCGATCCCAATTCCCGCCCGCGCCCCCTGACCGAGGGTGAGGCCGCCGACAGCCCCCTGTTCAATCGCGCATTGCAGGGCGTGTATGAGCTTGGCTCGGTCTTCAAGATTTTCACTGTGGCCCAAGCGATGGAATTGGGCTTGGTCAATCCCGAGACCATGATCGATACCACAGCGCCTTTGCGCTTGGGCGGTTTCTCGATCAATGATTTCCACGACTACGGGGCCACTCAATCGGTCACCGATGTGATCGTGCATTCGTCAAATGTTGGAACCGCGCGGATTGCGGCCATGATTGGCGGCGAACGGCAGCGCGGCTTCTTGGAAGAACTCGGTTTTCTTGAACCGACCGAGTTGGAAATGGTGGAGGCCGCCACAGGCCGCCCGATTGCACCTGCCCGTTGGGGCGATTTGTCGACAGCCACGATTTCCTATGGGCATGGTCTGTCCAGCTCGCCGCTGCATCTGGCGGCAGCCTATTCGACCATCGCCAATGGCGGCACGCGCATCTTTCCCACCTTGCTGCGCCAAGACGGGCCACAAAATGGCGCGCGCGTGATCTCCGAGGAAACCTCGCGCGCGATGAGCACTATGCTGCGCGCCGTTGTCACCGAAGGCACGGCCAGTTTCGGCGATGTCGAGGGCTATGCCGTGGGTGGCAAGACAGGCTCCGCCGATAAGCCAAACCCGCAGGGCGGCTATCACGAGGACCGCGTCCTTGCCACTTTTGCCAGTGTTTTCCCTGCCGATGATCCTGAATATGCCTTGATCGTCACCTTGGATGAGCCTGAAATCGTAGCGCTTGGCGAGACGCGGCGCACCGCGGGTTGGACGGCCGTTCCCGTTGCCGCCGAGATCATTCGACGCACAGCACCTTTGATGGGATTGCGACCAGAGATTGAACCTTTGGCCAACACTCAGCTATCCAACGCCTCACAATAAGAGTGATTGGGAGGATTCGGGCATGACGCCTGAGGTCAAACGCCTTTCTGCCTTGGGATTGACCCCCACGCGCGGGCAAGATGTCGAGATTACAGGGCTCAGCCTTGATAGCCGGATGATCGAGCGCGGGCATTTGTTTGCCGCCTTGCCTGGCAGCAATATCCATGGCGCCAGCTTTATCGAGACCGCGATCGAGATGCAGGCGAGCGCCGTGCTGACCGACCGCGCGGGCGCGGAGCTTGCGAAATCTGCCCTTAAAGGCAGCGAGTGCACCCTTGTTGTNGTCGAAGANCCGCGCGCCGCCTTTGCACATGCCTGCGCGCTCTGGTTCGAGAGGCAGCCCGATGTGGCGGTCGCGATCACGGGCACCAATGGCAAAACCTCGGTCGCCAGTTTCACCCGTCAGATTTGGCAGCTTTTGGGGCTAGAGGCCGTCAATATCGGCACGACTGGCGTGGAGGGCGCATTCTCGGCCCCTGGGATTCATACAACGCCCGACCCGCTGACCCTGCACCGCGTGCTTGGCGACATGGCCAATGCCGGCGTGACCCATGCCGCGATGGAGGCATCATCTCACGGGTTGGACCAGCGCCGCATGGAAGGCGTACAGCTTGCGGCGGCGGGGTTTACCAATTTCACCCAAGACCATCTGGATTACCACGGCACGATGGAGGCCTATTTCGAGGCCAAGGCGCGGCTGTTCAGTGAGTTGCTGTCGGAAGACGGCACTGCTGTGATCAATATTGATGACCCCCATGGCGCTGATCTGGTCGAGGCCTGCGATGCCCGCGAAATCGAAGTGATCACAGTGGGCCATAGCAATGGCGCGGCACGGCTTAAGATCACGGGGCTGCGGATGACCGAGACGGGGCAGGAAGTGCTGTTCCGCTGGCAGGGCAATCAATACAAAGTTGCGCTTGAGTTGATCGGCAGCTTTCAGGCGATGAATGTGATGGTGGCGGCTGGCCTCGTGATCGCTGCAGGAGAAGAGGCCGANGCGGTGTTTTCCGTNCTGCCGAAACTCACAGGCGTGCGCGGNCGNATGCAATTGGCGGCCACGCGCTCGCATGGGGCGCCGATCTTCGTGGATTACGCCCATACCCCCGATGCCGTGCAAACCGCGCTNCAGGCATTGCGCCCGCATGTGATGGGGCGTTTGGTGGTGGTGATCGGCGCGGGCGGTGACCGTGATCGTGGCAAGCGGCCCTTGATGGGGCAGGCGGCCGCAGATCATGCGGATGTTGTATTTGTGACAGATGATAACCCCAGATCAGAAGATCCTGACGGGATCAGGGCCGAGATTCTCCAAGCCTGCCCCGAGGCGATTGAGGTCGCAGACCGTGCCGAAGCGATCCTTCGGGCTGTGGATAACCTATCCCCCGGGGATGCGCTGCTGATCGCGGGCAAGGGGCATGAGACGGGGCAGATTGTGGGCGATGTGGTCTATCCTTTTGATGATGTCGAACAGGCCAGTGTTGCTGTTGCGGCCTTGGAGGGGCGGATATGAGCGCGCTTTGGACGGCAGAAGAAGCAGCACTGGCCACAGGCGGACAGGTGTGCGGGGATTGGTCGGTCACGGGCGTCTCGATCGACACGCGCAGCTTGCAGCAAGGCGATTTGTTTGTGGCCCTGAAGGCCGCGCGCGACGGGCATGATTTCGTGGCCGATGCCTTGGCCAATGGGGCAGGGGCCGCGCTGGTTTCGCGCATTCCTGACGGGGTGGCCGAGGATGCGCCGCTGCTGATCGTGAAGGATGTGCTCTCCGGGCTAGAGGCGCTTGGACGCGCGGCGCGCGCGCGGACAAAAGCCAAGGTGATCGCGGTGACAGGCTCGGTCGGCAAAACCACCGTTAAGGAAATGCTGCGCGCGGCCCTGTCGGATCAAGGTCGCACCCATGCGGCTGAGGCCTCCTATAACAATCATTGGGGCGTGCCTTTGACCTTGGCGCGCATGCCCGCCGAGACAGAATTTGCGATTATCGAGATCGGGATGAATGCACCCGGAGAGATTGCGCCCCTGACCCGCATGGCACAGCCCCATGTGGCAATTGTCACCACGGTTGCCGAGGCCCATCTCGAAGCCTTCGGGCAGATCGAGGGGATCGCACATGAAAAAGCCAGCATCTTTGAGGGATTGGTTGCAGGCGGGATTGCCCTTGCCAATGCCGATCTAGAGACCTCGGATATCCTTTTTGCCAAAGCACATGACGTTGGTGCGGGCTTGATCCGCTTTGGCGCGGCCCCTGAGGCGGAGGCGCATCTGACGGAGGTGACGCTGAGCGATACCGCTACGGTCGTTCGGGCCAGTTTCTCGGGTATTGAGCAGCTGTTCAAACTGGCCGTTCCGGGGCGGCATTTGGCCAGCAATGCGGTCGCGGTTCTGGCGGCGGTGCAGGCGGCGGGCGGTGATATCCCGCAAGCGGCGATGGCTTTGGGTCAGTGGCAACCTTATTCGGGGCGCGGCACGCGCGAGCGTTTGGTCTTGAGCACCACGGATGATCTGGCCGTCGAGTTGATTGATGACGCCTATAACGCCAATCCGGCTTCGATTGCCGCAAGCCTTGAGGTCTTGGCCGCGAGCCAGCCCGTATTGCAGGGCCGCCGCATTGCGGTGTTGGGAGATATGCGCGAACTGGGTGCGGCAGGCCCCGAGCTACATGCCGAGATTGCTGATCTCGCCTCGGTCGCAAGCATCGATCTGATCTATACCTCTGGCGAATTGATGCAGCATCTGCATGACGCGCTGCCCGAACTTAAAAGAGGGCTTCATACCGAGAATTCCGACGAGATGGCGCGCGCCTTGCCGCGCCAATTGCAGGCGGGAGATGTGGTTTTGATCAAGGGTTCGAATGGGTCAAAGCTGTCCCGCGTGGTTGACGGCTTGCGCAAACTGGGGCAATCGGTAGCGGAGAAGCGATAAAGGAACCGCCATATGTTGTATTGGTTAAGCGAACTATCGGATGGCGGGGATTTCTTTAACCTCTTCCGCTACATCACGTTCCGCGCGGGCGGTGCCTTTTTCACAGCACTTATCTTCGGCTTCATTTTCGGGCGCCCCTTGATCAATGCGCTGCGCAGAAAATACGCCCATGGCCAACCGATCCGCGAGGATGGGCCCGAGAGCCACCGTTTGACCAAAGCGGGCACGCCCACCATGGGCGGTTTGCTGATTTTGGCCGCCCTGACCCTTTCAACCTTGCTTTGGGCGCGGCTTGATAACGGGTTTGTCTGGATGGTTCTGGGCGTCACCGTGGCCTTTGGCTGTATCGGTCTGGCCGATGATTGGGCCAAGGTCAGCCGCAACACGACCAAGGGTGTGTCGGGCAAGGTGCGCTTTAGCATCGGTTTGGTCATCGCGGCGGTCGCAGCCCTGATCGCGAGCTACTTGCACCCGTCTGATTTGAGCAACCATTTGGCGGTGCCTGTTTTCAAAGAGGTCCTGATCAATATGGGATGGGTCTTCGTGCCTTTCGCGATGATCGTGATTGTGGGCAGCGCCAATTCNGTCAATCTGACCGATGGTTTGGACGGTTTGGCGATTATGCCTGTGATGATCGCAGCCGCGACTTTGGGCGTGATCGCCTATGCGGTCGGGCGGGTCGATTTCACCGAGTATCTGGATGTGCACTACGTTCCGGGAACGGGTGAATTGCTGGTGTTCTGCGCAGGCCTTATCGGCGGCGGTCTGGGGTTTTTATGGTATAATGCGCCACCTGCAGCCGTCTTTATGGGTGATACGGGATCGCTGGCTTTGGGCGGTGCCTTGGGCGCGATTGCGGTGGCCACCAAGCATGAGATCGTGCTGGCCATCGTGGGCGGGCTTTTCGTGGCCGAGGCTTTGAGCGTGATTATTCAGGTGCTCTATTTCAAGCGGACAGGCAAACGCGTTTTCCTGATGGCGCCGATCCACCACCATTTCGAGAAAAAGGGTTGGGCCGAGCCGCAGGTGGTGATCCGTTTCTGGATTATCTCCCTGATCCTTGCCCTGATCGGACTTGCGACACTGAAATTGCGCTGACGCATCGGGCTGATCTTGGTGACGCTCGTATTTGGTGAAAGATGAAGTCAAAGGAAGTGCCATGATCCCCGTGCTTGGATTTGAAGGTCAGAGAGTTGGAGTTCTGGGGCTGGGGCGCTCAGGGATGGCCACGGCGCGCGCTTTGCAGGCGGGCGGGGCAGAGGCCTTATGCTGGGATGATGGCGAGGCGGGGCGAACCGCTGCCAGTTCTGAGGGCTTCACGATTTGGGACCCGCTCAAGTCTGATGCCTTTGAGGATGTGTCATGGCTCGTGACTTCGCCCGGTATTCCGCATCTTTATCCTGCACCCCATCGCGCGATTGTGGCGGCATGGGATGCGGGGGTTCCGGTTGATAATGATGTGGGTCTGTTTTTCCGCTCGCTCGGGCAGGGGGATTGGGTGAACCATGATACCCCGCCNCGCGTGATTGCAGTGACAGGCTCGAACGGGAAATCCACCACCTCGGCCCTGATTGCGCATATTCTGGAAGAAAACGGAACGCCTGTGCAATTGGCAGGCAATATCGGGCGCGGGGTTCTGGATATCGAGCCGCCCGAGGATGGCGAAGTGATCGTGCTGGAATTATCCAGCTATCAGACCGATCTGGCCCGTGCCCTGACCCCTGATATTGCTGTTTTCACCAATCTCTCACCTGATCATCTGGATCGTCATGGTGGAATGGGCGGGTATTTTGCTGCCAAGCGCCGCCTTTTTGCCGAAGGCGGGCCTGATCGTGCCGTGATCGGTGTGGATGAGGCTGAGGGCAAATATATTGCCAATCAATTATCGATGGGTGCGGCAGACGGGCGGGTGATCCGCATCTCCTCGGGGCAGAAGCTGACGGGTGTGGGATGGGATGTGTTCGCGCGCAAAGGCTGGTTGTCGGAATATCGCAAAGGGCGGCAGGCAGGCTCGGTCGATCTGCGCGCTATCAAGGGCTTGCCTGGTGCGCATAATCACCAGAATGCCTGTTGCGCCTATGCGGCCGTGCGTGCCTTGGGGATTGCGCCCAAAGTGATCGAGCAGGCCTTTCACAGCTATCCTGGCTTGCCTCATCGCAGCCAGGTGGTGGGCGAGAGCGAGGGGGTTTTGTTCGTCAATGACAGCAAAGCCACCAATGTCGATGCCGCCGCCAAGGCGCTGGCCGCCTTTTCACGTATTCGCTGGATTTGCGGTGGCTTGGAGAAAGAGGGCGGTCTGGACGCCCTCAANCCNGCTTTNGGATCGGTCGCNAANGCCTANGTGATCGGGCGCGAGGCGCAGAATTTCGCATTGCAGCTTGGCGATACCCCGCATGAGATTTGCACCAGCATGGAGCGCGCGGTGGCCCGGGCAGCAGCCGAGGCGCAGCCGGGCGATGTGGTGCTTTTGGCCCCTGCGGCGGCGAGTTTTGACCAA
>JGI26083J51738_10001550_pt1 | contig 12328 bp, 17 predicted proteins | sample SaaInl85LU_5_DNA_FD_51738 | JGI IMG/M metagenome (IMG submission 51738)
AAAATTTAAATCTGAATTTGCCTGCCAATTTGCTGGTCTAAAGAAATAAATGTTTCTGTTCTAGAAACTCCTTTTATATTTTGAATATCTTTATTTAAAAGGTGCATTAAATCTTCATTATTTTTACAAAGGATTTTAATAAAAATTGCATAGTTCCCAGTTGTATAATGACTTTCTACAATTTCTGGAATGGCATTAAGTTTTTTAATTGCAGAAGAGTATAAGCTAGAAGCTTCTAAAAATATACCAACAAAAGCTGTGGTTGTATATCCTAAAGATTTAGGATTAATAACCATTTTGTAGCCTTCTATTAGTGCTGACTTTTCTAATTTTTTTAATCTTTGGTGAATAGCTGCACCAGAAATACCTACTTCTCTAGCAATACTTAAAATGGGAGTTCTGGCATCTTTTACCAATCTTTTAATGATAATTTTATCTATACCATCGATTTTCATAATAATGAATATTTGAGTTAAAGATAAAAAAAAAGAGCATACCTATTGGGTTGCTCTTTTTATAATAAATGATGGNAATTGTAATATGATTACTTCATTTCAAAATCTTCCATAAATTTGGTAGTATAATTTCCAGCAATATAATCTGGATGATCCATTAATTGTCTGTGAAAAGGAACTGTTGTTTTTACGCCTTCTATAACAAATTCNTCTAATGCTCTCTTCATTTTATTAATTGCTTCCTCTCTTGTTTGTGCAGTTACAATTAATTTTGCAATCATAGAGTCATAATTTGGGGGTATCATATACCCTGCATAAACATGGGTATCTAAACGGATACCATGACCTCCTGGTGTGTGTAAAACCGTTATTTTACCTGGTGCTGGTCTAAAATTATTATATGGNTCTTCTGCATTAATTCTACATTCTATAGAATGCAATTGTGGATAGTAATTTTTCCCAGAAATTGGAACTCCTGCTGCTACTAAAATTTGCTCTCTAATCAAATCATAGTTCACAACTTCTTCTGTNATTGGATGTTCTACTTGAATTCTAGTATTCATTTCCATAAAATAGAAGTTTCTATGTTTGTCTACTAAAAACTCTACAGTACCAGCCCCTTCATAACCAATATATTCTGCAGCTTTTACTGCAGCTTCGCCCATTTTCTCTCTCAAATCATCTGTCATAAATGGAGAAGGGGTTTCTTCGGTTAGTTTTTGGTGGCGTCTCTGCACAGAGCAGTCTCTTTCAGATAAGTGGCATGCTTTACCAAAAGAATCTCCTACAATCTGAATTTCGATATGTCTTGGCTCTTCTATTAATTTCTCCATATACATATCATTATTCCCAAAAGCCGCTTTACTTTCTTGTCTAGCAGAATCCCAAGCATCTTTTAAATCTTCTGCTTTCCACACCGCTCGCATTCCTTTACCTCCACCTCCAGCTGAGGCTTTTAACATTACTGGGTATCCTACTTCTACTGCTAATTTTTCACAATGTTCAAAATTTTCAATAATCCCTTCAGAACCAGGAACGCAAGGCACACCTGCAGCAATCATCGTAGATTTTGCGTTGGCTTTATCGCCCATTTGATCTATCATTTTACCAGAAGCTCCAATAAATTTAATATGGTGCTCTTCGCATAAATTAGAAAACTTAGCATTTTCTGACAAAAACCCATACCCTGGATGAATAGCATCAGCATTCGTAATTTCTGCAGCTGCTATAATGTTAGACATTTTTAAATAGGATTCACTACTAGGTGCAGGACCAATACAAACAGCTTCGTCTGCAAATCTAACGTGCAAACTTTCTGCATCTGCTTTGGAATAAACTGCAACCGTTTTAATCCCCATTTCTTTACAGGTTCTAATAACACGTAAGGCTATTTCTCCTCTGTTTGCAATTAATATTTTTTTAAACATCGTATAAAAATTTTAAATGATGATTTTTTGGTGTTCAAACTAGATGTAACACCTAAAAATAAATTCAATATTAAGAAGGATCAACTAAAAATAATGGCTGATCAAATTCTACTGGAGTAGAATCATCTACTAAAACTTTAACGATTTTACCTGATACCTCAGATTCTATTTCATTAAATAATTTCATTGCTTCAATTACACAAACAGTATCTCCTGTGTTAATCTCAGAGCCTACCTCTACAAAGTTTGGTTTATCTGGCGCTGGTTTTCTGTAAAATGTTCCAATGATAGGAGATTTTACAACGATATAATTATCTTCTTCGTTGCTAGTTGCTGGCGAAGGTGCAGCTATTTCTGCCACTGGCGCAGCTGGCGAAGGTGCAGCTACTNGTGCTTGTGGCATACTTGCCAAAGGTGCTGCTTGTACGATTGTAGTTTCCGTTTTACCAGAACCTGTTTTAATTGTAATTTTTACATCTTCCATTTCTAACTTTACCTCGCTTGCGCCAGATTTAGCTACAAATTTTATAAGATTTTGAATCTCTTTAATATCCATACTTCTTACTTGTTTAGTTGTTGTATTTAAGCATTATACGCCCATTTTAGGTAAATAGCTCCCCAAGTGAAACCACCACCAAAAGCGGCAAAAATTAAGTTATCTCCTTTTTTTAATTGATTTTCATAATCTGCTAATAATAATGGTAACGTTGCAGATGTTGTATTCCCATATTTATGGATATTCATCATTACTTTATCTGAACCTACACCTACTCTGTTAGCAGTAGCTTCTATTATTCTTTTATTTGCTTGATGCGCCACCAGCCATTGTATGTCTTTTTCTGTAAGGTTATTTCTAGTTAANATTTTCGCTGAAACGTCTGCCATATTTGAAACTGCATATTTAAATACTGTTTTACCTTCTTGATATACAAAATGCTTTTTATTTTTAACAGTATCTGCTGTAGTTGGCATCATAGATCCACCTGCTTCAATTCTTAAGAAATCTCTACCTATTCCATCACTTCGTAAATATTCATCCTGTAAACCAAGNCCATCGTTATTGGGCTCAAATAGGGCAGCACCTGCACCATCACCAAAAATTATACACGTTGCTCTATCTGTATAATCTATAATTGAAGACATTTTATCTGCCCCAATTAGTAATACCCTTTTATAACGACCACTTTCTATATAACTTGCTGCTGTAGACATTCCATATAAAAAACTAGAACAAGCAGCTTGTAAATCATACGCAAATGCATTTGTGGCTCCAATACTAGTTGCCACATAAGCTGCAGTTGCNGCAACAGGTAAATCTGGTGTAGCTGTAGCTACAATAACCATATCGATATCTTCAGGGTTGGCATTAGATTTTTGTAGTAAATCTTCTGCAGCTTTTATAGCCATATAAGAAGTTCCTAGACCTTCTCCTTTTAAAATTCTTCTTTCTTTAATTCCAGTTCTTGAAGTAATCCATTCGTCATTGGTCTCTACATAAGATTCTAACTCTTTATTGGTTAGAATATATTCAGGAACATATTTTCCTACTGCTGTAATTGCTGCAGTTGTTTTTGTCATCATTAAGATATATTTCTTAAAATTAGATTAATCAAAAGTAGTAAAAATAATTACACAGTTTTAGGTAAAAACCACCAAAAAAGATAGTTTTTACCTAAATAACCAAAAAAAACCCTCAAAATTGAGAGTTTTTGGAAATTGTAAAAGGCTTGTTTCTAAGCCTCTGCTGATGCAGATGCAGATTCTAAAACAACTTGGCCTCTGTAATATAATTTACCTTCGTGCCAGTGAGCTCTATGATATAAATGTGCTTCTCCAGTTGTTGGATCTGTAGCTATTTGTTGAGCAGATGCTTTATAATGTGTTCTCCTCTTATCTCTTCTAGTTTTAGATATTTTTCTTTTAGGATGTGCCATTTTATGTCTTTTTTTCTGTTATTAAATTTCTTAATTTATCCCATCTGGGGTCTGTAGTTTCTACAGTTTTTTCTTCTTTTATTTCTAGCTCTTTTAATTTATTTAATGCTTCAGACTCCATAGTACCATCTACCACTTTAGGATGCACTCTTTTATTGGGAACCGCCAAAACAATCATTTCATANATAAACTGCGCTACATTTAACTCATAAGCCTCATGAGGTAAGATTAAAATCTCTTCATTATCATTATTAAACTCAGGCCCAAATTTTACAACCAATGGTAATTCTGAATCTATTTCTTGATCATACATTTCGTTGGTAACATCACAAGGTACTTCTACGGTTCCTTCAGCAACAAATGTAAGCTCAAATAATGTGCTTTTTTTTATAAAATGTAACGAAACTTTTATAGACGTACTGTTGTAATCATCAAAATTAAAAGCTTCAAAGAACTTATTGTCAATAGCGTAATTGAACTCATGCTTTCCTTCTTTTAATCCTACAAACTGTATGTTGAATTNTCTTAAGTCTTTCATTGTCAAACATCAATTGAGCGTGCAAAGATACAAAAAAATGTATTTCTGCCATATTTTTATTGAAAANTTAAAAACCTTTTTAATTACTTTAATTTTAAAGGGTTGTCTGTTAATTCTTTATATTCTTTTCGGGACTTATATACCTGAATTGCAGTAAATAATGCTTCTTTAAATGATGAAGGATTGGCTTTGTTTTTACCTGCTATATCATAGCCTGTTCCATGATCTGGCGATGTTCTAATCTGACTTAAACCTGCTGTAAAGTTTACTCCTTTACCAAAAGACAAGGCTTTAAAAGGCGCTAAACCTTGATCGTGATAGGTGGCCAAAACCCCATCAAAATTTTTGTAGTTTTCCGAACCAAAAAATCCATCTGCGGCATAAGGGCCAAATACTAACTTGCCAGAATCAGCAATTTCTTTAAGTGTTGGTTTTAAAACAAGATCATCTTCATCGCCTATAATTCCGTTATCTCCACAATGTGGGTTTAAAGAAAGTACTGCAATTTTTGGTTTATAAATTCCAAAATCTTGTTGTAAAGAACTATGCATTGTTTCTACTTTGCTTTTTATCAATTCTGGTGTTAATGTTTCTGCAACCTTAGCAATAGGAATATGCCCAGTGATTAATCCAATTTTTAACTCATTTGTCATTAAAATCATTAAACTTTTCCCTGCTAGTTTTTCTTCTAGATATTCTGTATGCCCAGGTGCTTTAAATGCTTCTGACTGAATATTCTCTTTATTAATTGGCGAAGTTACCAATACATCAATCTTGTTCTCTTTTAAATGCTGTACAGCTGCCTCTAAAGACTTAAATGCAAAATTCCCAGCTTCTTTCGTTGCTGTTCCTAGGGCTATTTTCACCTCTTCTTTCCAAACCGTTAAAACATTTATTTTATTATGATTTACTTGTGCAATAGAAGCTATTCCGTGAACGGGTGTTTCTAGATTTAATGCTTTTTTATGATACGATATGGGTTTTGTGGCCCCAAAAAGAACTGGTGTACAAAAATCTAACATCCTTTTGTCTTCAAAAGTCTTTAAAATAACCTCTACCCCTATTCCATTTAAATCTCCAATTGAGATTCCAACAATTATTTTATCAGTTTTATCCATAGTAAACCTTGTAATATGCTTATTTTTGCTACTACAAAAGTAACTAATTTTTAATGATATGTTTACAGGAATAATTGAAACACTTGGTACCGTGAAAAATGTTGTTAAAGAACAAGAGAATGTTCATTTAACAATAGAAAGTGCTATAACTTCTGAATTAAAGGTAGACCAAAGTGTGGCTCATAATGGAGTTTGTTTAACGGTAGTTGACATAAATAATAATGAATACANTGTNACTGCAATTAAAGAAACATTAGACAAAACAACAATTGGTAATCTTAAAGCTTCAAATATTGTAAATCTAGAACGTGCCATGAAACTGGGCGATAGATTAGATGGACATATCGTACAAGGCCATGTAGATGAAACTGGTATTTGCAAGCATATTAAAGATGAAAATGGAAGTACAGTTTACACTTTTGAATATAATTCTGATAAAAATAATGTAACCATTGAAAAAGGGTCTATAACCATAAATGGTGTTAGTTTAACAGTAATAGATGCTACCAATTCTGGATTTTCTGTCGCGATAATTCCATATACTTGGGAAAACACAACCTTTAAAACACTACAAATTGGCGATACCGTTAATCTAGAATTTGATGTAATTGGNAAGTACGTAGCCCGTTTAACAACTCTTTCTTAACTTCTACTTTTCGTGGTAAAATCTAGAATTAAATATTGCGAAATTTGTAAAAAAGATTTTTCTACCATGTTTAGAATACAATACAAACAACCCAAAAAATGGGTGTTTACTTGCGAACAATGTNTGTTAGATGTTAAAAAGGGGAATCCTAATTACGTCTATGGAGGTACTTGGAAAAAGTAATACTACACCTTCTCCTCTTTTTTGTGTAAAAATCTTGTTAGCTTCATAGAAAGGTCTAATAAAATAATTTTAGCATTACCATTTCTTTCTATGTGATATATAGCCTCACTAAGCTCTTTCTCTATATCTAAAATATTTTCTGAATGAACAAAAGGAGCAAACTTAGACAACTGAAAATTAGTTTTTGTTTCCATAAACACCAATGCATCAGACTTATAATTTAGAAGTAATGCTTGTCTAAAAAATTGCAAACAATATTCTAAAAATCTTTTTTGAGTTTCTCTTCCTGTCTTAGAAATGNTTTCTGACCAAGAAACTAATTGCTGCACTACTGTTGCATTTCCTTTAGCCTTAAATGCGGTTCTAATCCATGCAATAAACCATTCTTCAAAAACCAAGTCAGAAGCATCATTATGTAATAAATGCAACGCTTTATTTAAATTGCCTTCTGATTGATGTGCAATATTNGCTGCTTTTTTGTCTTCTACTTGATGATTTACGACTAAAGTATTTGCAATATCTTGCTCTGATAATGCAGGAAAATGTAGTGCTTGACATCGAGATTTAATTGTATTGATAATTTGTCCTTCGTTTTCGGTAATTAGCAAAAAAACTGTTTTCTCTGGCGGTTCTTCTATTAATTTTAATAGTTTATTTGCTGCAGCAATATTCATTTTTTCTGCCATCCAAATAATCATTACTTTAAATCCCCCGTCAAAACTTTTTAATTTAAGCTTNTTAACAATATCTTCGGCTTCATCTACATTAATTAATCCCTGTTTATTTTCAACTCCAATATGCTGCAACCAATTAAATAGACTACCATAAGGTTGATCTTGAATAAATTGCCTCCACTCTTCTAAAAACAAATTACTAACGGGGTGTTTTTTTACAGTATCATTAGTAGTAACCGGAAAAGCAAAATGCAAATCTGGATGCTGTAACTTATTGCATTTTAAATGACATATTTCTGAATCTTTAGAAAAATTACATAACAAAAACTGTGCGTATGCAATTGCCATGGGCAACATTCCAGAACCTTCTTTACCTACAAATAGTTGAGCATGAGGAATTCTTCCATTTTCAGCTGATTTCTGTAGATGGCTTTTTATATGTTCTTGACCTATAATTTGGTTGAAAAGCATACAGCAAATATATGATTTTAGATGCTTTTAATTTTAGATTACGTATTTTTAATCTTGCTAATACAAAGTATACTATGGTTAAGAAATCACTTCAAATTTTAAACGGATTCGCATTTGGGGCTACAATTTTTATCAATTACCTATCAAACTCTGGGTTTATGGGTGGTAAAACCATTGGGAGTGTTTCTAATACTATAAAGTCACTTTTTANACCAGCTAGTTACGCCTTTTCTATTTGGGGTTTTATTTATGTATTACTTCTAGCTTTTGTTATTTACCAGAGTAAAAGTCTTTTTACTACTGTAAAAGATGACAGTTTTGTAGAAAAAATTGGCAGTTGGTTTTTTATTTCTTGCCTAGCAAATAGCGTTTGGGTTTTTGCTTGGGTCTATGAATACACAGGCTTGTCTTGTATTTTTATTTTTGTGTTGCTATTTTCTTTATTAAAAATAGTTTTAAAACTACAAAAAGAAGATTCCCCTAAGCCCTATTGTGTTTTAGTNTNGTTGCCTTTTGCGGTTTATAGTGGTTGGGTTGCAGTGGCCAGTATTGCTAATGTGTCTTCTTATTTAGTGAAAATAAATTGGAGTGGATTTGGGCTTTCTAACGAAGCTTGGACCATCATTATGCTTATCATAGCAACGCTAATTAACCTCATCGTTTTATGGATTAAAAATATAAAGACATTTGTAATGGTAGGTGTTTGGGCTTTAATTGCAATTGCTGTAGCTAACAAAGGCATGGGAAATACTATTGAAAATGCGTCCTATTTATGTGCTACTATTCTATTTGCAAATGTAGTATTTCACTTCTTTAAACAAAGAACTATTCGTGTAGATTAATTACGCAAACGTTAACTTAGATTTTTACCATCAAAGCTAAATTTCCTCAAATAAATCGGTATTTTTGTTCAAAATAGAATCCATAAAAACATGAAAACACTAAAAGATTTTAACTTCAAAAATAAAAAAGCATTAATACGAGTAGATTTTAATGTTCCTTTAAATGACAATTTAGAAGTTACTGATGCAACTAGAATACAAGCTGCAAAATCTACTATTATTGATATTTTAGAGCAAAATGGAAGCTGTGTTTTGATGTCTCATTTAGGACGTCCAAAAGGATTTCAAAATGAATTTTCTTTACGTAATATTGTAAAAAAAGCAACAGAAATTTTAGGTGTTCAAGTTAAATTTGTAGCCGATTGTATCGGTGATAAAGTAGATGAAGCTATTGCAAACCTAGAAGCTGGTGAAATTTTATTATTAGAAAATTTACGTTTTTATGATGAAGAAAAGAATGGGGATGTTGCTTTTGCAGAAAAACTATCAAAATTCGGAGATATTTATGTAAATGATGCTTTTGGTACTGCCCATAGAGCACATGCATCTACGACAATAGTTGCACAGTTTTTTAAGGAAAACAAGTGTTTTGGAAATTTATTGGCTAGAGAAATAGAAAGTATCGATAAGGTTTTAAATAATTCTGAAAAACCAGTGTTAGCTATATTGGGGGGTGCAAAGGTATCTTCAAAAATAACAGTAATCGAAAATATTTTAGATAAAGTAGATCATTTAATTATAGGTGGGGGTATGAGTTTTACTTTCATTAAAGCTCAAGGAGGTAAAATTGGAAACTCTATTTGTGAAGATGATAAAATGGAATTGGCTTTAGATATTTTAAATAAAGCTGCAACAAAAGGGGTGCAGGTTCATATTCCTGTAGATGTTATTGCTGCTGATGATTTTAGTAATGATGCAAATACTCAAATTTGTAATATTAATGAAATACCAGAGGGCTGGGAAGGTGTTGATGCAGGACCAAAATCAAGAGAAAATTTTGATACAATTGTAAATCAATGTAAAACCATTTTATGGAATGGTCCTTTAGGTGTTTTTGAAATGGAATCTTTTGCTGGAGGTACAATTGCATTAGGAAACGCTATTGATAAAGCTACACAAAACGGAACGTTTTCTTTAGTAGGTGGTGGTGATTCTGTTGCTGCAGTGAAGCAATTTGGTTTTGCAGACAAAGTAAGCTATGTTTCTACAGGAGGTGGTGCTATGTTAGAAATGTTAGAAGGTAAATCTCTACCAGGCATAACAGCAATTTTAAAATAGTTGAAGATAGTTAATACTATAAAAAAATTCTNNTNGTACNCTTTAATGAGATGGTGTGGGTTTTAAATCATAAAAATTCTAGTAGTACCCTTAATAATATAGAAAATAGAAAGTAACCAGTTGTTTTTTTATCCAATAAAAAGGTTTATTTAAAAGTGAAAACTAAAAAAACTTTTGTAAAAACTTAAAATCAACATAAAATTCTTTAACTTTAGAANGTACTAAAACTAGAACTATGGGAATTAAGAGCTTTCAAGGAAAAAGAGAAGAGGTTAAAAAAAAGAATGAAGAACTCATTTTAGTTTCTGATTATATGAGCACTAAGTTAATCACATTTAAAGCAACAGACTCATTAGATCATGTAATTTCTTTACTTATTCAAAATAAAATATCTGGAGGTCCAGTGGTTAATGATGCTAACGAATTAATTGGAATAATATCAGAAACCGATTGTATCAAACATATTTCAGAAAGTAAATACTACAATATGCCTTCTGACATTAACAACACAGTTGGTAAATACATGGTTACAGATGTGGATACTATAGATAAAAACATGAATATATTTGATGCAGCATTTAAGTTTTTAAGCGCTAGAAGGAGACGATTTCCTGTTTGTGAAAACGGGAAATTAATAGGACAGCTTAGTCAAAAAGATGTTTTAAAAGCTACGATGAGCGTAAAGGGAAATACTTGGAAATAAAGGTTAAGCTTCTCTCTTTATAAGTAAAAAAACCTCATTTTCTAATGCCAAATAGCCTTCGTTATATACATAATAATAAGTGTTCCCTGTTTTTGTTTTGTAGATAGAAGTAAAAAACTGAAAGTCAAACCCTTTGTCATACAACTTGGTTCTAGTTACTTTTGTTTTACCAGAAATGTTTAACTCAGATAATATTTTATAGTTTTTTCGCAATCTATTGTTAATATTTCTAATCAGATTTTTACTGTGTTTATTTACCTTATTGTTATAGGTATTTCTACAGTAATCCGAGCAGTATTTTTTATCTACCCTTCCTTTAATAACCTCACTACACTCTAAACATTTCTTTGTCTCCATAAAACAAATATACAGTTATTTACTCGTTTACAAACGACTACAAACAATTACAACCGAAAGTAATTACTTTACAACCGAATAAAACTATTCTTGTGTCGCAACTTTGCAGTGTCTTTAGTACTCGAGAATATCTGAGTAGGAAGGCAGAATAATTTTTTTATAAATCAGCATTTAAAATAAAAAATGCACAAAACTTATCTTATGAATACGTTAAGAAACAAAGTACAGTTAATTGGAAACTTAGGAAAAAATCCAGAAATTATTACCTTAGAAAGTGGTAAAAAGTTAGCAAAATTTTCTATTGCTACAAATGAAAGTTATAAAGACTCTAGTGGTGAAAAAGTAACAGATACTCAGTGGCATAATATTGTGGCTTGGAACAAGACTGCAGAAATTATAGAGAAATATTTACAAAAAGGGAATGAAGTGGCTATTGAAGGTAAGTTAACATCTCGTTCTTATGAAACCAAAGAAGGCGACAAAAGATATGTTACAGAAATAGTTTGTAATGAGTTGTTGATGTTGGGAAGTAAATAATTTTAGAAAGCCTGGGTATTACAACTCAGGCTTTTATTGTGTTTTTTTTAAAGATGATTCTCTAATAATTAACTCTGCTTTTAAAATATGTTTTTGTAAACTTTGTTGTATTGTATTTTGTTTTGTGTATTCTAAGAATTTTTCTGCAGCTATTTTTCCTATTTGATAACTGTGTTGATTTACACTAGTCATTTTTGGAGTAACCATATTAGCAAAAGGTTCATCACCAAAACCAACTAAAGCAATTTGCTCTGGTATTTTAATTTTTTTTTCATTTAGAACTTGTAAAGCCCCAAGTGCTGCATAATCTCCTGCAACATAAACAGCATCCGGTTTGTTGTCTAATGCTAATAGCTCTTCCATTTTGTTTCTTCCGTCTTCTATAGATAAATCACTCTCTAATAATAGCTCTTTTTCTAATGACAAATCATATTTTTTTAAAGCATCCAAATAACCTCTAATTCTATTATTGTATATTCTAGTATGTTTAAAACCTCCTATNTGAGCAATCCGTTTACANCCTTGTGCAACCAGATGATCTATGATTATATGGCTACTTTGATAATCATCTATCCCTATATAGTCTACATTTAGGTCATTTTCTCCTCTATCAAAAGTAATTAAAGGAATACCTGCAGCTTTAATTTTTTCAAAATGATCTAACTTAACTGTTTCATTTGCCATTGATGCGATGATGCCATCTACTTGTGTGTAGAGAAGGGTATCTATATTTGCACACTCTTTTTTATAAGATTCGTTAGATTGTGTAATAATAATATTATATCCTTCTTTATTTAGTACTTCTTCTATATTGTGGATGGTCGCAGAGAAAAAGTTACTATTGGTTTTTGGAACGATAACACCAACTAATTTGCTTTTCCCACTTCTTAAAGCACTAGCAAGATGATTAGGCTGGTAGTTTAAATTTTCTGCAACTTGTCTTACCGCTTTTTTAGTTTTTTCACTAATTCTGGAATCATTATGGAGTGCTTTAGATACAGCTGCAGCAGATATATTTAAAACATTTGCAATATCTTTTATAGTTGTTTTGTTTTTTTTTGCCAATTTTTTATATATTTGCTTAATCGTTTAAACAAAAGTACGGTTTGAAANATTAGAATCAAAACAAATTATAAAATATAGGTTTTGATTTTATTTTAAAACA
>JGI26083J51738_10001567_pt1 | contig 12269 bp, 11 predicted proteins | sample SaaInl85LU_5_DNA_FD_51738 | JGI IMG/M metagenome (IMG submission 51738)
GGACCAGATTGGCAAATACCAATACATGGACTAGGCACTTCAAACAATTCAATCTGACGCATATAGCACTTTAACAATTATTAATCATGTCATGATAACAAAAAAAATCCCTAAACTGTTGCCAGTAATAGGGATTGTTTATCTGTTTTACCAATTTTTACGAAAATCTTACTTTTTCTTTTTCGCTTTTGGATTCGGTAAATCAGTAATACTGCCTTCATAAATCTCAGCAGCAAGGCCTATTGATTCATTCAGTGTTGGGTGAGCATGGATTGTCAATGCAATATCTTCTGCATCTGCACCCATCTCAATCGCTAAACCAATTTCACCTAGCATTTCACCTGCATTGGTACCTACCATTGCCCCACCGATAATGCGGTCAGTATCTTTGTCAAAGATTAACTTAGTTAAACCATCTGTGGCATCAGAAGCGATAGCACGACCAGAAGCTGCCCATGGGAATGATGCGGCTTCGTAATTGATACCTTGCTCTTTGGCTTCTTTCTCAGTTAAACCAACCCATGCTAACTCTGGCTCAGTATAAGCAACAGAAGGAATACACTTAGGATCGAAGTAATGTTTCTTACCTGCAACCACTTCTGCAGCGACATGACCTTCGTGAACCGCTTTATGTGCAAGCATTGGTTGACCGACTAAGTCACCAATTGCAAAGATATGTGGCACGTTAGTACGCATTTGTTTATCAACATTGATAAACCCACGCTCATCAACTGTTACGCCGGCAACGTCTGCACCTACCAATTTACCATTAGGCTTACGGCCAACAGCAACAAGGACTTTGTCATAACGTACTGGCTTAGCTGGCGCTTTTTTACCTTCAAAGCTGACATATAAACCATCTTTTTTCGCTTCAACGCCTGTCACTTTAGTTTCTAGCATGACGTTAAAGGTATCTTTGATCGTTTTGTTATATACCTTAACAATGTCTTTATCGGCAGCTGGAATTAACTGATCTAAGAACTCAACCACATCAATCTGTGAGCCCAGTGCATTATATACAGTACCCATTTCTAGACCAATAATACCACCACCTAATACAAGCATTTTGCCAGGGATATCTTTCATCTCTAACGCGCCAGTAGAGTCAATGACACGATCATCTTCAGGAATGAACGGTAAAGAAACTGGCTCAGAACCAGCAGCAATAATCGCATTGTCAAAAGAAATAGTTGTCGTACCTTTATCGCCAGTCACTTCAAGTGTGTTACTGCCGGTAAATTTACCTAAACCTTGCACAAATTCTACTTTGCGCATTTTTGACATACCACTTAACCCCTTGGTTAACTGGCTTACTACGCTATCTTTCCAGTCGCGTACTTTATCTAAATCAATCTTTGGCTCGCCAAATGACACACCATGGCTAGATAAATGCTTNGCTTCTTTGATAACTTTCGCTACGTGCAGTAATGCTTTTGATGGAATACAACCCACGTTAAGACATACACCACCTAAGTTAGCGCGGGCATCAACTAGTACAGTATCAATCCCTAAATCGGCAGCACGGAACGCGGCAGAGTAACCGCCAGGACCGGCTCCTAAAACAACTAGTTGCGTTTTAATTTCGCTCATTTTGACCTCAAAATCTTTAAATTTAGTTAAGGTTTATTTAACGTTAAGTATTTTACAGAATAATCTGACGTAAATCACCCAACACATTCTTAATATGTACTGCAAAGCGTGCGGCTAGCGCCCCATCAATCACACGATGGTCGTATGATAATGATAATGGCAACATTAACCTTGGTTCAAAGTCTTTACCATTCCACTTTGGTTTTATCTCGGATTTAGACACCCCAAAATAGCAACATCCGGAGCATTCACAATTGGTGTAAATGCCGTACCACCAATGCCACCTAAACTAGAAATAGTAAAACAACTACCCTGCATATCAGCCGCTTTTAACTTACCATCACGTGCTTTAACACTAATATCCATTAACTCTTTTGATAGCTCATGTACGCCTTTTTGATCGACATCGCGAACCACCGGCACAACTAACCCGTTCGGTGTATCAACTGCAATTCCGATATGGAAATATTTTTTCAATATCAAGCTCTCACCATCAGCAGATAATGAAGAGTTAAATGTAGGGTAAGCTTGAAGCGCATCAGCAACTGCTTTCATCATAAATACAAGCGGGGTAATTTTGAAACCAAGCTTACGTTTTTCACACACGACATTTTGTTCTTTTCGGAACGATTCCATATCAGTGATATCGGCTTCTTCAAACTGTGTGACGTGTGGAATTGTCACCCAATTNCGATGTAAATTTGGACCAGAAATTTTCTGAATACGCGTTAACGGCTTTTCTTCAATCTCACCAAACTTACTAAAGTCTACCTTCGGAGCTGCTAGAACTTGTAAGCCCCCTTCACCCGCTGCCGTTGCAGTGGCTGCAGTAAGCTTAGGACGAGATAACTCATATTTCACATAGGATTGGACGTCTTCTTTAATAATTCGACCTTTATTTCCCGACCCATTAACTTGGGTTAAATCAACACCAAATTCACGTGCTAAACGACGTACTGACGGAGAAGCATGTACTTTACCCGTAGGTTTATTGTCGCTGCAGAATGGATGATGTGGTACTGGTGGTGCTTTAGGTGCCGGCGCTGGTGCAACCGGTGCTGGTGCCGCAGCAGCAGGGGCAGATACAGGCGTCGCTTCAACTGGCGCGCTACCGGCCACTTCCAAATGCACAACCAAGCTACCTTGGGATACTTTATCGCCCACATTAATGTGAACTGACTTAATCGTACCAGCCTGTGGCGATGGCACATCCATTGATGCTTTATCGGTTTCTAAGGTAATAAGTCCATCTTCAGCTTCAACCGTATCACCGGCAGCGACTAATACATCGATAACATCGACATTTTCATCACCGCCAATATCTGGCACCGTCACTTCAATTATAGCAGCACTTGCTGGCGCTGCAGCAGGTGCTGGTGTGTCTGTTACTGGCGCTTCTGCAGTTGGAGCTTCAGCAGAGGCTGTGGCTAATGTTACGACTAGCGAACCTTCGGATACTTTATCACCTACATTCAAGTGCATGGCAGTGATCGTACCTGCCTGCGGGCTAGGTACATCCATAGAAGCCTTATCCGTTTCTAACGTCACTAAACCATCTTCTACTTCTACGGTGTCGCCAACCGCTACTAAAATTTCAATCACATCGACATTTTCATCACCACCAATATCTGGCACAGTGACTTCAATAGTAGTCGATGCTGCAGCTGCTGGTGCTGGCGCGGTTTCAACCGCTGCAGGTGCAGGTGCGGCAGTAGGTGCAGACGATACAGTTTCCTCAACGGCTGGTGCTGCTTCAGCAGCACTTGCAGTTTTCATTTTAGCTAATAATGNCCCTTCTGAAATCTTGTCACCCACAGCAACACAAATTTCTGCGATATCACCCGCAAAAGGNGCCGGGATATCCATAGAGGCTTTGTCACTTTCAACCGTAANAATAGAATCTTCTGCATCTAATGAATCACCAACCGATACACAGATTTCAATAACTTCAACAGAATCTTCACCCAAATCAGGGACTAATACTTCTTTAATATCAGACATGTCCAGCTTCCTTATGCGTAAAGTGGGTTAATTTTATCAGCATCAATGCCAAGATCATCAATCGCTTTTGCCAATGCTTTCTTATCAAATTGACCTTGCTTCGATAATTCATATAACGCAGCNAAAGTAATGTAGTTTGCATCCACTTCAAAGTGACGACGTAAATTTTCACGGCTATCTGAGCGACCAAATCCGTCAGTACCTAATACACGGTATTGACCNGGGACAAATGCACGAACTTGATCNGCATAGGCTTTGATATAATCCGTNGTAGCAATTGTTGGGCCTTCATGACCTGTTTCAGATAGNACCTTAGTGATATAAGGCACTTTCTGCTCACCATCAGGGTGAAGCATNTTGAAACGGTCTGCATCAATACCATCACGACCTAACTCGTTAAANGAGGTCGCAGAGAACACTAATGATTCAACGTCATATTTCTCAGCCAAAATCTTCGCTGCTTCACGTACTTGAACCAAAATAGTACCAGAACCTAAAAGATTTACTTTCGCTTTAGATTTACCCACTGTATCTAATTGATAGATACCACGGATAATGCCTTCTTCAGAGCCTTCTGGCATAGCTGGCTGCACGTAGTTTTCGTTCATGACTGTCAGGTAATAGAAGACGTTTTCTTGTTCTTCTAGCATGCGACGAGTACCATCACGCGTGATCACAGCGACTTCATAACCGTAGGTCGGGTCATATGACACACAGTTTGGAATCAAGCCAGCTTGGACGTGTGAATGACCATCCTGATGCTGAAGACCTTCACCATTAAGCGTTGTACGACCAGCAGTACCACCGATTAAGAAACCACGACATTGGCTATCACCTGCCGCCCATGCCATATCACCAACACGTTGGAAACCAAACATCGAGTAATAGATGTATACTGGTAGCATCGGTAAATCATTGGTTGAGTAAGACGTACCAGCGGCCACGAATGACGCCATTGCACCTAGCTCATTGATACCTTCTTGCAATACCTGACCTTTCTTATCTTCACGATAGAATGCGACTTGATCAGCATCTTGAGGCACGTATTTTTGACCTTGGTTAGCATAAATGCCCACTTGACGGAATAAACCTTCCATGCCAAAGGTACGCGCTTCATCAGGGATAATAGGAACAACATTCTTACCCATTTGCTTATCTTTCAACAACACGGTTAAGACTCGAACAAACGCCATCGTCGTTGAAATTTCCCGTTCGCCAGAGCCTTTAGTTACCGCTTCAAATGCTTTTAAAGGTGGTGCTGGTAAATCATGGGTACTTTGTGCCAAACGAACTGGCATATAACCATGTAATGCTTCACGCTTGGCACGCAAATATTGCATTTCAGGGCTATCTTCTTCAAATTTGTAATATGGTAAATCACCAATCTCTTCATCCGATACCGGAATATTGAAACGATCACGGTAATGTTTAACAGATTCGATATCCATCTTCTTCACATTGTGCGCGATGTTCTTTCCTTCACCGGCTTCACCCATACCATAACCTTTAACCGTTTTAGCTAAGATGACTTGAGGGCGACCTTTTGTTTCTGTTGCTTTCTTATAGGCAGCATAAACTTTAACAGGGTCATGTCCGCCACGGTTTAAACGCCAAATGTCATCGTCAGACATATTGGAAACCATTTCTTTCAATTCTGGGTATTTACCAAAGAAGTTTTCACGCGTGTATTTACCGCCGTTAGCTTTAAAGTTTTGATACTCACCATCTACGGTCTCGTTCATTAACTCGAGTAATTTACCGGTCGTATCACGCGCGATCAGAGGATCCCAATAACGTCCCCAGATAACTTTAAAGACTTCCCAACCAGCGCCACGGAATGTCCCTTCAAGCTCTTGGATAATTTTACCATTACCACGTACTGGACCATCCAATCTCTGTAAATTACAGTTGATAACGAATGTTAAGTTATCTAGGCCTTCACGTGAAGCAAGACCAATAGCACCTAATGATTCCGGCTCATCGACTTCGCCATCACCCATAAAACACCATACACGTTGATCTGAACAATCTTTCAAACCACGGTTAGTCAAATATTTTAAGAAACGCGCTAAATAGATAGCTTGCATCGGACCTAAGCCCATAGATACTGTCGGGAACTGCCAAAAATCAGGCATTAATTTTGGATGGGGATAAGACGAAATACCTTCGCCATCAACTTCCTGACGGAAATTATCTAATTGTCCAGCAGATAAACGCCCTTCAATAAATGCACGAGAATAAATACCTGGAGAAACGTGACCTTGAACAAATAAATAATCACCACCATCTTTTTCATTTGGTGCACGGAAAAAATGGTTAAAGCCGACATCGTATAGCATTGCTGATGATGCAAATGATGAAATATGGCCACCAAGTTCTAAATCTTTTTTCGAACCACGAAGTACCATCATCATTGCATTCCAACGAATGGCATGACGGATCTTAGTTTCAAGCGTTTGATCACCAGGCATGGTTGGCTCTTGACCAGCAGGGATAGTGTTTAAATATGCTGTCGTTGCATCATAAGGTAAGTGGGCACCATTACGGCGCGCTTTTTCAATCATACTCTCTAATAAATAGTGAGCACGTTCTACCCCTTCCGCTTCTANTACTGATTCTAAAGAATCAAGCCATTCCTGCGTTTCTGTAGGGTCGAGATCAACATGCTTTTGGTCAGTCATGCATTATTCCTTATTATTTGCTAATGCCAAGCCTTAGCTCGGGTTGGTTTCAATTCTTCGTAAAACGCGTTGAACACGTGAATCACGTTGATTTATATTCAATAATGTTTCTTCTATAAAAGCGAGATGTATATTACTTGCTCGCCTTGCTTGTTGTGGGTTCTGCTGTACTATCGCAGCTACAATACTTGCTCGTTGTAATGCTATTTCATTACATGCTTCTGGGTTTACTGCCAACATCTGCAGGTTACGCTGAATATTTTCAATTAGCATTCCCTTCATACTGCGCATCACATGTTGCAATACAATATTATGAGAAGCTTGAGCCATAATGAGATAAAACTCTCCTAACACTTGTGCTTCTTCAGCTTTATCCGCTGTCGGCACCATGGCNTCTAGTCCAGACAATGCTGCTTGTAANTGTTTATAATCTTCGGGTTGTCCACGTAACGCAGAGTAAAACGCAGCCATGCCTTCTAACGCATGACGAAACTCCAATAAATCAAATTGAGTCTCTGGTCGTTGGGCAATTAATGCAAGTAAGGGCTCTGTCATGTTAGCGTTAAGTTTAGCGCTAACAAATGTGCCACCACCTTGCTTACGCTCAACTAAACCTTTGGCTTGTAAGTTCTGTATCGCTTCACGTAAAGATGGACGGGATACATTAAACTGAGTTGCTAAGACTCGCTCTGCAGGTAATTTAACTCCAGCCACAAAACTACCGTCTAAAATCATAGCCTCAAGTCTGTCAGTGATGACGTCTGATAGTTTTTGTTGTTTGATACTACTCATATGTATACGCTGTCATTATGATGGCACATGTTAATTAAAATTAACGTTTAATCTTAATTGGTAATACCATTTTACCATTGTAATTTGGCAAGTTTACTTGAAGATAAAACTAAGAACAAGTTTATCGAACAATTTTTAATCAAAATTATGTGTAAAAAACAACGCAACATGTCATCAACTTGATTACATGTTTCTCAAGGCCAATAAAAATCGACTCTAATCTATACCGTGAGTCATACAGAAGTGTTAATAAAAAGTTATGTGATAACGCCTGATAAGGTTAAAACAGCAACAATCGCGACAATAAATAATACATTGCGCTTTGCTAATTGAACTAAAGTCGTTGGTTCAGTGGTAATATCGCCATCTTGAGATGTAACGTCTTCTGCAGCGACTGCCACTTCTGCAAGTACAAGTTTCGCATGAGTAGAAGTATCAAATAAAAAGCCAACCCATTTTGGTAAAGCATTAGAAAAATGGCCAACTAATAAAAACCCAAATGCCGTAATTCGAATTGGCAACCAATCTAAGACATGCAACACCTTNGCTAATGATGATTGAGCNTGAATGTTATTTGCTTGGCTATAACCATGCAACGTGCGTAAACACCCATAAGCAACCACACCAAATAAGCCAAAGACGACAAACATGATCATCGGTGCAGCATAACGTTGGTAGTTAAGCCAAATAAGATGCTGACCAAATGTTCTGGGCTCTAACTGCCCCAAACCGAGTTGCTGAGTATAAATATTACATGTATCGATATCGCCTTGGTTAGCGGCTTGCAGATAGCATTTATATGTATTTCTTAGCTCAGGGCAACCAATTGCCATATACAGTACAAATAATGTCACCGCAAAATCAATGATACTCACATTAACGATCGTTAATGCTGCGACTAATAGTAAGCCGGGTAATAACCACATTAAGGATAGCCCTGATGTAGAGACAGATTGTGTTAAGTAAGATTTTTTGTTAAGCCAATCAATATATTTATCAATATAAAAATTACTATGACAATGATCGGGTTTACTGAGCATACGCTCTGCAAATAATGCTAATAACAAGTAAATTAGTGTCATGTTTTGCTCAACTTTATAATTAAAAAAATCATCTTGGTAAAAATAGATATATTTTATTAAGCCAACGAAGATAAGTATCGAGGCCAATCAAATGCATCACCTGGATCGGTCTTTCGTCCAGGAGCGATAGTATTATGCCCGACAATTCGATCGCTTGTCATCATCGGAAATTGTGAAAATAAATAACATGTCACATCTTGAAGCGATGCATATTGAGCATCGGTATAAGAATGAGTGTCTGTCCCTTCGAGTTCTATCCCAACAGAGTAATCATTACACCCTGCCACGCCCTCAAACTCAGAAATGCCTGCATGCCAAGCGCGTTGTGCAAAATCGACATATTGTAAAACCTTTCCATCTCGTCTTATACAAACATGAGCGGACACTTTTAATCCATTTAACTCATCAAAACTTTCATGCGCTTCACAATCTAATGTCCCTGCGAACAGCTCACTAATATAGTTACCACCAAAAAAACCCGCAGGCAGCGAAATATTATGGATCACCAATAATGAAACGACCCCTTTAGATCCACTTGGTCGTGCATTGTAATGCTGACAAGGCATCTTTATGGCGTTTGGATAGAAGAGTTTCAAATAGATATCCTATGGTATAGTACATTACATCACATTAAATCAAGGATTTGAAAATGGCAACCGAAGATAATCATCAACCGCATCGCTATGCCAAGTGGATGGTATTTGCAGCATGGTTATGTGTAATATGGTTATTAGTGACTGTTTTTAATCATTTGTTGGAAGATCAATATAACCCGAACCAACATATTAATTATGATGTGACTCGCGCTGGCACTGTTATTACTTTGGAACAGAATAAACAAGGTCATTACTTACTTAATGGCCAAATTAACAGTCAACCTGTACTTTTTTTACTAGATACCGGTGCAACAACCGTGTCAATACCTGAGCGTATTGCCGATCGTTTAAATTTACCTAAAGGCCAACGTTATCCTGTTCAAACCGCTAATGGCTCGGTATTTGTCACTGATACACAACTCAACTCATTATCCATAGGTCCTATTGAATTACAAAACATACGCGCTAACATTAATCCTGGTATGCAGTCAGACAAAATTTTATTAGGCATGAATGTCTTAAAAGATTTAGAATTAACGCAATTGAATAACCAACTCACTATAAAAGTCCCTACATTATGAGTAATATTGACCCAAGTAGCCCATTAGCGATGTCTATTTATCCTCAACACCTCTCTTCTGATCGGCTGATTTCCCGTTCTATCATCCAACAAGATGTCGATACCGCGTTAGCAGAAGACCTTGGCATCATGAGCTTGAATAACGATAGTATTGGCTCACAAGATATCACTGCTCAGTTAATTGCCCATGATACCTTGGTCACTGCACAGATCATTTGCCGAGATGATGCTGTTATTGCTGGTATTGCTTGGGCCACCTATGCCTTTGAACGCTGTCATAATGAGTTGACCGTTCAATGGCATGTTAAAGATGGCCAAACTGTACCACCTGATACGCGTCTTGCCACAATAACTGGAAACGGGCGTGCAATATTAACCGCAGAACGTGTGGCGCTTAATTTTTTACAAACCCTCAGCGCGACAGCGACCGTGACTAAGTCCTATGTCCGTAAGCTAGAAGGCTCGGGCATAACGCTATTAGATACACGCAAAACTCTACCTAAAATGAGGTTCGCTCAAAAATACGCAGTGCAGTGTGGACAGGGCCAGAACCACCGTATTGGGTTATTCGACGCTTTTTTAATTAAAGAAAACCATATTTTTGCTTGTGGTGGGATAGATAAAGCGATTACACAAGCCAAAATCATTTCACCTAATACACTGATAGAAGTAGAGGTAGAAAATATTGACGAATTACAACAAGCCATTCACGGTGGTGCCGATGTGATTATGTTGGATAACTTTTCAACCAAACAGATCCATGAGGCAGTAGCTATCAATGCTGGAAAAAGTAAACTAGAAGTGTCTGGAAACATTACTGATGCAAGAATTGCAGAGTTGAAAGATACCGGAGTTGATTTTATTTCTAGTGGCGCACTAACTAAAAATATCCACGCGGTCGATTTATCGTTAAGAATAATTGATTAAACGTTATCACCTATGTCTAAAGCAATATTTCACTAGTCATAGGTGATTATCCAGTATCTCTGATAACATCGCTTTTCTCCAAGCACTGATTCGCATGTAATGACGACCATAGCCAGTCAACCGATTTAACATAGCTTATGTTATTTCAACAATGCATTCACTACGGAGAAATAATTTGGAACACTCTAAACCGAATAACCACCAAGGCTTTACTTTAATTGAACTGATGATCGTTGTTGCAATTATCGGCATCTTAGCCGCAACATCATTACCGGCATATCAAAACTATACCCAGAAAGCGAAATTTACCGAAATAACAAATGCATCCGCGGCTGCTAAATCAGCCGTCGAAGTATGTGCTCAAGTCACCGGTGGATTAGAAACCTGTGATGGGGGATCAGCAGGGATCCCCATGAACATCGAAGCTGCAGATGGGATTGTAGGATTAAACACTACTAATGGCATCATTACTACGTCAAAGGCGAGTGACAGCTCAATCACAGGTTCTGGCACATTTACGTTAACCCCAGACCCTGCGTTAACTGGCGGTAAGATATCTTGGACCGCCACATGTGTACCTGCAACATTGTGTTAATACACTTCTTATGTTGAGCCAACATAGATTAATACACCAGCCCAATGCTCTGGGCTGATTATTGTTCTAAATATCCATAATCGTTTGTAATCTTAAAGGTGTTTTATGACTCACTCCATGAGTAAATTCTCTTGGCAGGGAACCAATCGCCAAGGACAAACCGTTAAAGGTGAAATGACAGCAAAGAACATCAGTGAAATAAAATATCGATTACGACGTCAAGGGTGCTCGATCCACAAGATTAAAAAAGCCCCCACCTCTTTGTTTAATTTTAAACAAGACAAAATATCACCAACAGATATAGCCATCATTACTCGGCAAATTGCGACTATGCTTTGTGCTGGTGTGAATATTCTAAAAACTTTCGAAATGATCGCAGCTGGGCAAACTAAACCTTCAGTCAAAAAAATGCTCAGCGAGATTGCAGATGATGTTAGGGCTGGTAACCCTATTGCTCAGTCGCTCAGAAAATATCCCTCTCAATTTGATACCCTATACTGTGATTTAGTGGATACCGGGGAACAATCAGGAAGACTAGACACTATCTTTGAGCAACTATCAATATACAAAGAAAAAGCAGAAGCGTTGAAATCTAAAATTAAAAAAGCGATGTTTTATCCATTGGCAGTCGTTATCGTTGCACTGATGGTGACCGTCACCTTATTGGTATTTGTAGTCCCTCAATTTCAAATGATTTTCAACAGTTTTGGTGCTGAATTACCTGTCTTGACACAAATGATTTTAAATCTATCTGAAATGATACAAGACTATGCTATGTTGATAAGCGTCGGGACGGCTACTGCTATGGGTTTATATATTCATGCATATAAACGCTCTATAGCAATTCGTCATCATTTGGATAGACAATTATTAAAAGTGCCTATTCTCGGTCTGATTTTACACAAAGCAGCTATTGCTCGATTTACTCGTACACTGGCAACGACAATGACGGCGGGCGTTCCCTTAATTACCGCGCTTGACTCAGCAGCAAATGCCACTGGAAACGCCGTTTATCGAGATGCTATTGGTTCCATGCGAAAAGAGGTTAGCTCAGGTATACCTATGTTTGTCGCTATGAGCGCAACGAACGTATTCCCTGATATGGTGGTACAGATGATCGCAATTGGAGAAGAGTCTGGTGCAATCGAAGACATGTTATTGAAAGTAACAACAATTTATGAAGCCCAAGTTGATGATATGATCGATGGCCTCACCAGTTTACTAGAACCGCTTATTATGACGGTGTTAGGGCTAGTGATTGGTGGACTTATCACAGCAATGTATCTACCTATTTTTCAAATGGGGAATGTAGTGTGATAAGATTCTCCTGTTATTTTTTATAGGGCGTTTTTAGTGTCGAATATATTTAGTGGGTTACAGCAAATAATTGATTTATTTACCCAATTCCCAATAGCCTTTTATATC
>JGI26083J51738_10001573_pt1 | contig 12253 bp, 7 predicted proteins | sample SaaInl85LU_5_DNA_FD_51738 | JGI IMG/M metagenome (IMG submission 51738)
CTCGTATGGTGCGCACGGCTTGCAACTGGAGGTCGTCGTGGTCCCACTTGGTCCACACCTCGTCCACGCTTTTGGAATATCCAAAGTCAAGGGCATCGGTGAAACGCTGGTTTCCACCGTCGATACTGCGTGCGGCACGCAGTTCGTGTTCACGAATCACACCGAGCTCGGCTCCAAGCTCGTCGCCGATCAAATTCTGTCCGCCCGAACCTCGGGTAAGCGATAAATAAGTGGTTTCCGCATCAAGCGCATTCGAAAACCACGCAATCAATCGGGTATTTTCATCGTCGGGGTGAGCCGCCATGTACAATACGCGCTTGCCGGAGCCAAAACGCTCCATTTCAGCCATGGCTTGGCTTTGGGTCAGGGGTGAAAATTGCCCAAAAGACTGATTTCCAAACACTAACAAAAGCATCACCAAAAAAGCCTGAACTTTTGGACGGCTAGGTGTTATCTTGACAGACTTATTTATTGATTCCATGACTAGAATTTTACTCTTTTTATTTACGATCACCACATTTGTAGCTCAAGCACAGCTTAAAGTTCAATTAAAATCGGGAACCTACCTTATCGAGGAAGGCACCTTTAAGCAGTTAAGCAATACACAACCCACCTATGGAGTGGGTCTTTGGGATCGTGTCGTACTCGCCGAAGATAAAAAAGCATTGAGCGATTTAGGTGTAGAACTCGGGCATTATTTGCCTAAAAACGCGTTTGAAGTAAAAATTCCTGCAGGAGTGACCATTGCTGATTTGCGTGATGCAGGACTCAGTGCGTTTGTAAAATGGACGCCTATGATGAAACTAGATGGTCCGCTCTCCATAGGTGACTGGCCGGAATGGGCTGTACTGAATGACGGTCATGTTGCGATCCAATTCAAAACTACAGAAAACTGGAAGGCGCCTGCGTACGTCTCACAACTCATGGATCTTGACGACGAATGGCACACTGCTGTTCTCAAGCCGGAATTACTGACTCAATTGTCAGAAAACAATGATGTATTATTCATTCAAGCCATTGAAGAACCTGGTACGCCTGAGAACTTCAACAGTCGCGCGGCCGCGAGAACTGCATATATTCAAGGCCAAACTCCTTTTGACGGATCTAATGTGGTCGTAGGACTTGGGGACGATGGAGATATAGGGCCGCATGCAGATTATAAAGGACGTCTAACCTCGTTAGCAGGCAATAGTATTGGCGACCATGGTGACCACGTTGCCGGAACGATTTTTGGCGCTGGAAATATTGACCCAACGGGTGAAGGAAATGCTCCAGGTGCTACCATGATTTACTATGATTATCCAAGTAACCTGAGTAATATCGATGCACACTACGCCTCCTATGGAATACGTGTGACCAACAGCTCTTACTCTAACGGTTGTAATGCTGGCTATACCTTCTATGCACAACAGATGGATAAGGACGTAAGAGATAATGCGGCGCTCATTCATGTCTTCAGCGCTGGTAATTCGAACGGATCGAACTGTGGGTATGGCGCAGGCACGCAATGGGGTAATGTTACTGGTGGACACAAACAAGGAAAAAACGTTATTGCCACTGCGAACATTACCAGTACTGACGCCATTGCCCCATCTTCTTCACGCGGCCCTGCGGCAGATGGTAGAATTAAGCCCGATTTAGCTGCAGTGGGGACCAATGTTTATTCTACAATTGACTCACACACCTACGGCAATAAAACTGGAACCTCCATGTCTGCGCCAGGTGTAGCCGGATACTTCGCCGTATTGCACAATGCCTTCGATGAATTGCAACAGGATACTGCAGAAGCTGGACTACTTAAGGCGATTGCTATGAATACCGCTGACGATTTGGGAAATCCAGGTCCGGATTTTATCTACGGCTATGGTCGAGTGAATGCACGTAAAGCCCTTAAGGTTATCCAGGACACTCAATTCCTTAGTAGCAGCATCACAACAAACGATACACTGACCTACACCATATCAATACCCGCAGGAGTAAATAAATTTAGTGCCATGCTCTACTGGACAGATAAAGAAGCATCTACGAGCGCATCAAAAGCATTGGTCAATAATCTAGATTTCGAAGTCACCGATTTAACAGGAGCTACCACCTACCAACCATGGGTTTTAGATCCAACACCCAATACAACTACCCTGCTTTACGGAGCGACCCGAGGAGTTGATACACTGAACAATACGGAACAAGTAACGCTAGATGCCCCCAATTCGGGAGACTACAGGTTTACCGTGTATGGCACAAACATCCCACAAGGACCGCAGACGTTCTATATAGTCTATGCCATGGACATAGAAAAAAATCCAATTTCATTTCCGCACAAGGATGCCAAACTGGTACCCGGAGCCAATTATGTACGATGGAATGGCGCTACCTCATTGACCTGGGAATATTCTACCGATAGCATGAGTACTTGGACGAGTGTGGGTTTGAGTGCCACGGGCGGTAACCGAGTAGCTAATTGGAATGTGCCAAATGTCGCTACCAAAAATGCTTTCTTGCGCAACATTCAAGGAACTGACACCGCTATTGCCGGGCCTTTTATCATCCTTAATGCGCCAAATAACCTTAACCTGGACTGGGCTTGTCCTGATAGCATAAAAATCTCCTTTAGTCCGATCACAGGAGCCACGGACTACACTGCCTACATCTTAGGCACGACTTACATGGATAGCGTTTACAGCGGTACTGCGACAAGTATGATCATCCCTTACCAACCTGTAAACGGAACTTGGTTGAGTGTTAGTGGTGGTATTAATAACGTTCAAGGTAGACGTGCCTATGCCGTTCAACTACCCTCTGGGACGAACGCTTGTCCTCTTCCGCGCGATGGTGGCATAAGCGCACTGCTCAGCCCGCAGTTTATCACTTCCTGTCAGAACCCCGTTCAACAGGTTTCCATCACCGTTACAAACCCTTCTACGCAGGTATTAGATACTTTACCTGTAGCCATGACTTTCGGCACAACCACGGTGCGCGATACATTTTATGGAAGTCTAGCTTCCTACGCAGATACTTCCTTCACCTTCGCGACACCCATTGTGTGGAGCGGCACGAATACGCAGACCCTCAAGATTTGGTCTGAACTCAGCGGAGACCAAAACAGCTTGAATGATACGGTGGTTCAAAGTATAAATTACTACAACTCATCACTCTACGGATTGCCCTTTACCCAAAACTTTGATAGCTTTTCAAACTGTGGAACCANTACCAATTGTGGNGGNACAGTATGTAGTTTAGGNGGTGATTTCATCAATCTAACCAATGGATCAGATGACGATATCGATTGGCGTACCAATAGCGGATCAACTGCCTCCAGTGGTACTGGACCTTCATCAGGTACCGGTGGAAGTGGAAAGTACCTTTATCTGGAAGCCTCAGGAAATTGTGAATTCCAAGAGGCCCTACTTTATACACCATGTATCGATTTAGCGGGGAGCATTGCCCCTGAACTACGTTTCGCGTACCACATGAATGGTCCGAACCAGGGGAGTCTTGAAGTCGCTATTTTTAACGGCTCAAGCTGGAGCATACTGTTCACTCAGACCGGCAATCAAGGGAATAACTGGAATAATGTTGCTATCGACATTAGCAGTTACACCGGGGATACCGTACTCTTTAGATTTAAAGGAATTACCGGTGATAATTACCAAAGTGATTTGGCCATTGATGCCATAGAAGTAGAAGATAATATCGGTATACCTGTGGTAGATTTCGCTGCTGTGACCAACACGCCGTGTTTGAATACAGGGGTAGTTTTGGAGGATTTAAGTTCTAAGAGTCCGACATCTTGGAATTGGTCTATTACTCCTTCTTCGCATAGTTTCATTAATGGAACATCGAGCAGTTCACAGAACCCTGAGGTAAGTTTCAGTGCCTATGGCGCTTATACCATTACGCTAATAGCCAGCAACGCGTACGGCGCGGATACACTGGTATTGGCAAATGCGGTAACCGTAAGCCCACTTCCGAGCCTTCCTTTTGTCGAAACGTGGACGGGCAACGGTTCAGTCGCCTTCACAACCGAAAATCCAGACGGTAGCACGAGTTGGACCAAAGGAGAAGTTACGGGACCCACTGGTGCGAAGAGTGAAGTCATGTATATGAATTACTTTAATTATTCCACCGTAGGTGCAGAAGACGGCCTATTGAGTGAAAAGTTTGACATAAATGGCTACAATCCCGTCTTGTATTTCGACGTTAGTTATGCGCCGTATTCTTCAGCTTATTCGGATTCTCTCGTAGTCGAAGTCAGCACGGATTGTGGAGCTAGTTTTACAAGAGTCTATGCAAAAGACGGCACCTCTTTAGCCACTACAGCAAATTCTCAAAGCCAATTCATTCCGGGTGGATCAAGTGATTGGCGCACTGATAGCGTAGTACTGTCTAATTCAAATGGAGACTTTGTCCAATTCCGAATCAAAGGAATTGGCGGGTACGGTAACAACCTCTACATAGATAACATACGGGTCATTTCTTCTGGGACTCCGGCCACAGCTACTTTGAATGTTTCACCCATTTGTGAAGACACGCCGTTCAGCTTTGACCTTAGTTCCTCAGATACAACATTAAATGGAGTATTTACGCTGAACCGTCAAGGTTCAAGCCTGCTTTCTACCTATCAAGGTATGGGAGCGCACGCTGCAACGCTTAACATCGCGACAGATTACGATCTAGAATATGCCTACTACAATGCCTACACCTTCGTAGCGGATAGTGCTGTATTGGTTCCAGGTCCAAAACTGGATGCTGACTTCGCATTGCAAAACACCAGCGGCTTTACTTACCAGTTCACCGATCANAGCACACCTGCCCCAACAGCATGGTTCTGGGACTTCGGAGATGGTACTACGTCGACTGCACAGAATCCCGTGCACTCCTTTGCTGCAAATGGTCCCACTACAGTAAAATTAGTNGTNACTACAGATTGTGGTTTAGATAGTATCATCGTTCCGTATNCGAANATCGGACTAGATGAGGACGGTGCCGCTGCGCTGGTGGTTTATCCGAATCCTACATCAGGATTGGTTCATATTCAACCGCGTGCTGCTCAAGGAAAGGTAATGGTGCAAATCATAGGGATGAACGGAGCGCTGATTGAAGAGAGTGTTTTTACGGCTTCTACAGAAAGAATCACTCTAGACCTNGGTGCCTATGCAGGAGGCTTCTACCAAATTAAAGTGACCACTGATAACTACGTACAGAACGTAAAAATCACGAAATATTAATTGCGACGGCTCAACGCCCAAGCGCCGATGTATGTGATTAAACCGTTGTAGAGTAAAAGCTCAAAACCTATGGTATACCCAACACTGGGTGCCCATAGGCTAAGGGCGTACGCTAAAAAAGGGCTGCCTATAGCAACGCCCGTAATGTTCCAGCCTTGAATCTTTCTGTTTTGGGTCAATGCAAAGGCGAAAAGCCCGAGCAATGGACCGTAGGTATACCCTGCCGCTGTAAATAATGCGGAAATGATGCTATCTGCATTTAAAGAATAAATCAAGAGCATGACGATGAGCAAGACGGCCATAAATCCTATATAAACTTTGTTTCTGCGGGTCGAACTTTCCGCTGTTTTCATGGCAAGGAAGTCAACACAAAACGCAGTCGTTAGTGAGGCAAGGGCGCTGTCTGCGCTGGAGAAAGCTGCCGCTAAAAGGCCTAAGAAAAAAACGGCACCCAAAAGCGATGGCATGCCGCTGCTGGTAGCGACGGTGGCGAAGAGCTTATCGCCTGTTGCTGATATGCCTTGTAGCGCCGCGTAATCGGTAAGGAGTATGCCTAAAGCTAGAAATAGCGCGTTTACAAAAAGTAAATTCACCCCGAGCAATACCATGTTTTTTTGCGAGTCTTTCAAACGCGCTACTGTCAGGTTTTTCTGCATCATGTCTTGATCTAAACCGGTCATGGCCACCGCTATAGACATGCCGCCCAGAAGCTGTTTCCACCAGGCCTGCGCAGAGCCCGATTTAACGACATAAGCCATNTNGCTGGAAGCGATATATTGCCAAAGACTGAGCTCCTCAGGNACCACGGCTCGGCCGACAAAATAGAGTGCNAAGACGGCTGCAATAAGCATGAAGGCGGTTTGAAGGGTATCCGTAATAACGATCGTTGCAATACCGCCCGCTGCACTATACAGCGCGATGAGCGCGAGTACGGCGACGGCGGTGATGGGAAAGGGAATGTGAAGGCTGTCGCAAATCATTAATTGGACCACCATGGTCACGATGTACAGACGTGCACTTGCGCCAACAATTCGTGAAATAAGAAAGAANGCAGAGCCTGTTTTATAGCTCGAGGCGCCCAATTTTTCNCCCAGAAAACTNTAAATACTGATCACATTGTAGCGGTAGTACACGGGCAAGAGGACGTAAGCAATGATTAAATAACCGAAGAAGAAGCCCACCACCATCATGAGGTAAGTCATGCCTGAGGCGGCCGTCCATCCAGGCACGCTAATGAACGTGACACCGCTAAGCGAGGCGCCTATCATGCCGAAACTTACCAGCAGCCACGAGGCGTTTTTATTCGCGTTGAAGAAGGTCGCATTGGTTGCGCCTCGCGAAGTGATTTTACCAATCAAAACGAGCACACCAACGTAGGCGAGTAAGAGAATTAAAAAGAGCGTGTAGTTCATGTACACAAATATGCGCAATCCCTTACTTTTGAAACAGATGAATTTTTCTAGCAGAAAAATAGAACAAGCCGTAGAGGAAATCTCTCGGTTGCCAGGTATAGGTAAGAAAACTGCCTTGCGGTTAGCTTTGCATTTGTTACGTCGACCGGAAGGTCAAACGGATGCTTTAGCAGCCGCTTTAGTCGATTTACGCCAAAACACGACGTTTTGTGGAACGTGTCATACGCTCTCAGATACAGAAACCTGCAGCATTTGTGCCTCGCCAAAGCGCGATTCTAGTATTGTGTGCGTTGTAGAAGATGTGCGCGATGTTATGGCCATAGAGAATACAGGCGGTTACCAAGGGACTTATCATGTTTTGGGCGGATTAATCTCCCCTATGGACGGTGTTGGACCGGGCGACTTAACCATTGATCATCTAATTCATAAGTTGCAAAGCGGGGTCATTGAAGAATTGGTTTTCGCTTTGAATACAACCATGGAAGGCGATACGACCAATTTCTACCTTTACCGCAAAGTAAAAGACTTCAATATTAAGTTCACGACCATTGCGCGCGGCATTGCGGTCGGTGATGAATTGGAATTTGCCGATGAAGTTACGCTAGGCCGCAGTATTCAACAGCGCATTCCATACGAACAAAGCCTTCCGAAATAGTGAATCTTAGCATCGTCATAGTCAACTTCAACGTCAAAGAATTTCTGACGCAATGTTTGGAGAGCATCTACAGAAGCCAGACCAACTACCAGTATGAGGTGGTGGTTGTCGATAATGCCAGTGCAGATAGTGGTCAAGCGCTCATTATGAAGGCTTTTCCAGCGGTGCGGTGGATCCAAAACACAGAGAATGTCGGCTTTGGACGGGCTAATAATCAAGGATTTGAGGCGGCGAAAGGAGAATACACACTGATTCTCAACCCCGATACTGTATTGCAAGAAGATACGCTGGAGGTTTGTATCAGTTACCTAAAATCGCACCCAGAAGTGGGCGGCTTAGGCGTTAAGGGCATTGATGGCGCGGGCCAATTCCTTCCCGAAAGCAAACGCGGTTTACCTACGCCGTTGACCGCCTTGTGGAAGATCACCGGATTGTCGAGGATGTTCCCAAAATCGGCTTTTTTTGCGCGCTACCACATGGGGCACTTAGATCCGGATGCCAACCACAAAGTGGACATTTTAGTAGGATGCTTTATGATGGTACCCACGGCACTATTGCGCAAAGTTGGCGGGTTTGACCCGCGTTATTTTATGTACGGTGAAGACATTGACCTGAGCTATGAATTGCTGAAATCGGGCCATGAAAACCACTACATCAGTGATTCTCAAATCATACATTATAAAGGAGAAAGCACGAAACGCGGCAGTTTGAACTACGTTCGAATGTTTTACCAAGCCATGGTCATCTTCGCAAAGAAACAATTCAGCGGTTCCTCTGCCCTGGCCTACACCCTACTCATTTATTTGGGCATCTACCTTCGGGCGGGATTGGCCTTGTTGGCCCGGTTAGCAAAAAGCGCCGCCACACCCGTTATTGACGCCTTCCTTTTGGCGCTGACATTGGACCAATTAAAAACCTATTGGGAGCACAACCACCGCTTTATCAACGGAGGCTCTTATCCAGATACTTACACCTACTACATTCAAGGATCCTACATCCTCTTTTGGCTTCTAGCACTGGGTTTGAGCGGGGTCTACACTAAAAATGCTCGACCAGCAGTCATTGCACGCACTATGGCGGTTGCCACGCTAGTTATTGGCTTCTGTTACGGATTACTGCCCGAGGCGCTTCGCTTCTCGCGTGCACTCCTAATTTTGGGAGGATTGAGCGGCATCACCGTTCTGATATCCTGGCGCTCCGTGATCGGATTCCTCACTGGAAAACACCTTTTCACACGTCCTATTCAACGTCCAAGAATGCTCTATTTAGGGTCCGATTCTGGAAAGCAAAAACTTCAAAAATTACTGGCTGAAAACGGCATTGTTCCAGCGTTTTTCTTGCAAGATCAGGTGGCAACAAATGCTACCGTTGATTTGGAAAAATTGGCGGCAAAAATTCGGCTCTACAGCATCAATGAATGTATTATTGAATCGACCGCTTGGCCTTCCTCCACACTGATGAAAATCACGGCTGAATTGGGCACTCAAACGAATATTAAATCCCTAATCACACCAGGGCCGTACATCGTTGGTTCGAACAGTAGTTTGAACCAAGGCGAGGCCTACGGTTTGGGCCGATTCAATGTTGCAAATGCAAATTACCGCCGCCAAAAACGCCTTCTCGACCTTGTTCTTACCTTTCTTCTTTTCGCTACCTTACCTATCACTGGGGCCTTAGCAGTGCTCTTAGGGCGTACCAAGGGCGTGGCGCTTTGGATTGCGAAATCAGGCAAATTACTTACCGGGCAGGCAACGTTGATTGGCTATTCAACCGATGCTGCAGAAAGAAATCAACTCCCAAAACTGGCTTCTCCAATTTTTGATATTGCAAATGGAATCCCAAAAGTTTTAAACGTTTCGCAAAGCGAATCTGCACTTGTTACCAACTACGCAAAAGAAGCTGAATTAAAGTCCGATTTGCACCAACTCTGGCAACTGAGCAAATTCTAATACAATAACGATAGTGGGATATTTTGCCGTAAATTCGAGGACCGAAAAACCCGAATTCAATGGCTCAGTTTGAATTAATCCTGCCCAAAATGGGCGAATCAGTTGCGGAAGCTACCGTGACGAATTGGTTGAAAAACGTTGGTGATGTGATCGATGCTGAAGAAAGCGTTGTCGAAGTAGCCACCGATAAAGTGGACAGTGAGGTCCCCTCGCCTGTAAGCGGAACCCTAGTAAAAATCCTGGTAGATGTCAATGGTGTTGCCGAAGTTGGTAGTCCCATCGCTATTATAGAAGTGGAAGGCGAAGGCAGCGGCACAACCGCGTCTGCTGCGCCAGAAGTTGCCCCTGAACCAGCCGTGGCAGTAGCAGAAATTGAAGCCCAAGTAGCTGCAGCCGCCNCTACGGTAAGTGCGCCTGTACCCTCTGGACCTATTGCTAAAAATTCAAATGGAAGATTCTATTCGCCGTTGGTTCGCTCCATGGCGAAAGAAGAAGGTATTGGACAAGCAGAATTGGACCAAATCTCTGGAAGCGGCAAAGAAGGTCGCGTAACGAAAAAAGACATCGTTGCCTACCTCGAAGCTGGACGCAAAGCAACGGCTCCTGCAGCTGCTAGTCAAACACCTGCAGTGAGCCCAGCACCAGCGGCACCCGTTAGCGCTGCACCTGCTGTTGCACCTAAACCTTCAGCTCCGGCGATGAAGATTGGTGAAGGAGATGAAATTATAGAAATGGACCGCATGAGAAAACTCATTGCGGACCATATGGTAAACTCTGTACATACTTCCCCGCACGTTACCAGCTTTGTAGAAGCGGATATGACGAAAGTCGTTCTTTGGCGTAACCGCATGAAAAATGAATTCCAGAAAAAGCACGGTGAAAAAATCACGTTTACACCGATCATCATGGAGGCCATTGTGAAAGCCATTCAAGATTTCCCAATGATCAACATAAGTATTGAAGGAAATAACATTATCAAGCACGGAAGAATCAATGTAGGAATGGCCGCGGCGCTTCCCTCGGGTAATTTGATTGTTCCTGTGGTTAAAAACGCAGATCAACTAAGTCTTCTCGGGTTAACGAAAGCTGTAAATGATCTTGCTAACCGCGCACGCAACAACCAACTTAAACCTGATGAAATTAGCGGAGGCACCTACACTTTGACGAATGTTGGAACGTTCGGTAATGTAATGGGCACGCCTATTATCAACCAACCCCAAGTAGCCATTATGGCTGCCGGTGCTATTGTTAAAAAGCCCGCTGTTGTTGAAACGCCAGAAGGCGATGTCATTGCTGTTCGTCACAAAATGTTCCTAAGTCATAGTTACGACCACCGCGCAGTGGATGGTGCCTTAGGAGGTATGTTCGTGAAACGCGTTGCCGAATATTTGGAATCATGGGATTTAAATCGGGAGATTTAATTCCAAAATTTATAACTTTATAAAGCCGCCCTTAGGGGTGGCTTTTTTTTGAATCTAATCATAGTCTAATGAAATTGAATCTTTCCCGTCCCATTTGCTTTTTCGACCTAGAAACTACAGGGGTTAATGTCACCAGCGACCGCATCGTAGAAATTTGTGTCCATAAAATCCATACTGACGGTACGGAAGAAACACATACTTGGCGAGTGAATCCCACGGTACCTATACCCAACGGCTCCTCTCTAGTTCATGGAATTTATGATCAAGACGTGGCTAACGAACCAACCTTCAAAGAATTGGCCAGTACCGTTTACCAACTCATCAGTGATAGTGATCTCGCGGGGTACAACAGCAATAAATTTGACATCCCTTTATTGGCGGAAGAATTTTTGCGTGCGGATATTGATTTTGAAATGGGTAAGCGCAAAGCGGTAGACGTACAAAATATATTCCACCGTATGGAACAGCGTACTCTGAGTGCTGCGTATAAATTCTATTGCGGTAAAAATCTAGACGGAGCACATACGGCTGAAGCAGATGTTTTGGCTACTTATGAGGTGTTAAAAGCTCAGATTGAACGCTATGAAGAGCTGGAAAATGACATGAACTTTCTATCCGATTTTTCGAACCGTCAACGCGTTGCAGATTTCGCAGGGTTTATAGCGTTTAACGACGATGATGAGGAAATTTTCACTTTTGGCAAATACCGTGGTATGACAGTGAAATCGGTACTTCAAGAAAATCCAGGGTATTTTAGTTGGATTCAGAATGCAGATTTCCCATTGTACACAAAAAAGGTACTGACTGCAATTCGTCTTAAAAATTTCAACAAATAGAAAAATCGGCGGCGATGAAAATTATTTGTATCGGCAGGAATTACGCTCAACATGCAAAAGAACTCAATAATCCTATCCCGGAGGAACCCGTAGTTTTTCTCAAACCGGATACCGCCATATTGCTAAAAAAGCATCCGTTCTTCATCCCGGAACACAGTAATGATGTACACCATGAGATTGAAGTCGTCGTTAAAATCAACAGATTAGGCAAACACATTGAGCCCCGTTTCGCTCATAAGTACTATGATGAAATAGCCTTGGGCATCGATTTCACAGCACGTGACGTACAAACCCGGTGCAAAGAAAACGGGTTGCCTTGGGAAAAAGCCAAAGCCTTTGATGGATCGGCCGCAGTTTCACGTTTTTTTTCATTAGATAAAGTAGGGAAAGACATTCAGGATATTAATTTCCACCTTGATATCAATGGCAAAACCGTTCAGGAAGGGAACACATCGAACATGTTATTCCCTGTTGATGAGCTCATTAGTCATGTTTCAAAATATTTTACGCTAAAAACCGGTGACTTAATTTTCACAGGTACCCCTTCGGGAGTTGGACGGGTAGAAAGGGGAGATTTATTGGAACTTTTTTTGGAAAAAGAACGCATTTTCTACTTCAACGTCAAATAGCTTCTAAGCATTCATTCGTTCATTGGCACATTAAAGTGCCACTTTTGTTGACTTTCAGGTCGGGCGCATTGCCATTTTTATATATTTGTAACTACCCTGAAAATACGTTAACACAAACGCGTTAAA
>JGI26083J51738_10001585_pt1 | contig 12209 bp, 11 predicted proteins | sample SaaInl85LU_5_DNA_FD_51738 | JGI IMG/M metagenome (IMG submission 51738)
TCAAAGGCGCAAGAAACGAATTTATCTTTCGTATAGGAATTTGATCTTTTGCTGTGCTGGGGGCGCTTGGTGCTTCGCATTCAACGCGAGACGCTCGGGTCAGAGCCAATCCCGCAGGATCGGGATCAGCGGGACATCTGCCGCAGGCATGGGGTAGGATCTCAAATCTGCAGGCTTTACCCATTTCAACGCCTGCCCCTCACGAGAGGAGGGGATACCATCCCATTTCCGGCAGGCAAAAAGCGGCATCAGAAGGTGGAAATCATTATAGGAATGGCTGGCGAAGGTCAGGGGGGCAAGGCAGCTGGACCATGTGTCGATCCCAAGTTCTTCCTGCAACTCGCGGATCAATGCGGCCTCGGGTGTTTCACCTGCCTCGACCTTGCCGCCCGGGAATTCCCAAAGGCCCGCCATGCTTTTGCCCTCGGGGCGCTGTGCCAGCAGCACGCGGCCATCGGGGTCAATCAGGGCGACAGCGGAGACAAGAACCACCTTCATGAGCGGTAATCCGCATTGATGGTGATATAGCCATGCGTCAGGTCACAGGTCCAAACACTGCCCGAGCCTGCGCCAAGCCCAAGATAAACATCGATCAGAAGCTCTTGGTTTTTCATATAGGCGGCGCCAAGCTCTTCGCGGTAGCTATCGGCAACCCAGCCGTTTTCGGCCACAAGAATATCGCCAAAGCGGATCGATAGAAGGTCACGATCAGCCTGAGCGCCCGATTTGCCCACGGCCATCACCACGCGGCCCCAATTCGGGTCTTCACCAGCGAGGGCGGTTTTGACGAGGGGGGAATCCGCAATAGCGCGCGCGACTTTCATCGCATCCCCTTCGGTTTTTGCACCACTGACCCTGACCTCGACAAATTTCGTGGCCCCTTCTCCATCGCGCACAAGCTGCAAGGCGAGGTCCTTGAGAACGGCCTCAAAGGCTGTGGCGAAGGCCAAGGCGTCGGGGCTTGTCCGATCACTAATCAAAGCGTGACCTGCCTTGCCCGTAGCCACTGCCATCAGGCTATCCGAGGTGGAGGTATCGCTATCCACCGTCACCGCATTGAAGGTGCGTTTCGTCATATCCGACAGCATGTCCTGCAAGACAGGCTGCGCGATCGCGGCATCGGTAAAGACATAGGCCAGCATCGTCGCCATATCAGGCGCGATCATCCCCGAGCCTTTGGCAAAGCCCGCGATTTTTACAGGTTTGCCGCCAAGGCTCAGCTCGGCTTTGGCGCCTTTGGGGAAGGTATCGGTTGTCATGATGGCGCGGGCAGCACCTTCGGCACCATTTGGGTCAAGCTCATCCGAGAGGTGTTGCAGGATATTGGTGATCCGCTCAGGGGGGAACGGCTCACCGATAACGCCCGTGGAGGCCGAAAAGACATGGGCCTGAGGGATGTTCAGAACGGTGGCAACGGCCTCGGTCACGGCTTCCACGGTCTGGTCGCCCGCTTTGCCCGTAAAGGCGTTGGAGTTGCCCGAATTCACCACAATCGCAAACCCGCCATCTGCCTGATCGGACAGGCTGGCAAGCTTGGCCTGACAATCCAGAACAGGGGCGGAACGTGTCGCGGAGCTTGTGAAAACACCTGCAACAGACGCGCCAGCGGCAATTTCGGCTAGCATGACATCGGTGCGGTTTTGATACCGCACACCTGCCGCGCCAGATGCGAAACGCACGCCATCAATGGCGGGAAGATCAGGAAAACCGCCCGAAGGCGCCAAGGGCGATACGGGCGGGGCAGTTTTTGCAGCCATGATGGGCAGTCCTGTCGTGGATCAGTTATTCAACAGATCGGTATTGCTGATCACGGAGGGGTCAATGTCAAGCTCGGGGCGGATGATATCGGCCTCGGCCATCAGTTCTTCGAGATGCGCATCCATGCGCGCGCGGCGCAGGCCTTCTTCCAACTCGGGGCGCACATCATCCAGCGAGGGCGCTTCGGCCTGTCGTGTGTCGTTCAGGATCAGCACATGCCAACCGAATTGCGTTTCAACCGGATCCGAGATTTCACCAACTTCCATGTCTGCGGCAGCGGCCTCGAAGGATGGCACCATCATGCCTGCCGAGAACCAGCCAAGCTGGCCACCATTCGGGCCAGAGGGGCCAGTCGAATGATCGCGGGCCAGCTCGGCGAAATCAGCGCCGCCCGCCAGTTCCTCAATCAAGGCCAGCGCTTCTTCCTCGGTTTCAACAAGAATATGGCTGGCATTCCATTCGGTGGTTGGCTCAACCGCACCGAATTGTGCGTCATATTCTGCCTGTAGTTCTTCGTCCGAGAAAGGCTGCATCGCGATCTCATCCATGACGGAGCCCGCGATAAAGGCGCGGCGTTCGTTTTCGAGGCCAAGCTGGCTGCGCAATCCAATTTCGCCATCAACCGAAGACGCGATCGCCTCTTGCTGGATCAATTGCTCAAGCATGCCTTGGAACAACACATCATCAGGCAATTGCTGATACTGCTCGGGCAAATAGGCGCGCATGACGATGAGGTGACCAACCGTGATTTCATTGCCATTTACCGATGCGACAACGGTATCTGCCTCTTGTGCTGCAACCGGAAAGGCAAGCAGAGCAGAGAGGGCTACACCGGAAAGAAAACGCTTCATCATCAAAAGTCCTTTATTTATTGGCAACCCATCTGGTGGGTTCCGTTGACAGGCCACGGGCTGGCCCTTATGTCCCAATTCGGTTTGGGCGTTAGGGGGCAGGCCGTTTTGCCCATGTCTAGACCGCCGCGCAGGGGCAAACAACCCGAGCGGCCTCACGATTGGATGACCATGGCGGCTTTACGCCACGAAAAAAATTAAAAAGGCGATAGCGGATGCTCGGGCTAGGAAATATTGCGAAAAAGGTCTTTGGGTCGCCAAATGACCGCAAGGTAAAAACAGCCTATCCACTTGTGCAGCGGATCAATGCTCTCGAGCCTGAGTTCGAGGCCCTCACGGATGAGGGGATCATCGCTAAAACCAATGAACTTCGCGAAAAAGTAGCGGGTGGTGCATCGCTGGATGACCTGCTGCCCGAAGCTTTCGCCAATTGCCGCGAAGCCGCGAAACGGGCCTTGGGTCTGCGGGCCTTTGACGTGCAGTTGATGGGTGGCATCTTCCTGCATCAGGGCAATATTTCGGAAATGAAAACGGGTGAGGGTAAAACCCTTGTCGCGACTTTCCCCGCCTATTTGAACGCGCTGTCTGGTGAAGGCGTGCATGTCGTCACGGTCAACGACTATCTCGCCAAACGCGACGCCGAATGGATGAGCAAGGTGTTCGCCGCGCTTGGGATGACAACAGGGGTTGTTTATCCGCGCCAGCCTGATGGTGAAAAGCGCGAGGCCTATGCCGCCGATATCACCTATGCCACGAATAACGAGCTGGGGTTTGATTACCTGCGGGACAATATGCGCGGCTCGCTCGCGGAAATGGCGCAGCGCGGCCATAATTTCGCGATTGTCGATGAGGTCGACTCGATCCTTGTGGATGAGGCGCGCACGCCGCTGATCATCTCGGGCCCTTCGCAGGACCGCTCTGATCTGTATAACGCGATTGATGCCGCGATCCCCTTCATTGAAGAAGAGCATTACACGCTGGATGAAAAAACCCGCGGCGTCAGCTTGACCGATGAGGGCAATGATTTCCTTGAGGTGAAACTGGCTGAATTGGGTATCCTGCCCGAGGGTCAGAGCCTTTATGACCCTGAATCAACCACAATCGTGCATCACACCACCAATGCTCTGCGGGCTCATAAGGTCTATCACAAAGACAAGGATTACATTGTTCGCAATGACGAAGTGGTGCTGGTTGATGAATTTACGGGCCGTATGATGCCTGGGCGGCGGATGTCGGATGGTTTGCACCAAGCGATTGAAGCCAAGGAAGGCTGCAAGATCCAGCCCGAGAATGTGACGATGGCTTCGGTCACCTTCCAGAACTATTTCCGCCTGTATAACAAGCTTGGCGGCATGACGGGTACGGCCGCGACCGAGGCCGAAGAATTCATGTCGATCTATGGGCTTGGCGTTGTGGAAGTGCCAACAAACCGCCCGATCGCGCGGATCGATGATGACGATCATGTTTATCGCACGGCGGAAGAAAAATACACGGCCATCGTTGAATCGATCCGTGAGGCGGCGGCCAAGGGCCAGCCCGTTCTGGTTGGCACCACTTCGATCGAAAAATCCGAAATGCTCAGCCAATTGCTGACCAAGGAGAGTATCGAACATAACGTTCTGAACGCGCGCCAGCACGAGCAGGAAGCGCAGATCGTTGCCGATGCAGGCAAACTGGGTGCTGTGACAATCGCGACCAATATGGCGGGCCGTGGTACTGACATCAAACTGGGCGGCAATGTCGATTTCAAAATCATGGAAGCCATCGCCGCTGATCCCGAGGCTGACCCCGAGGAAATCCGCGCGCGGATCGAGGCTGAGCATTCCATCGATGAAGAGGCCGTGAAAGCGGCGGGTGGCCTTTATGTTCTGGCCACCGAGCGCCATGAATCGCGCCGCATTGATAACCAGTTGCGCGGTCGCTCGGGCCGTCAGGGTGACCCGGGCCGGTCCTCGTTCTTCCTGTCGCTGGAAGATGATCTGATGCGGATTTTCGGATCGGAGCGTCTGGATAAAATGCTCACCACGCTTGGCCTTCAGGAAGGTGAGGCGATTGTTCATCCTTGGATCAACAAATCGCTTGAACGGGCGCAGGCCAAGGTGGAAGGCCGCAATTTCGACATGCGCAAGCAATTGTTGAAATTCGATGATGTGATGAATGACCAGCGTAAGGTTATCTTTGGTCAGCGTCTCGATATCATGGGCGCCGAGGACATCAACGAAGTGGCGCGCGATATGCGCCATCAGGTGATCGAGGATTTGGTCGATCAATATCTCCCTCCCAAGACCTATGCCGATCAATGGGATGTTGACGGGCTGCATGAAGCTGCGCGCGAAATTTTGGCCGTCGATGTGCCAGTGCCCGCTTGGGCTGAAGAAGATGGTGTGGACCAAGAGGTTGTGATCGAACGCCTTGAGGAAACCTCGGATGAATTGATGGATGGCAAAGCCGCATCATTCGGGCCTGAACAGATGCTGGCNATCGAAAAGCAGGTTCTGCTGCAGACCATCGACCAGAAATGGCGCGAGCATTTGCTCAAGCTGGAACATCTGCGNTCGGTCGTGGCCTTTCGTGGTTATGCGCAGCGCGATCCGCTGAACGAATACAAGACCGAGTCCTTCCAGTTGTTTGAAGGGATGCTCGATTCCTTGCGGACAGATGTTACCCAGAAACTATCGCGCATTCAGCCGATGACGCCTGAACAGCAGGAACAGATGATCCGCCAATTGCAGGAAAAGCAAAAAGAGCAGCAACAAGCAGCTCTTGCCGCGGCTGATGCGGCGCAAACAGGGCCTGCGACAGACCCCCTGATTGAAGGGTTTGACGAAAGCAATCCTGATACTTGGGGCAATCCTGGCCGAAACGATGCCTGCCCCTGTGGTTCGGGCAAGAAGTTCAAACATTGCCACGGACGCCTCGCCTGAGGTCTTTTTTAGCTGAGCATGTCTTTGACTGGCCTCATCCCTCGCGGGGGTGAGCCATCTCACCTTGCCCCGATTCCAGCGAGATTTCGGCACATTAACGCCCGATTTCCTGTGTAGGTTCGTTAAATCTATTCATGGAGCGTGGTATGCCCCGCAAGACAACAATGATCAGGATTGCATCTGTCGGCCTATGTTTGGGCGGCGGCGGTTTGGCTGTGGCACATGCCACATCGGACCGTTCGACCCCNGTGGTAACGGCTGCGATTGCTGCTCCTGCGCAAGACATGGCCAATACAACGGAACAAACGCGCCCNCTCGCGCCGATCACCCCTGTNAGTTTCAATGCAGCAAATACCGAGACGGCTTTGCCAACGCTTCCAAACACGGATGAAGATGCGCTTGGCATTGTGGCGCAGCCCTCAATGCTACAACCCGTCGAGTTGCCGTCTACCCCTCCGAAAGGGAGCGCGCGCCAATCGGACAGCGCATTTGGCCTTTCTTGTGGTCTTGAGATCAATGCCGTTGCGATGCCCGCAGCAATGGTTGAACTTGATGTGGTGAACCCNTGCGAGGCTGATGCGCGCATCGAGATTGTGCATTCTGGCCTTAGCATTACCGCGCAAGCGGATCAGATGGGCCATTTGAGCGTTGATCTTCCAGCCTTTGAAAACCCCGCTTTCATCACCGTGAATATGCCTGATGGCACGGGCGAAGATGTCTTGGTGACGGTACCTGATTTCGAGAATTTCGGCCGCGTGGCTATCCAATGGGCCGAGGATCGCGGGTTGGAGTTGCATGCCTATGAATTTGCCGCGGAATTTGGTGGTGAAGGGCATATTTGGTCGGAAAACCCACAGCTGCCCGAGCGCGCAGTTATTGGCGAGGGCGGGTTCCTCACGCAATTGGGCGCGGCAGATGTGGAAGACCCATCGCTGGCGATGGTCTATACCTTTCCCCGCACAGCCATTCAGGGCGAGCTTGAACTGGCCGCTGATGCGCCCATCACCGCGCAATCTTGCGGTCAGACAACCCAAGCCCGCACTTTGGAAACCCGCGCCGATGGGTCGGTTGCAGTGGTCGAGGTCAGCTTCGTTCTGCCCGAATGTGAGGCCATTGGTGATTTCGTGCTGTTGCAAAATCTCTTCCAAGACCCGAGAGTTGCGTCGAACTAAGACACGACGAATATGTGCGGGAATTCCATGACCAATGTGATTTGGGCGGCTCTTTGTGTCGCCCTGTTTTTTTCGACATCGGCGGCCCTTGCGCAAGATGTATTGCTGCGCTCGCTCGATGGCTCTGTCGAGCTTGAAGGCGATTTGCTTGGCTTTGACGGTGAATTCTACCGCGTCGATTCGGTCTATGGGCCGCTTACAATCGCCTCGGAAGGCGTGGCCTGCCTTGGGCCGGGATGCCCCGATCTGGAAGCCTTCGTTGCCGAGGCCCGCTTGGCAGGTGCCCCCGCAATGGCGGAACGCTTGATGCCTGCCTTGCTGGAGGCCTTCGCCCTTGAGCGTGAAATGGAATTCCAGCGCGAAGACGGGGCCGATGGCACCGCCATCTACACCCTGACCCGCAGCACGGATGGGACAACAGCCGCGCGGTTTACTGTGTCCTCGACATCGTCTGATGGCGGGTTTGAGGCGCTTTTGAATGACGAAACTGATCTCGCACTTTCCCTGCGAGAGCCAAGTGTTGTCGAGCAACGTGCCGCCGAGATGACCGAGGATACAGAGATTTCGCTATCGCGCCGATCACGGGTTGTGGCGCTGGATGCTTTGGTGCCTGTCGTGTCGCCTGCCAATCCGGTTGTGCAACTCAGCCTGCCGGAATTGATTTCCATTTACTCGGGCGAGATTACCAATTGGTCTGATCTTGGCGGGCCCGATGCGCCGATCGAGCTGCATTTCCCTGCCGATGGTTCTGGCTTGGCCGAGATTTTCTATGAACAGGTCATGCGCCCCGCTGAGGCAGAGTTCACGCAAAGCGTTCAGCGCCATGATGATCTGCGCGCAATCTCGGAAGCTGTTTATAATGATGCCTATGCGCTTGGGGTCACAGGGTATTCTGCCATCCGGAATGCGCGGCAATTGGCCATTTCGGGTGCTTGCGGCTTTGCGCAGCTTGCAACGCCTGGCAGCCTGAAGGCCGAGGATTACCCGCTGACCGCGCCCCTGTTCATTTACACGCCTGCGCGGCGCCTGCCGCAGCTTGTGCGTGAGTTTATGGCCTTCTTCGAATCGCAAACCGCTGAACGTGTGGTGCGGCGTGCAGGGTTTGTGAACCAATCGATCACGCGGACGGGCGTGCATGTTCAAGGTCTTCGTCTTACCAATGCGATCCGTGCGGCGGGGGATGAGGTTGGTCTGGCCGATCTCCAATCCCTTGCTGACCGACTGGCGCGGGCAGAGCGGCTTTCTCCGACCTTCCGCTTTGCAGGTGGCGAGATCGAGTTGGACGCACAATCGCGCAGTTCGGTGTCACGGCTGGCACGTTCTATCGAGAGGGGCATGTTTGACGGGCGGCGCTTGGTCTTTGTGGGGTTCTCGGATGCGGAAGGATCGGCGGAAGTGAATGAACGCCTTTCCCGTCGCCGTGCCGAGGCCGCGCGTGCCGCGGTCCAAGAAGCTGCCGCTGCGGCCAATCTCTCGCGCGTCACGATGGTGATTGAGGCCTATGGCGAGGCCATGCCTATGGCATGTGATGATACGCTTTGGGGCCGTGCGGTGAACAGGCGTGTCGAGGTCTGGCTAGAGTAGTCCTTCGGCACGAAAACTGACTTCCCGCGCTTTGCCGATGACCAAATGGTCATGGATGGTTATCCCCAGAATATCGGCAGCGTCCCTGATGGCATTGGTCATCTCAATATCGGCCATGCTGGGGGTTGGATCGCCCGAGGGGTGATTATGCACCAAAATGAGGGCCGAGGCGTTCAGTTCCAGCGCGCGTTTCACGACTTCTCTTGGGTAGACAGGCACATGATCAACCGTGCCCGTTTGCTGTGCCTCATCGGCGATAAGCACATTCTTTCGATCCAGAAACAGGATGCGGAATTGTTCGACATCGCGATGCGCCATCGCGGTCTGGCAATAGTCCAGCAGGGCCTCCCATGACGATAGCAGCGGCTTTTTCAAAACGCGCGCCCGCGCCATGCGGTGGCCCACGGCTTCGATCAGTTTCAATTCGAACACGACCCGTTCGCCAACCCCTTTTACGTCCTTCAACCGCGCAGGCGGGGCTGCAAGGACATGGTTAAGATCGCCAAATTTCTTGAGCAAGGCCTTGGCAAGCGGCTTGGTGTCCCCACGGGGCAGCGCGCGGTAGAGGATCATTTCAAGCAATTCATAATCAGGAACAGCATCGGCCCCGCCATCGGTAAAACGCTGGCGCAACCGCCTGCGATGCGCCAAGCGGTGTTCCTCGGCCCCAAGCTGTGGCTTGCGCTTGGGTGGGCCAAGCGGGCGTGCCAGCGCGAAGTCTGGCATGGGTGCTTCGGAAAAGAGATCAGGGTGCCGCGTCATGGGGGCAAGACTGCCCCAAAGCGGTTAACACAAGGTTAGTGTTCCGGACCGGAGCCTAGGCTTCATAGGTGGGATGGAATTTGCCTGAGGGAGACAGGGTGAAAATCTCGAACCCGTCTGCTGTCACTCCGATGGAATGTTCGAACTGGGCAGACAAGCTTTTGTCACGGGTGACGGCTGTCCAGTCATCGGCCAATACCTTTGTTTCGGGGCGGCCAAGGTTCACCATCGGCTCGATGGTGAAGAACATGCCTTCCTCAAGAACGGGGCCTGTGCCTTGGCGGCCGTAATGCAAAACATTGGGGGGCGCATGAAAGACCTGCCCCAATCCATGCCCGCAAAAGTCGCGCACAACGCTCATGCGGTTTGCCTCGACATAGGTCTGGATCGCGTTGCCGATATCGCCAAAGGTCGCGCCAGGGCGTACGGCTTCGATACCTTTGAACAGGGCGTCATGGGTGACTTGGATCAACCGCTCGGCTTTGCGGCCAAGCCTGCCTGCCACATACATGCGGCTGGTATCGCCGAACCATCCATCCACGATCACGGTGACATCGATATTCAGGATATCGCCATCCTTCAGCGTCTTTGCACCAGGAATACCATGGCAAACCACGTGATTGACGCTGATACAGCTGGCATGCTGATAGCCGCGATACCGATGGTCGCAGAGGTCGCGCCAGAGGCATCCACCATCTTCGTGATGGCATCATCAATCGCCTCCGTGCTGACGCCGGGGGCGATCATCGGTGCAATATCGTCAAGGATACGCGCAGCGAGGGCCCCTGCCTTCTGCATGCCCGCAAAATCCTGTGGTCCATGAATGCGGATGCCGTCTTTGGTCAAGCGGCCATCGAAATCGTCCAAGTCTCGTCGCTCCGATCATCATGCTTCCTGGTTTTCCAGGTATGCGTTCGTTCTGGCTTACGCGTCGCGTTCACGCTGCCGCCTGTTTTGTCTGTCCTGTGCTCCGGTCTCAAGGAGCCACCTTTGCATTTAACGCTATACGAAGGGTTATCCAAGCCACCTCAGATAGGTGGAAAGAACGCGTTTTCCAGCCTTTTCGGTCAAACTTCGATTTGTAAGCCTGTCCGAGCGGACTTATACCCGAGCAAGTATCGACACAAGGAGTGGCGCAGATGACAGATAACCCTACTGCAGCAATGTTGGTGATAGGGGATGAAATCCTGTCAGGGCGCACGCGGGATGCGAATATGCATCACCTTGCGGGTGAGCTTACCAAGCATGGCATCACCTTGGCCGAGGTGCGCATTGTCTCGGATGATCACGCGGCAATTGTGGCGGCTGTTCAGGCTCTAAGCAGCGGGTTCGACACTGTTTTCACATCGGGCGGGATCGGTCCAACCCATGATGACATCACCGCCGAGGCGATTGCGGATGCCTTTGGCGTGCCATGTGGCATTCGCGATGATGCCCGCGCCTTGTTGCAGGCCCATTATGACCGCCAAGGCCAAGAATTGAACGAGGCCCGTTTGCGCATGGCGCGCATTCCAGATGGTGCAAGCCTGATCGATAATCCGGTTTCCACCGCGCCGGGCTTCACGCTGAACAATGTGCATGTGATGGCGGGGGTTCCATCGGTGTTTCAGGCCATGGTGGCATCGGTGCTGCCAAGCCTGACGGGCGGCCAGCCGCTTTTGTCGCAAAGTTTGAACGTGCCGCGCGGTGAGGGCGATATCGCGGGGCCTTTGGGCGAGCTGGCCGAGGCGCATCCCGAGGTCTCCATCGGCTCCTACCCCTATCAACGCAATGGCGCCTATGGGGCGAATATCGTTGTGCGCTCTTCGGATGGTGCTGCGATTGATCGGGTCATTTCGGCTTTGGCGGCGATCTTTCCAGAGGCTGGCTGAGGATGCAGCCAACGGCGCAGACGCTCTATGAGGTGATCGAGGCGACTTGGCCCGCCGCCCGAACGCTGCGGGTTGGAAACTGGACGATCCGTGACGGCCAAGGCGGGGGAAGCCGTGTGTCATCGGCGACCTTGGCCGAGGGTCAGGCAAGCGCCTCCGATATCGCCGAGGCGGAATCTGCGATGGCGGCATTGGGTCAGCCCAAATTGTTCATGATCCGTGATGGCGATGACGCATTGGATACGGCTCTTGAAGGGCTTGGCTATGTCATCAAGGACCCAGTGACGCTTTATGCCGCGCGGCTTTCCGAGATTGTGAAGCCTGACGTCCAATCAGCCAAAGCCTATGACATCTGGCCACCCTTGGCCGTGCAGTTGGAGATATGGGAGGAGGGCGGCATTGGCCCCGCGCGCATCCAAGTGATGGAGCGTTCCGAGAGCATAAAAACGTCACTATTTGGCAGAATAGAGGATCATCCGGCCGCCACAGGCTATGTCGCGATCCATCAAGATGTGGCGATGCTTCACGCCCTAGAGACCAAGCCTGAGCATCGCCGCAAAGGGCTTGCGCGATACATGGTTTATGCGATGGCGCAATGGGCGCAGACCCAAGGCGCGGCCTTCCTGTCGCTTGTGACCACACGCGAGAATCTGCCGGCCAATGCGCTCTATGCTTCCATGGGGTTCCAACCTGTGGGACAGTATCACTACAGAATTCACCCCGAGGCATCATGACCCAACCAACCGCATTGAACCTGCCGCCTGTCGATCCGCTGCCCGAGGCGACGCAGAAATATTTCGATATCTGTCAGGACAAATTGGGGATGATCCCCAACGTCTTGCAATCCTATGCGTTTGACGTGGACAAGCTGAACAGCTTCACGGCGCTGTATAACGATCTGATGTTGGGCGCGAGCAACCTGAGCAAGCTGGAGCGCGAGATGATCGCGGTGGCGGTGTCTTCGGTGAATAAATGCTTCTATTGTCTGACGGCCCATGGTGCGGCTGTGCGCGAGTTGTCGGGCAATCCTGAATTGGGCGAGGCATTGGTGATGAATTACCGCGTGGCTGATATCTCGCCACGCCAGCGGGCGATGCTGGATTTTGCCGTGATGATGACTGAGGAAAGCCACCGCATCGAAGAGAGCCATCGCGAGGCGCTTCGGACGCATGATTTCTCGGATCGCGATATCTGGGATATCGCCGCTGTTGCGTCTTTCTTCAACATGACAAACCGCATGGCATCGGCCGTAGATATGCGCCCCAATGCAGACTACCACGGCGCGCA
>JGI26083J51738_10001593_pt1 | contig 12159 bp, 10 predicted proteins | sample SaaInl85LU_5_DNA_FD_51738 | JGI IMG/M metagenome (IMG submission 51738)
TCTGCAGTACCGTAGCTCTGCAAACACATAATACCACGGTCTTTATATTCCTGACGCAGACTTGGGAAAAGCGCGCCGCCGCCGACAGCCGCCTTACTAAACTTCAACTTCAGGCCCATCTCTTCGGCCTTATCCAGAATGAGCTTGAGGTAATCGGGAGTGCCCACATAAGCCGTACAGCCAATATCATGCGCCGCCTGCGCCTGAAGCTCGGTCTGGCCAACACCAGCAGGCAGAACAGCCGCGCCTACAGCACGTGCACCGTTCTCAAACATCATCCCTGCTGGCGTAAGGTGATAAGAAAAACAGTTTTGGACAATATCACCCGAACCAATACCAGCAGCCGCCAAAAAGCGTCCCGCGCGCCACCAGTCATGGCTCATATTGCCGGGTTCATAGATCGGTCCTGGGCTCTGAAAAATATGCGCAAAGCCCGCAGCGCTCACGGCCGTCAGCCCACCAAAAGGTGGGGCCTTCTTCTGAGCAGCGCCAAGATCAGACTTGCGTAGCACAGGTAAAGACGCAAGTGCTCCCACCGTTGTGATAGCTGCCGCATCAACGCCTTCAAGACGGCTCCCATAGCCAGCCAGCCCTTGCGCCAGTGCTACTTGCTGCGGCAAACGCAGCGCAATTTCCGCAGCGCGCGCCTCAGCGGATCGCGTCTCCAACTCGTCGAAAAACTGGCCCATCTTGTAAACCTTCTTGTGCTCATTTGCGCCCAACTGGCGGCATGGTGCGGACATCACCCTCGCGGTCAACGGGGTCTATATTCTTTCAAAACTCAGCTTGACTGCCTTAGCTGAGCCAGCGCTTGCGTCGACGATAGGAGCGCACATCGCGGAAACTTTTGCGCCCATCATCAGACATGCCGAGGTAAAACTCTTTCACATCCGGGTTCTCGCGCAGCTCTTTTGCCGGCCCGTCCATAACCACGCGGCCTGATTCAAGAATATACCCATAGTGGGCGAACCTGAGAGCTACGTTTGTATTCTGTTCAGCCAAAAGGAAGGTATACCCTTCTCCCTCATTGAGCTGTTTCACAATACCAAAGATCTGCTCAACAAGCTGAGGTGCAAGCCCCATTGAAGGCTCGTCCAAAAGGATCGTTTCCGGCCGGCTCATCAAAGCGCGACCAATCGCAACCATTTGTTGCTCTCCGCCCGATGTATAGCCCGCTTGTGAGCGACGGCGTTCCTTCAGGCGTGGGAAATAATTGTAAACCATCTCAAGGTCCGAATCGACAGCACCTTTGCCATCCATCCGCGTATAGGCGCCTGTGAGCAAGTTTTCCTCAACGGTGAGGTGCTCAAAACAATGCCGCCCTTCCATCACTTGGATTACCCCGCGCTTAACCAGATCGGCTGGATCTAGGTGCTGCGTAATCTCGCCACGATAGCTCACGCTTCCTTTGGTGACTTCGCCACGCTCCGAGTGAAGCAGGTTTGAAATCGCCTTGAGCGTCGTCGTCTTGCCCGCGCCGTTACCGCCCAACAGGGCAGTGATACCGCCTTTGGGCACTTTGAGCGAAACGCCTTTAAGCACAAGGATCACGTGATTGTAGATCACCTCGATGTTGTTCACTTCCAGAACGGTGTCGTTTGTTTCACCAGCATCCAGCATATCAGGGCTCGCTTATTTGAATTCGTTTACAGGATTGGCCGCCCACCCGTTTGAGCAGGCGGCCAAAAGCGCTTAGTTGCAGCGCTGTTCGATGTTGTTTTCAGCGGCGAACGCCTCTGAGTCTGCGGTGATCAGCGGCAGGATAACGTCCATGTCCGATGGTCCGAAGTCAGAGATCAGGTTCCACTTTTTGTCAGCTGCGTTCCACTGCGTGATACCGCCGAGGCCTGGGCCACCGTGGTTTTCGCAAGAAACGGCAAAGCTTGGCCCGAAGTTCGGCATGCCAAGCGCAGTCATCTTCTCTTCGGTGATCTCGAGCGCTTCCATACCGTCACGCATCATCGCAGGTGTGATCTGGGCTGTACCGTGGATTTCTTGCGCTGTCTTGGCAGCTTCTGCCGCAAGCATCGCAGCATACATACCGCGGTTGTAAAGCACTGTCCCGATCTGGTCGCCAGCGCCAGCCGCGAGGCCTTTGTCGACAACGTGTGTTTTGATGTCATCAAACACAGGGAAGTCTGAACCGACGTTGTGGAACGTTACCGATTTGTAGCCATTGGCCGCATCACCCGCAGGTGTCACATCGTGCTCTGCACCTGACCACCAGATACCAATGAAGTTTTCCATGTTGAAACGGATGTTCGCCGCTTCTTGGATCGCAACTTGGTTCATAACGCCCCAGCCGTACATGATTACATAGTCAGGCTTATCGCGGCGGATCTGGAGCCACTGTGATTTCTGCTCCTGACCAGGATGGTCAACTGGAAGAAGGCTCAGCTCATAGCCGTGCTTCGCCGAAAGCTCTTCCAGCGTGCGGATCGGCTCTTTGCCATAGGCAGAGTTGTGATACACGAGGGCCACTTTTTTGCCCTTGATGTCGCCACCGTTTGTTTCGAGCAGGTGGTTGATCGCAACAGATGCACCGTTCCAGTAGTTCGCTGGATAGTTGAACACGTGGCTGAAGACCTTGCCGTTTGCGGCAGATGTACGGCCATAGCCCATTGTGTGGAGCGGAATACCGTCAGCTGTCACTTTGGGGATCAGCTGGTAGGTGATACCTGTTGAGAGTGGTTGATAAACAAGTGCGCCTTCGCCTTTTGTAGACTCATAGCACTCAACGCCTTTTTCGGTGTTATAGCCTGTTTCGCACTCAGGAACTTTGGTCATGATGCCGCCGATGCCACCATCACGCTCGTTGAGCATTGTGAAGTAATCTGCGTAGCCGTCAGCAAACGGGATACCACCCGCCGCATATGGGCCAGTCCGGTATGAGAGTGACGGGAACACAAGGTCCGCCATCACTGGGCCTGCGGCCATAACGGCTGCCACGGCCATAGTTGCTAGTTTCGTCTTCATCGGGGTCTCCTCCCTTGGTTTTTTCCGATGTTAGCCACAGCTATTACGCTGAAGCCCTTATTTGTTGCCCTGCCCTTAGTGTGGGAATGGCCACAACCGTAATTTCTCCTTCGCCACGCGCCACAGCTGGGCAAGCCCATGTGGCTCAGCGATGAGGAAGATAATGATCAACGCACCAACGATCACAAGCTGCAAGTGGGCCACAATATCTGTGGGCCAACCCATGCCGCCAATGGTCAGAGCATAAGCCATGAAGGCTGCGATACTTGCAAAAATCCACCCCACACCAGCGCCTGCAATCAGGCTGCGCGTGCGCACAATATTGACCACCAGCATGACAAGCGCAGCCGCGAAAGCCGCTAGGAACACCCAGCTCATGACTGAAGAAAAGCCTGATATTTCATCGGTACTGTCTGCAAGCATCAGCTTGAGAAGAACTGGCAAGAGCACAAGAAAAGCCGCGCCTGCGAACGATCCAAAGATCGAGCCGAGACCTCCAATAATCACCATAAACAGAACGATAAACGACTTCTGGATACCAAAGGCTTCACCAACTTCAACAGCGCCGAGATAGACCGCAAAGAAGAGCGCGCCAGCGATGCCGATGTAGAAAGAACTTACCGCAAAAGCACTTAGCTTTGCTTTTAGAGGGTTCACCCCAATGATTTCAGCGGCGATGTCCATGTCGCGAATGGCCATCCATTTGCGTCCAGACGCCCCACGCGTAAGATTGCGTGCAACGATCGCGCAGAGAGCGGCGATAACTAAGCAGAAAAGATAAGTCGCCCAGGCGTCAGTGCTCGGCCCCGTGATTGCGACCCCAAAGATTTCACGTTCAGGCGCGTTGATCTGACCGGAGGCGGAATAGTTATAAGCCCATGACCATTTGTTGAACAGCCAAACAAGGAAGAACTGCGCAGCCAATGTTGCAACCGCAAGGTAGAAGCCTTTGATGCGGAGGCTCGGCAGGCCAAACAGAACACCTACAACTGCCGTCACAAGTCCAGCAAGGATGACAGAGAAAAAGATATTAATAGGTGGGAGCGCATATTGCACACCGTCTATCCAGATATCGAGACCTGTCATGAACTTGTAGCAAGCATAGGCGCCGACGGCCATAAAGCCGCCAGTACCGAGCGACACCTGCCCACAATACCCAACAAGTATGTTGAGACCAATTGCAGCGATTGAATAAATCAAGAACGGCAGGAAGATCGCATTTACCCAATAATCATTGATAAGAAAGGGAACCATCGCAAAGGCCACAAAGAGCACAAAATAGTAGCGATAGCGGTCAAATTTGATCGGGAAGGTTTGCCCGTCATCTTGATAGGACGTCTTATAGTCACCAGCTTCACGGTAAAACATCAGACTCTCTCCCCGTTTAGTTCTTCTTGATGGCTTAGGTCAGCGCGGTTCGCGCGCTTGGCGTAGCCTGTTGCTTCTGCGTGGCGTACNAGCTGGAGATAGGTCCAGATCCCGATGCCCGCTCCAATGGCAGCACATACAGCAGCCATGGTCATTTGACTTTCGTTGTCGACGTTCGCCGAGAAGGCGAGGTACCCAAAGGCCCAGAAGCCNGACCATGCCACCACGTTGATAATCGCAATGATTTTCATCATGGTGTCAGACCCTCTCGATGATCTTCTCGCCAAACAACCCTTGAGGGCGGAAGACGAGGAAAATAAGAGCGAGCACATAGGCAAACCAATTTTCGGTGGCCCCGCCGACCATTGGGCCAACGGAGAATTCAAAAAGCTTTTCACCGACGCCAATGATCAGGCCACCGACAATCGCACCTGGAATGGAGGTGAAGCCACCAAGCATAAGTACGGGCAAGGCCTTCAGAGCAATGAGTGAGAGCGAGAATTGGACACCTGATTTTGTNCCCCACATGATACCTGCCACCAGAGCGACAAAACCCGCGAGAGACCAGACCATCACCCAGATAAAGTTGAGGTTGATACCAACCGAAAGNGCCGCCTGGTGATCATCCGCAACAGCTCGCATGGCGCGGCCCTGTTTGCTATATTGGCTGAAAATCACGAGCGCCAGAACAAGGATAGCAGCAATCACAGTCGCAAACATATCAAGCTTATCGATGAAGAAGCCGTAGAAGTTTTCGTTACCGAAGCCCATCCAGCGCGTGCTGTCTTCAAGCCAGATGCTTGCACCCTGCGGTAGGCCGACATCGAGGTTTTTAATNTCNGAGCCCCACATCAAATCGCTGATACCTTCAAGGAAGTAGGCAAGNCCGATTGTCGCCATGAAAAGAATAATAGGCTCCTGTCCGACAAGGTGGCGGAAGACGAACTTCTGCACNAGCCATGCCAGCAAAACCATAAAAGCAGCCGTCAGCAAAATGCCGAGCAGTGCAGGCAAATGCCAGCCGAAGTGGTGCACTTCCGTGCCAAACATCGCATTGATCAGATGACTGAAAGGCACCTGACCGTTCATTATTCCGACAAGAGTGGCCGCTGCAAAAAGCGCCATAACGCCTTGGGCGTAGTTGAAAATACCAGAGGCTTTATAGATTAGAACAAAGCCGAGNGCGACAAGGGCATAGAGAACCCCAGCCATAAGGCCATTCAGGAAGACTTCGATCCCAAAAATCAGATTGTCAGGCATTGTTGAGGCCTCCAAATACTTGTGTCAGTTGGGCTTGCTTAGTCATGGCTCACCCCCAAATAGGCGTCGATCACGTCTTGGTTGTTGCGCACCTCATCAGGTGTGCCGTCGCCAATTTTCTTACCGTAATCCATCACGACAACCCTGTCGCTCAGATCCATAACAACACCCATATCGTGCTCAATCAAAGCAATCGTGGTTCCAAATTCGTCGTTCACATCAAGAATAAAGCGGCTCATGTCCTCTTTTTCTTCAACGTTCATCCCAGCCATCGGTTCATCAAGCAGCAAGAGTGAAGGCTCAGCGGCGAGCGCGCGCGCCAGCTCTACGCGTTTTTTGAGACCATAAGGTAAACGCGCCACAGGCGTCTTTCGGATCGCCTGAATTTCGAGGAAATCGATGATTTTCTCAGCGCGCTCGCGGTTTTCAACCTCTTCGCGCTCAGCCTTACCCTTCCAGAGACCCTGTGCAAAAAGCCCCGTGGTCATGTGGTTAAGACGGCCTGTCATCACGTTGTCCAGAACGCTCATACCGTCAAACAAAGCGATGTTCTGAAATGTCCGAGCAATGCCCTGACGGGCGACTTCATAAGGCCGCATCTGTGGACGCTTTGCACCCTGATACCAAACTTCTCCCTGCTGCGGGATATAGAAGCCCGAGATAACGTTGAGCATCGAGGATTTGCCCGCACCGTTCGGTCCGATAATGGCGCGGATTTCGCCTTCCTTGATGTCAAAGCTGATGTCAGTAATAGCCTTCACCCCACCAAAACTCAGTGTGATGTTTTTCATCTCCATCAACGTGCCGCCAATCTTGCGGCCGTCAGCTGTGGTGTAGCCTTCTGTACTCATGTCGTTCATTCTGCTGCCACCTTCTGTGTCGTGACGGTCTGAACCTTGGCGTCAACAATACTCAAAGTCGCGCTGATGGCACCTTTGCGTCCGTCTTCGTAGGTTACTTCCGTTGTGGTCGAAATCTGGGGTGAGCCGTCGTAGAGGGCATCAACGATGTCTTTGAACTTATCGGCCACAATCACGCGGCGCACTTTTCGTGTCCGGGTCATTTCTCCATCATCAGCATCAAGCTCTTTATGCAAGACGACAAAGCGGTGCACCTGACAGCCCGAAAGCATTTCATCCTGCGCGACAGATTTGTTCACCTCTTCCACGTGGCTCTGGATTGAAGCCAGAACCTTGGGATGGCCTGCAAGCTCTTGGTAAGAGGCATAAGCAATATTATTGCGTTCGGCCCAGTTACCCACCGCCGTCAGATCGATATTGATAAACGCAACGCAGCGGTCCTTGCCATTGCCAAAGAGCACAGCTTCGAGAATGTCAGGGTAAAACTTGAGTTTATTCTCAACATATTTTGGAGCAAACAAGCTACCGTCGGCCATTGTCCCCACGTCTTTCGCACGATCGATGATCCGCAAATGACCTGTGTCTGGCTCAAAGAAACCAGCATCACCTGTAGCAACCCAACCTTCAGGGTCTTTGGTCGAGGCTGTGCTTTCCGCATTTTTGTAATATTCTACAAACGTGCCTTCAGAGCGATAGTAGATCTCGCCGTTTTCCTCGATACGTATCTCAACGCCTTTTGCAGGCACGCCCACGGTGTCAGCACGCACTTCACCATCTGGCTGGACAGTGATAAAAACCGAGGCTTCTGTCTGGCCATACAGCTGCTTGAGGTTGATACCAAGAGAGCGATAGAAGTCAAAAATCTCGGGGCCAATGGCCTCACCCGCCGTATAACCAACACGCACACGGCTAAAGCCAAGCGTGTTCTTGAGTGGTCCATAGATACAGAGCTCACCAAGCTTATACTTTAAGCGATCCATAAACCCGACAGACTTGCCGTCCAGGATTGCTGGGCCGACTTTTTTTGCATGCGCCATAAACACATCAAAAAGACGCTTCTTAAACGGACTAGCATCTTCCATGCGGATCATCACGTTTGTCAGCTGCGTTTCAAAAATACGCGGCGGGGCAAAATAATATGTCGGACCAATCTCGCGCAGATCGGTCATCATGGTTTCGGGGCTCTCAGGGCAATTCGTGCAGAAGCCCGTCCAATACGCCTGACCAACTGANAAGATAAAATCACCCACCCACGCCATCGGCAAATACGCCAGAATTTCATCGCCAGCATTCAGNTGATCAAACTCACTGGCATTCTTCGCTGTCTCGATAATGTTTCTGTTAGAGAGCACAACGCCTTTTGGCTTACCTGTCGTGCCAGACGTGTAAAGCATCACGCAGGTGCTGTCATAGGTAAGCTTCTCACGGCGCTCTTTGAGGTCTTCGATCAGCTCATAATAAGCCGCGCGACCTTGTGCTTGGATATCTACAAACCGGTGCAGCGCATGGTGGTCATACTTACGCAGGCCGCGTGGATCGACATAAATCATATGTTCGAACTGATGCAGCCCATCTTGAATTTCGATAACTTTGTCGACTTGCTCTTGGTCCTGACAGACCACAAAGCGTGCACCACAATGCTCCATGACATAAGCCATCTCTTCAGCAGAGGCATCTTGATACAGCGGAACGGGAATCGCGCCCACAGATTGAGCCGCAACCATCGTCCAGTAAAAATGCGGACGGTTTCTGCCAATGATTGCAACAAAGTCGCCCTCATTCACGCCGAGATTAATAAACCCAAGCGCCAGCGCCTCGATTTCCTTCTCGGTTTCGGCCCAGGTCCAGCTCTGCCAGATGCCAAATTCTTTTTCTCGGTAAGCCGCCTTATAGCAAACTCCCGAGCGTTACGCTGCAACAGCGCTGGAACGGACGCGAGTCCGCTCGTCGCTTCTGACGACTGTGTCAAATCTTTTCCTCCCTTTGCCCCTTTCGGGCCAAACTCGCCACTTTCTGAGCGATTCTCCTTCCCCCAGCGTGACTGTTTCAGAGTTGCCGTCAACTTTTACCTGATCATTTCGCGAATCTAACAAATTGTAACAAGCTGCATTTGGCCGTCTGTGGGGCTTTGCCTACATCTGTTTGGGTGTTAGCACATGGGCAGAAAGGCGGCTCATGACTAACAATCCTGACAATCAAGCTATGACAATGGCTGGGCTCAATCTCATTCAACAAGCACTGTCGATCTATGACAGTGACTTGCGTCTCGTGGTGTCAAATGAGCGGTTTCGCTCGATGTTCGCTCTTCCCGACTGGACTGTAACACCTGGAGCAGAGTTTGCCGCAACGATCCGTTATCTCGCTGAGCGCGGCGAATATGGGGCCATTGATGATATTGACGCATTTGTTAAGGAGCGGGTTGATCTCGCCCGCGCGTTTGAAGCGCACTACATTGAGAGGCAAATGAGCAACGGCCGCTGGATCTCAGTCGAAGGTTCTCCTCTGCCCAACGGTGGGTGGGTCGCTGTCTATACAGACATCACCGGATCTAAACGCCAAGAAGAGCTTTTACGCACACGCTCCGAGTCTTTGTCAGACCAACTTCTCAACCGTGCTGAGGAGCTTGCGAAAACCAACCGTGAACTCGAAGCCACGGTTACCGCGCTTGAAGAAGCGAAGCGACAGCTCACCGCGATGGAAGCGCGCACCCGCCTGACAACTGAAATGATGCCCGCACACATCGCACATGTAAGCTCCAACAAAGTCTACACCTACTCAAACCGGCGCGTGAGCTCCGTCATGCCTGGCAGCTTGGCTGATCCTGTAGGACACCACGCTTCTGAAGTGTTAGGTGCACAGCCTTACAGCGTGATTTCACCTCACTTGGAGCGTGGTTTTGCGGGCGCCTCTTCGGTCTTTGAATTCAATCACGAACCCAGTTCACGGCGGATCCGCGTCGCGCTGACACCAGACAGCAGTACAGGCGGAGTGTACATCCTATCGATGGACATTACAGAGGAGACACAAACCCGCTCAGCTCTTCAGCAGAACCGTCGCCGTCAACTTGCGGCCCAAATGGTGTCTGGACTTGCGCATGACTTCTCAAATCTCCTGACAATTGTCCTTGGCTCTCAGAGCCGCCTGCAACGGCTGGGCTTACCTCCAAAGGCCGATGCTCTTATCAACGCTACACTCACGGCTGCACGCCGTGGCGGAGACTTGCTCAATCGCATCGCCGACATGACAGGCTTGCGTGATCTCCATCCACTGCCAACACGCCTCCAGACCTTTTTGACTGAGTTTGAAACGCTCGCGAGCACAACGCTTCCTGAAGGCGTCACCCTGCGCCTTGAAAGTCGTTTTTTGCCCTCAAATCTAATCCTCATGCTGGACTCAGGAAGCCTGCAGGACAGTTTGCTCAACCTCGTCTTGAACGCACGAGATGCTTGCAACGGCGATGGTGAAATCTCCCTCTTGGTCGATGTTGTTCAAGACACTTGGATTGAATTTACAGTTATTGATACAGGGCCTGGGTTTTCTGAACATGCCTTATCACACGTGTTTGACCCCTTCTTCACAACCAAAGGCGATAATGGCTCGGGTCTTGGCCTCGCTATGGTTTATGACGTGGCAAAGCTCTCAGGTGGCCGAGTTCAGGCGCGCAATGGCGCTACTGGCGCAGAGGTCTGCCTGCGCCTTCCCCTTCGCCTCGCGCCCGCGCCCGTCGCACCCGGACTGGCGCTGCTTGTCGAAGATAACGCCCTGATCCGAACCGATGTGCGAGAAATGTTGATTTCACAAGGCCATACTGTGATCGAGGCCACCAGCACAGAAGAGGCGCTGCTGCTCGCCCAAGACTTGCCAGATATTGCGCTGGTCCTCTCGGACATATCGCTCGAAGGTGAAGCGACAGGCATCGACTTGATCGAACGTTTGGGGCAGACACGACCGACAAGTTTTTTGATGACTTCTTTGCCTGAAACCGATCCACTCTTTCAACGTGCCGTCCAGCTCGCACCAGTTATCCGCAAGCCATTTAATTCCGAAACCCTTCAGATCTACCTTGGATTGGACACTGTCTCATGACCAAACCTCTCGTAACCATCCTGGATGACGAACGCGCTATTCGACAAATGCTCACTGATGCGCTTGAAGAGGCGGGCTTTGAGACAATGAGCTTCGCGCGCGCCACCGAGTTCGAAGCGGCGCTCAAGACCGCAATACCAGACGTCTGTCTCGTCGACCTGTCACTTCCCGACAAGGACGGGCTTACGCTCGTTCATCGCTCGCCCTCGAACAAGGAGCCAGCGTGATCATCATTTCGGGCCGCGCGCAGGTCCAAGATCGTGTCACAGGGTTAGAGCTTGGCGCAGATGACTACATTATCAAACCCTTTGAGCCCGCAGAAGTCGTCGCTCGCGTGCGCGCCCGTTTACGCAAAGCGGCTCCCGCCCCTCAAAGCACCGAAACTGCACGTTTCAACGGATGGACTGCATATTTTGAGCGCTATATTCTTGTTGATCAAGCTGGCCAAGAGACCGCCTTTTCTCACGCCGAAGGGGAAGTTTTGCGACTGTTTCTGGAACGCCCCAAAAGACTTATTTCTCGAGCCAACATGCAAGAAACGCTAGGTGGGGCAGCGGGCGAAAGTTTTGATCGTGCGATGGATGTGCGCATTTCGCGCCTCAGAACAAAGCTTGGGGAAGACCCAAAGAATCCGCGCCTGATCAAGACCATCTATGGCGCTGGCTATATTTTTCTTGGCGATGTGGCCTGGGGCTAAAGCCGCGCGACTGCTCCCGCCAAAACCTCAAGACCTGTGACCAAATCAGCTTCGTCTGTATCTTCTTCGAACGCGTGACTGATCCCGTTAATTGACGGAACAAACAGCATTGCTACAGGCAAATATCGCGCGACATTGGTTGCGTCATGGAGCGCACCGGACGGCATCTTCCTCCAGCGTCCCGCAGCATGCTCTTCAGCACTGGCCTCAAGCGCTGAACGCAGACCCGCGCTCATAGCAACTGGTTCAAGCCCCAGCATGGGGCCAAACGAAAGTTCAAATCCCTGTGCGTCAGCGATCTCTGAAGCGGCATTCCGAATAACCTCCTCCATGCGCCCCAAGCGGTCAGCATCACCGTCTCGCCATTGCATCGAGAAGGTGGCACGTCCGGGTACAATGGAGTGTGCATCGGGGTGCAACTTGACATGACCAATCGTCCAAACAGTTTGAGGCGTTGCCACATTTTTAAAGCGCTCTCCAATAAGCGCATTGAAAGCCCCCAGCGCCTGAAAGGCGTCCTTGCGCAGATGCATTGGGGTCGTCCCCGCATGGTTCTGCTCGCCCTCGAAGGTAATACGCATATCACGAATGCCGACAATGTCCGTCACCACACCAACGGCTTCGCCCGCTTGGTCAAGCCACGGGCCCTGCTCAATATGCATCTCAATAAAGCCCGTAAATTGCTTTGGATCTACAAAGTCTCCAGCCTGAGAAGCCATAGCCTCGCGCGCCTCCGCAAGAGTGGTGCCTGTGCGGTCTGTTAACTTGTCAGCCTCCTCAAGCGTCAACTCTCTAGACCAAACGGTGCTGCCTGTCGTCACGCCAAAGCGGCCTTCCTCGTCTTGAAAGCTCACAACAGACACAGCAGGTCCGCCTGATTCTTTTGCCGCGCGGGCAACTTCCAGAGCCGCA
>JGI26083J51738_10001597_pt1 | contig 12144 bp, 11 predicted proteins | sample SaaInl85LU_5_DNA_FD_51738 | JGI IMG/M metagenome (IMG submission 51738)
TTACGGTGGAATACCCGAAATACCAATAAAAGCAAAACATATTAGAATACATATGAGCGGTGATTTTTATTCGCAAGATTATTTTGATATGTGGCTAAAACTTTGCTCGGAACATAAAGACGTTGAATTTTGGGCATATACAAAAAGTGTCAATTATTGGGTTAATCGACTGAATGAAATACCTAAAAACCTTACACTTACTGCAAGTAGAGGTGGTAAACACGATAGCTTAATAGAAAAGCACAACCTTAAAAACGTGGAGATAATTAAGAAAAAAGAACAAGCAAACGGCAGACCAATAGACGAGAAAGATAGGGAGGCGAGAAGACCAAATGTAAATTTCTGCTTAATTGATAACTTCGCAAAGTAGTATTGTTGCCAACGTTAAATATAAAATGATTAAAAATTATGGAAAGATTAGCAGATAAGTGGAAAAGAAGACAAAAGAAAAAATACAAGAAAGAGATAAAATAGAATTTTTAAGAATTGCCTTGCAACTTCAAAAAGTTGGAGTGAATAATGAGATTTCAGAAAGAATAATAAAAACCTATGAACAAATTTTATTATTAAAAGGAGATTTTTCAATAATGGATGCCATAAAAATTGACAACTCAATTAAGAAGAAATATAATTCTAAGTAATTTTAAGTAAATTCGTAAAAATGTCCTATGGTGTAATTGGCAACACGTCTGTTTTTGGTACAGAAGAGTCGAGGTTCGAACCCTTGTGGGACAACAAAAAACTAAATAAAAATTAAGTATGAAACAATTAAAAAGTTTAAAAGATTTGAAATACGGTAATCTGAACCGTGAGAATATTTCATTTTTAATGAACCAAGACGAAAGTTTACAGAAAATAGTAGACAAGTTTAAAGAGTTTGATTACCCAAACACTAAAGTTTCTAAAGAAGAAATAGAAACAATAATAGCGATTCAAAACAAAGCAATTAAAAGTGAAAATTGGGATTTATATTATGACTTTTGTAAAAATGCAGATGAAGACTTGCACGAAGTCATTTCTGAGCACTTGTTAAGAATTGGTATAGATATTCCAACAGAGCTTTTGCAAAATTTCAATGATGAAATAGGTATGGTAATTACTTCATTAAAGAAGCATTATAATAGACCAAGACCTTTTCAATTCGCATATTATTCAGAGCAAAATTTAAGTCCTTTTGAAACAGTTACAGGGAACAGTCCTTCATATCCAAGCGGGCACGCTTGTCAAGGTTGGTTTACTTGTCTTTATTTGATTAAAAGGTTTCCCGACAAGGAAAAAGAGCTTACTTCTTTAGCTAAAATGATAGAAAATTCAAGGATAATAATGGGGGTACATTACCCAAGTGATAATGCTTTTGGAAAGAAAATTGCTGAAACTATTGTGAACATTCCTAATTTTGAAAACATACTGAATGACCGAATTGATATTTAATTCAATAATTATATTTTTTTTTATTCCATTTTATATTTTTTTTTATAAAATAGGGGTGTTTATTTCAATAATGTTTGAATTTATCTACAAAAAGATTTGGGCAAGAAAATTGAGAAAGGAATTTTGTAAAAAATATAGTTGCAATTGGGTTATTATTAACAAAGATAGAACTCACATAAGAAAATGTACGAAATGCGGTAAAAAGGTAAAATTCAAATCTTAAAAATATGCAAAGCAAAAAACACTCAATATATGAAAGTATATCCAATTTGATAGTTGGATTTATAATTTCAATGCTTTCGTTGTACCTTATATTCCCTATTCTTAATATAGAGAGTAGCACTCAACAAAACTTTATTATTACTGTGTATTTTACTGTAATTAGTTTGATTAGAAGCTATGTAATTAGACGGTTTTTTAATAATAAAGTTAAGTAATGGCGGAAAGAATTAGAAACTCATTTGGATTCTGTCATATTAACGAAGGTAGCACCTTAGNNTATGANGAAAATGCAAGTTATGTATTAGATAATNCAAGAAAGTTTTATTTATTTGATGTAATACCTGTTTCAGCTCCAAGAATGACTCAAAGTGATAGGTGGAAAACAGACCCTAATCATCCCGATATAAATAGAAGGCAAAGACCCGCAGTAACTCGTTATTTTAAGTACAAAAATGAATTAAAACAAGCTGCAAAAGAAATGAATTATGAAATGAAGCCTGTTTTAGATATTTTATTCATTATGCCAATGCCTAACAGTTGGAGTAAAAAAAAGAAGGAGAAAATGAATGGTTTACCTATGAAGGTTAAGCCCGATACTGACAATTTAATAAAAGCCGTAAAAGATACTTTTTGCCAAAATGATAGCCATATATGGAAAGAGATTTCAGAAAAGCGTTGGGGGTATAAAGGTTCAGTAATTATTTTTGAATAATCATCTTGCAAAATGAAAAAAAGTTTTGGATTCTCTAAAACTAATCCACCTTTTAGTTATTTGTATCAAATAGCCTTGAAAACAAACCCTCCTTTTTATGTTTGCCATTTTTTGCTCTTTTTTTATTTGCAATTTGTTGCACTTTAAGTATAGTCATTCCTGTTATACCTAAAATTAAAAAACTTGCAATTGCTACTTTAGCCTTTTTTATGTTCAATTTTCCCATACTACAAAGGTATGCAGAAGTATTTTAAAAATGTTTGTATAAATGTACAAGTATGAAATAAAATTCTTTTATTGCAAAATATTTTATATCTTTGATAGATTATTGCAAGATGAATTTCAATGAATGAAGATAAAAACATAACTCGTAACGGGAAGAAGGGCGGAAATTTAGTTGGTAAACCTCATAAAAACAAAGAAGGTAAAGATGTAGGCGGAATAAAAGCGGTTGTTACAGATGCGGGAAACAGACCCGTTGAATTAGAAGGCGGAGAGGTTATTATTAACAAAGAAGCCTCAAAAAAACATTGGAAGGAATTATCAAGGATAAATCAAAGTGCGGGAGGTGGTGTACCTATTGAGAAACCAATTGACCCACACGATGAAGACCCTCAAGAATATGCAAAAGGGGGTAAAATTCAATTCAACCCTAACAGACTACCTAATAAATGGATTTTGAAATATGCCCAAAACATAAAGAAAAATCATCCCGAAATTTGGAAGAAAGGCGGTAATATATACGGTAATCAAGCTTTCAAAAATTTAGAAAGAGTTTCAGAAAGGGGATATTGGTTAGATAGCGAAGAGTGGTTCTACATAAAGTGGAGGTCATTTGTTGCAAGACACAAAGGAGACTTCCGAATAGCGGGAGTTGTTGCAATGCTTAAATGGGTTGACAAAGTAGATAACGGTTGGCAATATATGAAGAACCTTATTGAACAAGAGATTAAAAAAATCGAAGCTAAAAAATCCAAAAAGTCAAAAGGCGGGTGGAGTGTTTCTAAAGACCAACGAATGTCTAAAGGCGGAGATGTTGTTATTGACGAAAGTATAAAAGATAATCCATTGTCAGACCCTAAAGTCGGAATGGCTATTATTACTAAGGTTGATGAAAATGAACCTTTCCCAATGGTTTATTATGTGCTATCAATTAAGGAAAATGATAGTGGTACTTTACAATCATTGAGAGTAGGCTTTAAAGATAAATCATATACTTTTGGTATATCTTTAGATGATTTTATGCGTAACTATATACCCGCAACTAAAAAGCAAGTTAATTTTGATAATAAGTCGGGAGCAACTGTGGTTCCCGATATTTTTAAAAAGGGAGGTGGTGTAGATACTTATAAAGACAAATACAATAAAAGGTACGGTTACAAAAAAGGTACTTCACACGATTTAAAAGAAATAGCAAGAGATACAGGTGTTAGTTTAAAAGGTATTCAACAAATTTACAATAAAGGTATTGGAGCCTACAAAACAAATCCTCAGTCGGTAAGACCAAACGTTAAATCAAAAGAGCAATGGGCTTATTCACGAGTTTATTCGTCCGTTATGGGAGGTAAAGCTGCCGAAGTTGACAAAAAAGAATTGAAAATGGCTAAAGGCGGTTCTACCTATCAAGGTGGGGGAGAGATATGGTATATTATGCCAAAAGAATCTAATCTTGATGATTACAAATTATGGGGTGTAAGTCCTTTGGTTGCAAAAATAACCAATTCAAAAGGAGATAAAGGTTTCTTTGGTTTATATAAATTGGTAGGGTTTAGTGAAAAAGCATTTGGTAATCTTACTTATTGGTTAGTGCCTTTCGGTGTTTTTAGAGTTGTTGATGAAGAAAAAAAGACAGGAACTATTGATTTCATAACCAAAAAAGAAGATGTATGGAGGTTTGATACTCATTGGATTCCCAAAAACGCTTGGATAAAAGCAGATAATATAAATTTTGATGAATGGAACTTTACAAAAGACCAATTAGAAAAATATAAAATAAAAAATGATGCCGAAACAGATGAAGTGATAAATAATGCAACATTAAAATTTCAAAATAGTTTTGAAGGTGGGGGAGAGATAAAGGTTATTGACAACGATGAATTTATTTTATCACTAAGTAAAGGAGATGAATTTTCAATTTTGTTTGATAGTTCTGTAAAAAGCGGAAATAAAAAACGTCTTTCTTTTAGAGGTAAAAGAAGATTGAAAAGCGGTATTGTAAAATATACTTTTGTAGACGTAGGTAATAAAAGTGGTGTAAAATTTTACGCTTACGATAGAGGTAACGGTTTAAGTTTTGCTCAAGGAGATATGGCAATAACAAATGTCAGAATGGAGAAAATATCTAAACAAACCGAACCAATTAAACAAAGCAAACCTAAGACACAGGAGTCATATAAAGTCGGAGATACAGGTGTTTATCAAGGTAAACAAGATAAGAACGTTGAGATAACTAAAATAACCCCAAAAAATGTTTATTTTTTGGAGAGATTTGGTGGTAAGGAAAGAAGAAGTGAAAAGAAAAACTTTGAAAGGTTGTTTATTCCCGATGAATTTTTTGCACCTCCGTCTTCTGAAAAATCTGAGTTCATTCAAAAAGCTAATGAGCAAATAGAAAAATGGGAAGAAAGCGGGTACAAAGAAGAGTCTAACGAAATAGACTATTCTGAAATCATTAAAAATTCACCTCTTGTTGATTCATATACTAAAACTCGTGAAGACTATATCATAGTTAAAACTATGGTAGAGCTTTATAATTTTGCATATGATGAAAATCAACTTAGATTGGGAGAGTTAGAAGAAATGGAAGAAATAGTTTTTAAAGAGTGGATTGAAATAAAAAAATTAGTCAATGACAGAAAAAGATAAATATTTATTAGCATTAAGTGCAGAAGCTGCATTAAATAGTGAAATAGGCTCTAAACTTTTTACAGAACAATTTAGTTTTGATATTTTATATAGTATATCAAGACTAACTTCAGAATTAAGTACAAGATATGATTTATTATCAGTAAATTCAAATATAGAACTTTATGATTATTTATCTCTTTCACAAGCACTTCCTACAACTTCTTTTGAAGCTATAAAAATTACCAACGACAAAATTACTGAAATATATAAGAATATTCAGTCGGTAAAGCTTTATGACCCAAGACGATTTTTCGACATATATTTTTCATTAAACGGTACAGGTCAAGATTCTCCGTTAAAAAGCCTTTTTAACCGTAATTATCCTAATTTTAATACTTGGTTTGCAGAGTCTAAAGTAGTTGATGATATTGGTAAGCCAATAGAAGTATATCACGGTGCGGGTGGAGATGAATTTACAAAATTTAATTTTGAAAGATTTCCTATTGCATATTTTGCCGAAAAATTAGATTATTCAGAATGGTTTAAAAATATGAAAGGAGGTAAAGGTACTTTGTTTAGATGTTATTTAAGAATACAAAATCCAATAGATTTAAGACTGTTTAAGGTTGAAAAAATAACTTACGATGAATTTGTAGGTTACATAAATCTAAAATACGGGTATGAATTACCTCTAAATAAAATGTTAAAATCTGCAAGTAATAAAAAAGGCGGTTTATGGGCTTGGCAATATCTTCGTGGTGGTGTAGAATGGTTAAATAAGATTAAAAAAGACGGATATTTTGACGGGTTTGCTTTTTACGAAAATAACCCCGACCAAATAATCAATGGCAAAGAAAACATTACACCCGCTTGGGCAGTTTTTAACCCCGAACAAATTAAGTCAATAGATAACCTTACGTTTTCTTATGAATCAAAAGATATTAGATTTAAAGAAGGTGGGAAAATTATTAGTTAAAATATGATATTAGATACATTCGACATAGAGTTTTATGAGGAAAACAATTTAAGTCAAAATCTTTTGGCTTATCATAAACCAACAGGGGTTTATTTTAAGAGGCTTTATAGAAATAACAAAAACTTTTTAAAAGTAAGAGAACCCGCTTGGGTTGAGGAATCTATGATTTATAACGTAGATAATTTTGATGAATTTGTGGAATTTAAGGGTGAACCATACAAATTTATGTATGAAACAGATATATTGACTAACCGTAATCTTAATAAACAATTAGGACAAATTGAGAACGCTCTTAGTGATGACGGCTATACATTTATTGCGGTGAAAATGAATGAAGGTAGTCCTATTGGAAAAACTGTTTCATATTATGTAGAAACTGAAATGAAAGAAACAGAATTTTCACACTTTGAAATTGGTCAATTAAATCCCAAAGGAGAAATTATTGATATTAAAAAGTTTAATGGTGAAAATCAAAAAAGTTTTTTTGAAGCGGTTGATTATTTTGAGGGACTAATCTTAAAAAGACAACCTCAACCCAAACAAGAAGACCCAAGTGTCGGTGTTTTTGTTTATTTAAGAAACTTAGGCGGAAGCCGTCAGCCCGATAGTTTTGCAGAGGTATTTGGTAACAAAGTTGTAATTAGCTATAAAGACCTTGATAAAGTGTTTACACCTCCTGTTAAAAAGCCATTTGGAAGATTAGATATGTACGCAGTTGAAGACTCAAAATATGATGTGATAAAAGGAAAATTTGCATTAAATTTTGATGATAATCTAACCGATGCAATAGGAGAAAAAATGGGTAGAACTTCAAAAGAAGAAATATTTGTTTATAAAATGACTCCCTATGAAACTTCTGAGGGTGGTGAAGAAAGCGAGACTCCCGAAGGTGTTAACAATGAAAATTTGAGTTTGGATAAAATTGAGGGAGAAGAACCCGAAAATATGACAGGAGAAGGACAAGAAGGACAAGAAGGACAAGAAGGACAGGAAGGACAGGAAGGTCAAGAGGGACAGGAAGGACAGGAAGGTCAAGAGGGACAGGAAGGTCAAGAGGGAAGCGAAAAAAATGCAGAAGAAGAGCTTAAAACAGGAAGAGGTCAAGAGGGTCAAGAGGGTCAAGAAGGTGAAGGACAAGAAGGCGAAGGCGAAGCACCTAATCCAAACAATGAGGTAGATAAGGAATTAGAAGGTATTTCTAAAATGATTGAAAATGAAATACCACCATTATATTTAAGAGATAGTAATTTAATTGATGCCTATTTAGATTCTTTTACAAAAACAGATTTGGAAGGAAAATTTGGCATAAAAATCAATTCAAAAAAAGAATTTATAAATCAAGTACAAGCCCAATTAAAAAAGAATTAAAATGAATAATAAACAGGAATTAGAAGCACTTGTTCAAAGTGCAACAACAGAGGAAGTAAGACTTTTGGCACAAGCCCAACTTCAAAAATTTGAGTTAGAAGAAAAAGCAGCACAGGGAGACGGTTTAAGTAGAGCTTTATTGGCTTTGAAAGAAACTATTGACACTTATAAAAAAGTAAATAAAGAAGGAGGCAAAATAGACAAAGAAGAGGTCAAAAAGTTAATTGCTTCTATGAGTAAAGAAACGGGAATAACAGGTAAAGTTAAATATTCTGATTTAGACCAAGAGTTGCAAACTAAATTAAGCGGACAAGTAAAAACAACTCTTACATTGTCAACTCCTTATTCAAAAGGGGTAGGTAAAGTTTTAGCAGAAAGCCAAGTATTAAGACCGATATTTCAAAAACTACTTTCAGATTTTGTAGCAAAAAATAATGTATATCTTTATGGAGGAGCGGGAACAGGAAAAACTTTTTTAGTTGAGCAAATTGCAAAATTTTTAGGTTATGATTATGTAGAAGTTAACTGTAATCAATTTACTTCTCCATTAGATTTAGTTGGCGGGCAAACAATTGAAGGTTATCAAAAGGGTAAACTTGAAATGGCTTGGACTAACGTAGACAAACAAGGTAATGAAATGAAAGGTGCAATTCTTTGTTTAGACGAGTTGCCAAAGTTAGACCCAAATACTGCGGGTGTATTAAATGCAGCTTTAGCAAAAGTAAAGCTTGGGACTCCCGAAGACCCTACATACATTTACAACGGAAAAGGAGAGAAAATATACAAAAAAAACATATTTGTTGTAGCGACAGGGAATACCCCTTTAAATGAAACAAGTGTAGAATATGAAGCGAACTTTAAACAAGATTTATCTTTGCAAGATAGATTTGTAGGTTCTACTTATGAGATAATAGCCGATTATCGTTCAGAATTTGAGGCTGCAATGAGTGATTTTGCTTTTATATTTTTATTTATGACTAAAATTAGAGAAGCGATTTTAGATAGAAGTTGGGCGGGTAGAGCCTTTGTTTCATACCGTATTTTAATCTCTTTAAGAGATACATACATAGTTTCAAGAGATGTTGAAATGCAAAATGTAGCTAATACTGCAATTACAAAACCTAAAACTTTAAAGCAAGGTGTAGATTCTTTTTTAAATTTATTTAGTACAACACAGGCAGAATACTTAAAAGAACAAGCTAATTATGAAGAGTTCTTCAATGTAATTGTTCCGTCAAAAGATAAAACACCTTTGAGTGAATTAAATACAGAAGCAGAGTTACAAGCCGTAAATGCTCTAATAACAACTAACGAGGAAAAACTAAACAGAGTAAATGAATAGTATTCTATCAAATATTGAAAAGTTATCAAGATTAAGAAACTCAAATTTTTATTTTGCTCGTTTTAACTCTTGGCAAGAGTTTATGTCGAAAGGTAATGAGTATTTTGCCGAAATGACTGAAAAGTATTCTAATTTTCGTAAATATGCTAATGACTCTATGTTTGATGAGAGTAATATACCAACGTCTTATTTTACTTCTGAAACAAGGAATATTGATGATTTAAACGAAGGTTTTTACACTACTTATTCAAAAAATGAATTGCTCGAAAATGTACTTTTAGCTTTTGATGAAATTCTTGCCGATATTGATATGGGAGGTTCTTTTAAAAAATCTAAACTTATAATAACAGATAGACCACAAGGTATATTTGATTTTGGTTTAGCGAGTTTAGGACTATTTGCTGAAAAAGAGTTTTATTCTGAAAAACTTGCAAAAGAAAGCCCTAATGAGTTTACAGATGAGACAAAAGGAGTAGTACCTCCAATTTTTGTTACAAAAAATCAATTAGGGGATTTTTGGTATGTGTCAAATAGTACAGGTAAAAAGTATAAAATGACTCAACAAGATAAAGGTACTCAAGAGGCAATAGAAAAAGGATATTCACCTTTAAATATTCCAAGTAAATTCAAGTCATTTAAAACTAAACAAAAAAGGTCATATTTATTATTTAAAAAAGAAGGTGGAAAGTCTCAAACGGTAGATTTGTATGTACCTGTTGGCGGTTTAGGCGGTATGGAAGAAAGCGGTATGCTTCAAAGAGCATTACCATTATTTATGGCTGCAAGATTTTTTGAAAGCGTAGGAATAAGAACAAGATTAAATTCAGCTCGTGTTTACGAAAGCAATGGTAATGAAATGTCAAGTAACCGAGCAAAAGACGGTTATAGTGTAATTACTACGGTAATTAAAGATTTTGGAGAGGATTTGGATTTTACAAAATTAGCAATTGCCGTTGCAGATGATAGAACATACAGGTACAATACTTGGAAACTTACTCCCGCTATTTTTGCTAAAGAATATGGTGTAGCTCAAAGGGGATATGGTAGTACACTATATGGCGGTATGAAATTAGAGGAAACAACTCGTAGATACAAAAATTGGTATTATCAACAAATAAAAGAAAATGACAAACAATGGTTAGAAGTGCCAAAACCTCTTATGATTTTTGGGGGTGTACCAAATCCATTAGACACTTGGGATTATAATGGTAATAAAAATGAAAGAGGATATAAGGATATAGTAGAAGAGTTTTACAGAATACTTGATACCGTAGATTTATTTTATAATGATGCAAAAAAAGCTTGTGAAAGGATTTACGAGAGGTGGGTAGAAACAAATGAAAAAACTATATCTCAATACAAAACTTACATTAAAGATGTATTGTCAAAAGCATTTAATGTTGCAGAGGGCGGTCAGTATGCAGATAGTCAAGAGAGTGTTGATGAAAATATAGAAGAGTTTACAGAAAAATTGAAACAGGTAAATATTTTTTTAAATGATTTAAACTAATAAAAAATGAATAAAGATTTAGGGTTTACAAAGACACAAACAGAGCGTATTTACATTTTTTTAAAAAACTTAAATGAATGTAACGTAAAGCTAAATAGTAATTGTAAAGTATTGAATATTGATATGTATGTTGATAATCAAAATAATTTTGTTAGTTCTTACTTGTTAAAAAGTTTTGGTACAACAGACGGATTTTCCAACGATGTAAAGTATATACTTATCAATCCAAAAGGAGAAAAAATAAATATGTTAGATATTTATGAGAATGAGCAAACTATTGATAGGGCACTATTAAAAATGAAAAAAATTGAATTATGACAAATGAACAAATTGCAGAAACATTAACAGATTTTGTAAATTTTAACAATCCTATTTTTGAAGAATTAAGAAATTCTAATGAGGATTTAAGTGAAGCAGTCAGTTTAGTATTCTCAGAAATTTGGAAAAAATACTCGCCAAGTGTTGAGTCTCCAAAAGAAGAAAGAAAACAAGTTGAAAAAGAACAAGTTGTATTTGAAACTCAATTTGAAAATTTAACAAATATTCAATTACAAGATGAAATTGATACACAGAAAGAACTTATTGAATTATACGATGACCCCGAAGACCCCGACTCAATAGAAGCCGAGGCAAAATTATTGGAATTAGAATTAGAATTAGAAAACAGATTAAAATAAAGAAATGGCAACATTAACACAAAAAACAAACGAAATAGCAGCTCTTGAAGCACTTAAAAAAGATTTAACAAATTGGGAAACCAAACTTTCTAAAGCAACCAAAGAAGGTGTTAAATCAAAAATTCAAGACAAAATAAAAGGTATTAAAGAACAAATTAAAGCGGGTAGAACTACTGAAAAAGACGTTTCAGCGAAACAACTTGCAAACGCTTTATTAAGAAGTAGGAAAAAGTTTATTGAAATGTCTAAAAAAGACTTCAAAGGTGTTATAACAAAACTTTCTAAAAAGCCCGAATACGGATTTTTAAAAGGAATGACTCGAAATGAAGTAATAAATGATATTAACAGAAAAGCAAAACCTGTTGGGTGGAGATTTAAAGGACGTAAAAACTATAAAACCCCAACAAAAGAACAGGTGCGAAAAGGACGTAAAGACGGTTCTGTTTATTATGAAAACAGACCCAACCGTTCAGATGTTTCTCAAGCAAGACAACTTGAGAAGGGTGGTTCTACCTATGCAAAAGGCGGGGAGATAAAAGTAGGAGATAAAATAAAAGCGACTATTTCAGATAGAGACGGAGTGCATCAAATTGAAAGAATTGTAAGAGAAATTAGAGAAGTAAATGGTAAAAAACAATACGCAGTAAAATTTGGTGGAAACGATAGATATTTCATAATGGATTATGAAATTAAAAGCGATTACGCAAAAGGTGGAGAAGTAGATGCTTATAGCACTCCAATAGAACAAGTTGCACCAAATGTACTCATTGCAACAAAAAAACCAAAAGAAGTATATCTCACGAAAGAATTAAAAGGAGAAATGTATGAAGTTGTTACTACACCATTAAATGGAAGTAAATCTTATAAATTTAAGAAAGGAACTAAGGTTATGGTTGTTGCTTCTGTATTTCAGTATAAAAATAAAAAAGGAAAAAATAGATTCAATAAAGAAACTTTCGCTAAAGGTGGAGAGGTATCATTAGAAGCAATGAACAGAGTCTTTAATTGGGAGAAATTGGGAACAAATGAAGTTAGAGAAACGTATGCTTCTTGGATAAA
>JGI26083J51738_10001598_pt1 | contig 12137 bp, 9 predicted proteins | sample SaaInl85LU_5_DNA_FD_51738 | JGI IMG/M metagenome (IMG submission 51738)
TAATTCTCACCCTAATCATAGGTGCAATAGAATATTTTACTGGAAAAAAATTATGGGGTTTTAATTTAATATTATTTGGATTAAGTGCTTTGGGGAGTCTGCTGCTACTTTTTTTATGGTTTCTAACCAACCACCACCCTACTGTAAACAATTTTAACTTATTATGGTTGTCTCCATGGGCATTTTTAATGCTTTGGATTAACATAAAAACCAGATTCAGGAAGCCCACAAAAGTGGAGTCTTATATCGCTATAATATTTGTTTTGTCTCTTAGTGCAACACCTTTCGTTCACTGGATTGGAATACAAAAATTCGATCCCTTATTTTTCCCAATCATAGGTGCTTTATGGATGAGAAGCGTACCTTTGGCGTTTCAATTAAATCCTTCAAAATAGCGCAATTATATGAACCTTTTAAGTGTTGAGAATATTAGTAAATCCTATGGGGAACTGGTCTTGTTTGAGCAATTGTCTTTTGGGGTCAATAAGGATCAAAAAATTGCTTTAATCGCCAAGAATGGAAGTGGAAAAACAGCTATTTTAAATATTCTATCTGGACTAGATCAACCAGACCAGGGCATGGTTAACTACCGAAAAGACACCAAGGTGTCTTTTTTAGCTCAAGAGCCAATTCTCGCTGAAGACAGCACCATTGAAGAATGTATACTAGCCTCAGACAATGAGGTCTTAAAAGTCATAGCCAATTACGAGAAGGCACTTTTAGACATGGACAACACAGAGGGGTACCAAAAAGCCTTTGACGCCATGGATAGGCATGACGCTTGGGACTTTGAAACCCAATACCAACAAATACTATCCAAACTAAAACTAGACAATCTTCAACTCAAAGTGTCTGCCTTATCTGGGGGGCAAAAAAAACGAGTTGCTTTAGCCAATGCACTACTCAACAAACCAGATCTAATCATTTTAGATGAACCCACAAACCATTTAGATCTGGAGATGATCGAGTGGTTAGAAGTCTATTTTNCCAAAGAAAACATCACGCTTTTCATGGTAACACACGACCGTTATTTTTTAGAACGGGTTTGTAACGAAATCGTGGAATTAGATCAAGGACAACTTTATACCTACAAAGGTAATTACGCTTATTATTTAGAAAAAAAAGAGGCCAGATTATCACAAGAGCAAGTAGAACAGCACAAGTCCAAGAGACTCTTTAAAAAAGAACTGGATTGGATGCGTCGTCAGCCAAAGGCTAGAACCACAAAATCAAAGTCTAGAATAGACGACTTTGCTCAAATAAAAGAACGCGCCCACCAAAGGAGACAAGACCATGAAATTCAACTTGAAATTGACATGGAAAGGATGGGGACAAAAATTTTAGAATGTCACAAACTATTTAAATCTTTTGGAGACAAATCTATCTTAGACGGTTTTGATTATAATTTTCTCAGGGGGGAGCGCATAGGAATTATTGGAAAAAATGGAACGGGAAAATCCACCTTTCTCAATATTCTTACGGGAAAAGAAAGCCTAGACGGTGGAAAGATTGTCGTTGGAGACACCATTAAGTTTGGCTATTACACACAGGCTGGGATCCCATCAAAATCTGGACAAAAAGTGATCGATGTCATTCGTGAGTTCGGCGATTATATTCCCTTAAAAAAGGGACGGCAAATTTCTGCACAACAACTATTGGAACGCTTTTTATTCGATCGAAAAAAACAATATGATTTTGTAGAAAAGCTCAGCGGAGGAGAAAGAAAAAGACTCTATTTGTGTACCGTGCTCATACAGAACCCAAACTTCCTGATATTAGATGAACCCACCAATGACTTAGATATAGTCACTTTAAATGTGCTGGAATCATTTTTATTAGATTATCCCGGATGCTTACTGGTCGTATCTCATGACCGCTATTTCATGGATAAAATTGTAGACCATTTATTTGTCTTTAGAGGGGAAGGATACATTGAAGATTTCCCGGGAAACTACTCTGATTTCAGGGCATACGAAGACAGCCAGGATCAAGAGCAGGAGCCCATAAAACCTAAAAATATTCAACAGCAAGCTTCAAAAGATGTTCAAAAACAAAAAATATCTTTTAACGAACAAAAAGAATACCAACAGCTTGAATCTAAAATAAGAAGTTTAGAAAAAGACAAGCTAGTCCTAGAACAAAGTTTTTTTGAAGAAGGTCTTTCCATTGAGACCATAGAAGAAAGGTCTAAAAAGCTACAAGAAATTATTGAAACAATAGAGCTAAAAACAATGCGATGGTTTGAATTAGCTGCAAAAATAGAAGACTAGTGACAAATAAGATGGGAACATATATATCTTATTTAAAATACCTCTGGAGGTCTAGTGACCAGCACAGTGTTCACTCCCCATTTGTCTATGAATTATTGACAAAATGCATCTATAAAGTACCAAAAGGCTCAAAAACAAAAGCTTATAATCAAGCTATTCAAGCTTATCTTGAAAAAAAAAAGGTCTCATTTGTAAGTCCCACATCAGATACCACAATTATAGGCGCTACACCGACTAGCAAAGACATTACAGGGTATTTTGTTGAAGAGATACATACTAATTCTAAACAAAAGGAGTTGTGGAAAAAACTGGTTTTAGATAAAAAAATACAAATAAGTATTGATTGCTGGAGTTTTGGGCTTATTTTTACAAAAAAAGATCAAGAAAAAGAACATTTTATTTTGTTTAAAAATTCTTGGAGATAATCCATCATAAACAAATAATGTTCCAACCCAAAACTGGTAAACGCTATGAAAATTTATACCAAAACGGGAGACAGGGGAATGACTAGCTTATTCAACGGAAAAAGAGTGCTTAAAAACGACCTTCACTTGGATTCATATGGCTCTTTAGACGAATTAAATGCGTGGTTAGGATTACTCAGAGAAGGCGCTGTAGTGGCAAGTCAGAAACCCTTAATACTCGAAATACAACAACATTTATTTGAGATTGGTGCCATCTTGGCAAATCCGACTAAAGAAGGAGAAAAACCCACTGCCATTCCACAAATCATACAGAAGACTTAGAGTTAGCCATAGATCATATGGAACTGACTTTAGAACCACTCACAAACTTTATCCTTCCAGGGGGGAGCACTTATGTATCTTATTGTCATTTGGCAAGAACAGTAAGTAGAAGGGCAGAAAGACTTCTTGTGTCGCTTCATATGGTGCAACCCATAGATATTACTATTCTTGAATACATTAACAGGCTGTCGGATTATTTATTTGTTCTCAGCAGGTATGCAGCCAAAAATGGAGGTATAGAAGAAGTTAAATGGATACCATCCTAGTGTTTTTTTTTAATAATTTAAAATTTAAACTTAAAATAACTTGTGTATTCTAGTTTAAAAATTACTTTTGCAAAAATCTAAAATAGAACCCCATGTATTGGACATTAGAATTAGCTTCATATTTGAGTGACGCGCCTTGGCCGGCTTCAAAAGACGAATTAATAGATTACGCTATTAGAACAGGAGCTCCTTTAGAAGTAGTTGAGAATTTACAATCTATGGAAGAAGAAGGAGGCGAAATATACGAGTCTATTGAAGAAATATGGCCAGACTATCCTACAGATGAAGACTACCTCTGGAACGAGGATGAGTATTAAAATTATAGAAATCTACACTACTTAGATTTCCCAAAAAAAGTCTCCTTGGAGGCTTTTTTTTTGCTTATTTTTGAAGGGTTGTGTCACAAAACATGACAACAAAGACCACGGCATGAATTTTGTAAATTAAATGCCTAGAAAACACAGACTATTACCAATTGCCGTAAAATACGCAGAGAACCAAACATATGAGTTTTATAAACAACGTACTTAAAGTATTTGTAGGAGACAAAGCAAAGAAAGATGTAAAAGCCCTACAACCCCTAATAGATAAGATTAATACCTTTGAAAAAGAAATGGAAAAACTATCTCATGACGCATTGAGAGAGAAAACCCATTATTTTAAAAAACAACTTCAGGAAGCTACTGCAAACGTTCAAGATGAGATTGAATCACTAAAGCAAGAAGCGTTAAACGAGACNGACATTGACAAAAATGAAGAAGTTTACAATAAGATTGACCAACTCAAAGAAGCCCAATACAGCCTAACTGAAAAAGTATTAGAAGAGATTTTACCCGAAGCTTTTGCCGTGGTCAAAGAAACCGCTAAGCGTTTTACACAGGCAGAGGAGATTGAAGTAACCGCATCGGCGGCAGACCGAAGGGCTGCCGCAGAAAAAGACTATGTTAACATTCAAGAAGATAAGGCTATTTGGAGTACTAGCTGGGACGCAGCTGGGAAAAAAGTAAAGTGGGATATGGTCCACTACCCTGTCCAACTNATTGGAGGGATTGCGCTACATCAAGGGAAAATTGCTGAGATGCAAACAGGAGAAGGAAAAACATTGGTGGCCACCTTACCCGTATATCTCAATGCCCTAACCGGAAATGGGGTACACCTAGTGACGGTGAATGACTACCTGGCCAAAAGGGATAGTGCCTGGATGGCCCCCTTATTTGAATTTCACGGCATGACGATTGATTGTATAGACCATCATCAGCCAAATTCTCCCGGTAGAAGGGCAGCCTATGAAGCAGACATTACTTACGGAACCAATAACGAATTTGGATTTGACTACCTACGTGACAATATGGCGCATAGTCCGAGCGACCTGGTTCAAAGAGCTCCTAACTTTGCCATTGTAGATGAGGTAGATTCTGTCCTTGTGGACGATGCCCGAACACCCCTTATTATATCAGGGCCCGTACCCGAAGGTGACAGACATGAATTCACTGAATTAAAGCCAAGGGTAAACGAATTGGTCAGCATGCAAAGACAATACCTCACGGGTGTTTTATCTGAAGCTAAAAAACTTATCGCTGCTGGAGATGAAAAAGAAGGTGGTTTTCAATTGCTTAGGGTACACAGAGGTTTGCCTAAAAACAAAGCCCTTATTAAATACCTAAGTGAAGAAGGCGTAAAACAGCTGCTTCAAAAAACGGAAAATTTTTATATGCAAGACAACAACAAGCAAATGCCAGAGGTAGATGCGGAGTTGTGGTTTGTGATTGAAGAAAAAACGAATCAGATAGACCTTACTGAAAAGGGCGTTTCTTACCTATCTACAGAAGGAGATCGTGAATTTTTTGTTTTACCAGATATTGGTTCTGCCATTGCTGAAATTGAAAACAAAGGCCTAGATGTAGAAGAAGAGGCTACTGAAAAAGANCAATTATTTAAGGATTTTTCTATTAAAAGTGAGCGCATTCACACCCTTAACCAGTTGCTTAAAGCATACACCTTATTTGAGAAAGATGTGGAATATGTGGTNATGGACAACAAGGTCATGATTGTAGATGAGCAGACAGGAAGAATCATGGATGGGAGAAGGTATTCAGANGGTCTTCACCAAGCCATTGAGGCCAAAGAAAATGTAAAAATTGAAGCACTCACCCAAACATTTGCTACCGTAACCCTGCAGAACTACTTTAGAATGTACAAGAAGTTAGCGGGTATGACTGGAACGGCCATTACAGAAGCAGGAGAATTCTGGGAGATTTATAAATTAGACGTCATGGAGATCCCAACCAATAGACCTATTGCAAGGGCAGACAAAGATGACCTGATTTACAAAACCAAAAGAGAAAAATACAATGCCATTATAGAAGAAGTAACCAAATTATCTGCAGCAGGAAGACCTATACTCATTGGTACAACCTCAGTAGAAATTTCTGAATTACTTTCAAAAATGTTAGGGATTAGAAAAGTTCCGCACAATGTACTGAACGCCAAATTACATAAAAAAGAGGCAGATATTGTGGCAGAAGCAGGTAACGCAGGAGTGGTAACCATTGCGACTAACATGGCTGGAAGGGGAACAGATATTAAATTATCTGAAACCATAAAAGCGGCTGGAGGTTTAGCCATAATTGGAACAGAAAGACACGATTCCAGAAGGGTAGACAGACAGTTACGCGGTAGATCTGGAAGACAAGGAGATCCAGGAAGTTCTCAATTCTACGTGTCTCTTGAAGACAATTTAATGCGCCTTTTTGGCTCAGATAGGGTCGCTAAACTCATGGATAGAATGGGCTTAGAAGACGGAGAAGTGATCCAACACTCCATGATGACGAAATCTATTGAAAGGGCTCAGAAAAAAGTAGAGGAAAACAATTTTGGAGTTCGTAAACGTCTTTTGGAATATGACGACGTTATGAATGCCCAAAGAGAAGTAGTGTATAAGAGAAGAAGACACGCTTTACAAGGAGAACGTTTAAAATTGGACATTGCCAACATGATATTTGACACCTGTGAAATTATTACAGGAGACAATAAGGCTGCAAGCGATTTTAAAAACTTTGAGTTTGAACTCATTAAGTACTTTGGAATGACTGCTCCTTTCTCTGAGGAGGAATTCTTAAAAGAAGCCCCTAATACCCTCACTAGAAAAACATATAAAGCCGTTTTAGATCACTATCAGGGTAAAATGGTCAGAAGTAGTGAAACTGCTTTTGAAGTGATTAAAAATGTTTACGAAGATCCAACGAATAAATTTGAGCGAATTGTAGTGCCATTCACAGATGGGATAAAAACCTTAAATGTTGTCACAGATCTTACTAAAGCTTATGAAAGCAAAGGAAAGCAGCTGATTACTGATTTTGAAAAGAACATTACTTTGGCGATGGTAGATGAGGCTTGGAAAACACATTTAAGAAAAATGGACGAGCTCAAACAATCTGTTCAATTGGCCGTTCACGAACAAAAAGATCCTTTATTGATCTATAAGTTTGAAGCTTTTGAGTTGTTCAAAGGCATGCTGGAAAGAGTGAATAAAGACATTGTATCTTTCTTGTTTAAAGGAGAACTTCCTTCTGAAAACCCTGGCCAAATTCAAGAAGCCAGACAACAACGCAGGGCAAAAGAAAATCTACAAACCACAAAAGAAGAAATTCCCAATGTAGATGAAATGGCCGCGCAAAGTAGGGCCGCAAGTCAAAATCAAGCCAGTAGACCCACAGTGACTGAAACCATTGTAAGAACAGAAGCGAAAATTGGTAGAAATGACAAAGTAACCATTCAAAACGTGATGAGTGGGGAGCAAAAAACACTTAAATACAAACAAGCAGAATCACTTCTTAAAGAAGGAAGTTGGGTGATTACAAAGTAATTTACTTTAATTACCCATCAAATCAATAACCACAAAAACCAACCACCATAAAACCAACCAAAAAAAACCAAACATGAAAAAACCACTACTTTTACTCTTAGCACTCTTTAGCCTAGCCACTGGATTTGGACAATCTGCGGCAGGAGACGGCCCTCATAAACAATTAATTATCAGGGGCGTTACTTTAATCAATGGAAACGGGGCACCCCTCGAGGACCAATAGACATTGTAGTAGAAGGGAATAAAATTACCCAAGTAGCGGTTGTAGGATACCCTGGTGTAGCCATTACAGAAAAAAGTAGGCCCGTTTTAAAAGCAGGAGGTAAAGAATTAGATGCCAGCGGCATGTATTTAATGCCTGGTTTTATAGACATGCATGGTCATATAGGCGGGCGTGCACAAGGCGCTGACCCTGATTATGTATTTAGACTCTGGATGGCCCATGGGGTGACCACCGTAAGAGAGCCCTCTGGAAGAGGCTTAGACTTCACTTTAGATCTAAAAAGAAAATCAGAAAAGAACAGTATTGTGGCGCCAAGGCTTTTTGCCTATACTGGCTTTGGTCAGGGCAGCAAGAATGAAATTTCTTCTGCAGAACAAGCGGTTGAATGGGTTAGAGACAATGCTAAAGCTGGTGCAGACGGAATTAAGTTCTTCGGTGCGTCTCCAGAAATTATGCAAGCGGCCCTTGAAGAAAATAAAAGATTGGGATTGGGATCTGCCTGTCACCATGCACAAATGGACGTAGCCCGCTGGAATGTACTGCATTCTGCCAGAGCAGGGTTAACTAGTATGGAACATTGGTATGGTTTACCAGAAGCCTTGTTTACAGATAGAACCGTTCAAAATTACCCTTTGGATTACAACTATCAGAATGAGCAACACCGCTTTGAGGGGGCTGGTGAGCTTTGGGAACAAGCAGCTGAGCCTTATTCAGACCACTGGAACAATGTAATGAATGAACTCATTGCACTAGACTTTACCATGGATCCAACCTTTAATATCTACGAGGCTAATAGAGACCTTCAAAGAGCTAGAAGGGCTGAATGGCATGAAGATTACACCCTACCCTCCCTATGGAAATTTTATGAACCCAGTAAAATATCTCACGGTTCTTACTGGCACAATTGGGGGACAGAACAAGAGGTGACTTGGAAAAGAAATTACACCCTTTGGATGACTTTTATTAACGAGTACAAAAACCGAGGTGGTAGAGTCACTACAGGATCAGACTCAGGATTTATATATCAGTTGTACGGCTTTGCATATGTGAGGGAATTAGAGTTATTGAGAGAGGCAGGATTCCACCCCTTAGAAATTATTAGATCTGCTACTTTAAACGGAGCAGAGGCTTTGGGAATGGACCGTCTAATTGGTTCAGTAGAAGTCGGTAAATTGGCAGACTTTGTGATTGTAGAGGAAAACCCGCTTCAAAACCTAAAAGTACTTTATGGAACAGGGGCCGTTTCTTTAACGGAAGACAATGAAGTGGTTAGAAAAGGAGGCGTTAAATACACCATTAAAGATGGTATTATTTACGACGCTAAAGCCCTGTTAAAAGAAGTAAAAGACATGGTAGACGCAGCCAAAGAAAAAGAAGGCTTTAGCATTACACAGCCTGGTGTAAAGCAGTAAGTTCCCTTAGTATTTATAGGCTGTTTTTTTGTAACTTGTTACACAAAAAAACAGCCTATGTTATCTAAAACTTTTATCACAAATACTTTTATATGGAGTGCTTTAGCGCTTGGCTTAGTCGTAAAAGCACCTGAAAAAGACCTCCAAAATCCCTACTCAGAAACAGCCTATTTTGCCAGTGGTTGTTTTTGGTGTGTAGAAGCTATCTTTGAATCTGTAGCAGGTGTTGGAGATGTGGTTTCTGGCTATGCGGGAGGAACAGAAAAAGATCCCACCTATAATCAGGTGGCTGGAGGCAGAACCACACATGCAGAGGCCGTAATGGTTCCTTACAATCCAGCAGTAGTATCCTATGAAACCTTAGTGAAGGTGTTTTTTGGATCACACGACCCCACTACCCTCAACAGGCAAGGGCCTGACAGAGGCACGCAATACAGATCTATCGCCTTTTATAAAACCACTAGTGAAAAAGCAGCCATTGAGGCCCATATAGCGGATTTGAATAGAAAAAATACCTTTAAAAGCCCTATTATCACTCAAGTCAGTCCATTTACTACATTTTATAAAGCAGAAGACTACCATCAAGACTTTGAAGCTAGAAATCCAAATAATCCCTATGTGAGGGCGGTCTCTATTCCAAGACTACTAAAATTTAAAGCCGCTTTTCCCGCGCTTCTCAAAAGCGCTCACTAATCAATGAGTGCTCAGCAAACAACTATGGAGGTATACCATTTAGAGAATGACTTTCTAAAAATGGAAGTACTCAATTATGGCGCGATTATTAAAAGACTTCGTTTAAAAATAAACCATGGAGCAGATCAAGACTTAGTTGTTGGGTTAAAAAATCCGGAGGATTATCTCAATGACGCTTGGTTTTTAGGCGCATGCTTAGGTCCTTTTGCTGGTAGAATCCAAGAAGACAAAATCCTTGAAACGTCTCAAGCTACTAAAGCGTCCCATGATAAGGCACCCCATATTTTATTGCACGGAGGAGATCAATCCTATGCCAAGCAATTTTGGACCATGGAAAACATTCAAAGTGGTCCAGCAGCGTCCATTTGCTTATCCCATACCCAAATAGTAGGGACTAAACATGAGGCTCTTGAAAACAAAAAGACTCCTCTGAATGCAAAAAGTGAGACAGATGTTTACTTAAAATCTCATGAAAGTACAACGATCAAAACTTTTGTCACCTATTCCCTAGTGAACAGTGAACTGAGAATTACATACCACAGTACAAGCAGTATACCACAAGTGTTTAATTTGAGTAACCACAGCTATTTTACACTAGACAACGCTACGGATATTTCTGAATATGAACTGTGCATAAAAGCCCATTCTTATCTAGAGACAAATACCAGCTTACTCCCTACTGGCAAATTAATTCCTACGCCTGGAAGCACTTATGACTTTAGAAAACCAATACAAATAGGTCACACAACTTTAGACACACCCTTCGTATTAGAGAAAAAAAACCATGGAAAAGAAAAAGGAGCCAGTGTAGATAGCCAAAAAAGTGAAAGTGTTGAAAAAGTTGCTAGTGTATATAGTCAAAAAAGCACTATTTTTTTAGAAGTATTTACGGACCAAGAAGTCATTGTGTGTTTTACACCCAAAGAGTTTCCCGGTATTTGTTTTGAAACTCAGGGCTTTCCAGATGCACCCAATCACCCGAACTTTAAAACCATTCGCATAGATAAAAACAATCCCTACACCCAAGAAACGCACTATAAGTTTTCTTTAAAAACCAATCCATTTAACGCATAAACCTTGAATGAGACATAATCTTTCTATATCTGTACCAAAATTGATCAAAGGGATTAGACATGGAGAAATTCCCGCTTTGAGCAAGGCTATTAGCTTGGTAGAAAGCAAGCTTCCCCTCCATCAAAAGTGGGCTCAAGAATTAGAAGCTNCCTTTTCAAAAGAAAATTCAAATACCATACGAGTAGGTATTTCTGGNGTTCCAGGCGTAGGAAAAAGCACTTTTATAGAAGCCTTGGGCATGTACCTGGTAGAAAAAGGACATAAACTAGCCGTACTGACCATAGATCCTAGTAGCCAACAAACAGGTGGCAGTATCCTGGGAGACAAGGCCAGAATGGACCAATTGGCGGCACATAAGAGCGCCTATATTAGAACCACCGCAGCGGCAAGTACCTTAGGGGGTGTAGCGCAAAATACCCGTTCAAGCATTCTTTTATGTGAAGCCGCGGGATTTGATATTATCCTTGTAGAAACGGTTGGCGTAGGACAAAATGAATTAGACGTCCATGAAATGGTAGACGCCCTATTACTTTTACAATTACCAGGAGGGGGAGATGAAATTCAAGGTATTAAAAGGGGTTTACTCGAGGTGGCAGACGCCTTGTTAATTAACAAGGCAGACGGGGCCCAAGCCCCGTTGGCCAAAAAAGCCCAGCAGTATTTAAAAGCGGCCACACATGGCTTTAGAGCCAGAGAAAACGGATGGGAGCCTCCAGTTCTTTTGGCCTCTGCCCTGGAGAATCGCGGTATAAAAGAAGCATGGCAACATATAGAAGCGTTCATTAGCCTTCAAAAAAAACAAGGTAATTTTGAGCAAAAAAGAACCCATCAAAAAATTCAGGGACTTCAAAAAAGCATCGGCCATAGGCTAGAAGAAACCTTTTTTGCAGACGAGTGGGTTCAAAAAGAGCTTCCAGACATTAAAAGACAGCTCACCAACGGCAGCATAAGCATTTCAGAGGCCACCAAAATACTTATTGAGGGATTCAGAAGCCACTAAAATGCTTATTGAGGGATTCGAAAGTCACTGAAATGCTTATGAAGGATTCAGATGGCATTGAAATGCTCATTGAAAGAATTAAAGAGCACCTCCTATAGCCTTCCAGAAATTTTTTCCCCGTCCTTAGAGCGTTTTATTTTAAAAAATACTGTAGAAACACTATAAATAAGCAGCAATTCTATAAAATGGCTTAAATTTGTGGGACTAAATGACCAAGATGAACATTCACACACAGGAACTTCTTTCCGTTGTAGTACCCCTTTATAACGAACAAGATAATGTGAGCCTACTCACGGAAAAAATTCATGAAAGCCTTGAGGGCTACCTATATGAAATTGTTTATGTAGATGATTTTTCTACTGATCAAACGAAGAAGGTGGTGAATGACATGGAAGATGAAAAGGTCCATTTAATTGCGCTCAAGAAAAATTATGGCCAGAGTTTGGCATTAGCAGCAGGAATAGATTACGCTTCTGGCACCTATATTATTACCATGGATGGGGATCTTCAAAACGATCCTTCTGACATTCCTTCTATGTTAAAAGAAGCCATTGACGGTGATTATGATCTTGTGACAGGAATTAGACA
>JGI26083J51738_10001599_pt1 | contig 12134 bp, 10 predicted proteins | sample SaaInl85LU_5_DNA_FD_51738 | JGI IMG/M metagenome (IMG submission 51738)
CTTGAGACAGGGCTCTGTTTGTACGGTAACGACCTGACTCAGGACACCACACCGATTGAAGCGGATCTTTTGTGGTCGATCCAAAAGCGACGACGCACCGAAGGCGGATTCTTAGGTGCGGAGACAATTCTCAAGCAAATCAGCGACGGCGCTCCAAGAAAGCGCGTTGGACTGACCCCTGCGGATGGCCGGACACCACTCCGTGACCATACCACTCTGAAAAACGCCGCTGGTGATGTTGTGGGCGAAATCACATCCGGTGGATTTGGACCGACCCACAATGGACCGGTTTCGATGGGTTATGTCACACAAAAACTGAGTACACTTGGGACCGAATTAATTGCAGAGGTCAGAGGCAAAGCATTGGCCTGCACTGTCTGTGACCCAATTTTTGTTCAACAGCGCTATCGACGCGCTCTTTGAAGTGATTAAGGACCTTTTATGACTGTTAAATACACGCGCGAACACGAATGGATCCGTATTGAAGGNGATACAGCCACCGTTGGCATTACCTTCTACGCACAAGAACAACTGGGTGATGTGGTATTTGTCGAACTCCCAGACGCCGATACCTCTGCTGACCAAGGCTCTGAAGTCGCGGTCGTGGAATCTGTGAAAGCTGCCAGTGATATCTACGCACCGGTCACAGGAACCATCATTGAGTCTAACGAGGAACTCTCTGACCGACCAGAGCTGGTCAATGAAGACCCAGAAAACGATGGCTGGTTCTTCAAAATGCAACTATCCGATCCAACCGAACTCGATGACCTGCTTGATGAGGCTGACTATCAAGCGTTTATTCAAGAAGAACTGTAAGAGGCAACTTCAGTGAAGCAGGAAATGACTTTTCGTGACCGCCATATTGGATTATCTGACGATGAGCGGACCTTGATGCTCGACACGTTAGGACTTCGCTCAATGGATGAGCTCTCCGACCGAGTGGTCCCAGAGAATATTCGTAAGCGGACAGGGATGTCACTTCCACAAGCCATCTCTGAGCATGATGCGCTGATTGAACTGAAGACGATCGCGTCGAAAAACCAGGTGGTTCGTTCGTTGATTGGGCAGGGCTATTACCACACGCTGACACCTGCGGTGATTCAGCGTAACGTGCTCGAAAATCCAGCCTGGTACACCGCCTATACGCCCTATCAGCCCGAAATCTCTCAGGGGCGACTCGAAGCCCTCTTTAATTATCAAACCATGATCGTTGAATTGACCGGAATGGCGGTTGCCAACGCCTCACTGCTCGATGAAGCAACTGCAGCTGCCGAAGCCATGACGCTGTGCGAACGGAGCTCAAAATCAAAATCCAATCGGTTTTATGTTGCAAACAATCTGTTTGCTCAAACCCGAGCGGTCATCGAAACTCGAGCGCTTCCGCTTGACTTCGATCTGGTGACATTCGATCCGCATCACCCACCGGTATTCGACGATGCCTTTGGCCTCATCGTGCAATACACCGGATCGGATGGATCAGTGGTCGATCTCAAGTCATTGATTAAACAAGCCAAAGACCAAGGAATCCTCACAGTCGTTGCCTCAGATATCTTGAGTTTGACGATGCTCGAAGGCCCTGGGCATTTTGGTGCGGATATCTGCTTGGGCTCCACACAACGGTTTGGCGTTCCCATGGGAAATGGTGGTCCACACGCAGCATTTTTTGCCGTCACCGATAAACTGAAGCGAAATATTCCAGGCCGCCTTGTCGGGCAGTCGATTGATGCCGAAGGTCGTGCCGCCTACCGCTTGACACTGCAGACGCGCGAACAACATATCCGTCGAGAAAAAGCCACGAGTAACATTTGCACAGCGCAAGTGCTACTGGCAAACATTGCAGGATTTTACGGGTGCTATCACGGACCATCAGGCCTCACTGCTCAAGCAACACGCGTGCATGCGATGACTTCGCGACTCCAAGCAGGACTGAAAGCGGCAGGGTATGGAGTCAATGCCACTTCTTCGACACACTCTCGATCCAAGTCGACAATGCAGACACCTTCGTCAATAACGCCTTATCGGCCGGTTTCAATATCCACAAAGCCAGTGATACAACGGTTTCACTGTCCTTTGATGAAGCATCGACCGACACGGAATTAGAAGCGCTGGCTGCCGTTTTTGGCGTCGTTTTAGGAGACTCGCACCAGGGACTTCCGAAAACGCTGACTCGCCAGACGGCGTTCATGACTCAAGATGCCTTTAATACGCATCACTCAGAAACAGAAATGATGCGATATGTGCGGAAGCTCTCCGATCGCGATCTGGCGCTTGATCGTGCGATGATTCCGCTGGGATCCTGCACCATGAAACTCAATGCAGCCTCCGAGATGGCTCCAATTACTTGGCCTGAATTTGCGTTCATTCATCCGTTTGCACCTGAAAACCAGCGTCTGGGCTATCAGGAAATGATCCAAAATCTCGATGATTGGTTGTCCGAAATCACTGANTATGCGGCGATCTCATTGCAACCTAACTCAGGCGCTCAAGGGGAATACGCCGGACTTCTTGCAATCCAGGGCTATCATCAGTCACGCGGTGAANGTCACCGGACCATCTGTCTGGTTCCTTCGTCAGCCCATGGGACGAATCCAGCAAGTGCACAAATGGTTGGATTAGATGTGGTTGTGGTTGGATGCGATCCAGATGGCAACATCGACATCGATGATCTGAGAGAAAAAGTGGCAGCACATGGAACCAACATCTCCTGTTTGATGATCACTTATCCATCCACTCACGGAGTGTTCGAGGTCGCGGTACAAGAGGTCTGTGAGTTAGTGCATTCAGTCGGCGGGCAGATTTATCTCGATGGAGCCAATTTAAACGCGCAAGTTGGTCTCACAAGCCCAGGACTCATTGGATCTGACGTCTCACATCTGAATTTACACAAGACCTTCTGCATTCCTCACGGCGGCGGCGGTCCAGGTGTCGGCCCCATTGGAGTTGCCGAACACCTAGCACCTTTTATCCCGGGACATCCGGAGCTCGGTGGTTCATCCACGGTTGGTCCGGTGTCTGCAGCGCCCTTTGGCTCTGCCATGATTCTCCCAATCTCCTGGATGTATATCCGCATGATGGGTCCTGACGGTCTGACAGCGGCGACTGAAAACGCCATTCTATCAGCGAACTACATCGCCAAGCGGCTCCAGGATGCCTACCCGATCCTCTACAAGGACAGCCAAGGGTTTGTGGCTCATGAGTGCATCCTCGATACACGAGTTGTCAAAGACAGCGCCGGTGTCACGGTCGATGATATCGCCAAGCGACTGATTGACTACGGATTCCATGCGCCAACAATGAGTTGGCCAGTCGCAGGCACTTTGATGATTGAGCCGACAGAAAGCGAACCATTGGCTGAACTCGATCGCTTCTGTGATGCCATGATCGCCATTCGCGAGGAAATCGCTTCGATCGAAAATGGCGAGAGCGCGGCCGACGATTCCGTCCTTCGGTATGCACCCTATACAGTCGAAGCTGTCACCGCGAATGAATGGCCACATGCGTTTTCACGTCAACAAGCAGCATTCCCGATCGCTTCGTTGAAGAAAGATCGGTATTGGCCGCCGGTGGCTCGAATTGATAATGTGTACGGTGATCGTAACCTCGTGTGCAGCTGCCCTCCGCTCTCGGACTATGCTGACACGCCAACGGAAGCTGCATGACAGACCAGAAAGTACGCCCTAAAAGCGGGGACAAAATCATCAATGATGTGGGCGTGAAGGCCATCAAAAATGGTCAAAAGCGCCGGACTGATGAGCAAGCACCGCGCGGTGACAAGCCCAAATGGTTGCGTTTTGTGAGTCCTGGAGGACAAGGCTACCAAGACGTTAAAAAGATCGTGCGGACGCACCGCTTATCAACCGTCTGCGAAGAGGCAATGTGCCCAAACATCGGAGAATGTTGGAGTGCCGGCACNGCAACCATCATGCTCATGGGATCGGTGTGTACCCGTGCATGTCAATTCTGTGCAGTCGATACGGGCAATCCCAANGGCTGGCTCGATCTCGAAGAACCACAAAATACNGCGGAGTCCGTGGCTCTGATGGGNCTGAAATATGTGGTTCTGACAAGTGTNAACCGAGACGATCTCGCCGATGGNGGCGCCAATCATTTTGCAGCGACCGTCCGCGCCATCAAACAGCAATGTCCGGAAACTGCCGTTGAAGCACTAACNCCTGACTTTCAGGGTGTCATGACAGATGTCGAAGTGCTGGTGGATTCGGGACTGGAGGTGTTTGCGCAAAATGTCGAAACCGTCGAGCGACTCACCCATCCGGTCCGTGATCCGAGAGCAAGTTATGAACAAACTCTGAAAGTGCTCGCGCACGGCAAACACCATCGTCCTGATGTATTAACCAAAACGAGCCTGATGTTGGGCTTGGGTGAAACCGATGATGAAATCAAACAGGCCATGGACGATATGCGGGAACACGACGTCGATATCGTGACCTTTGGTCAATATCTGAGACCGACGGTCAATCATCTCCCCATTGACCGCTACGTCACACCTGAACAATTTGATCAGTATCGGGAATGGGGGTTAGAGCGAGGTTTTCTCGAAGTCGTCTCGGGTCCAATGGTCCGCTCGAGCTATCGGGCCGAACAGGCGTTATTCAAAAATAATGCGGGTATTTCGAATGCATCCCTTGGGCAGAACGCCATTCCTGTTAAGCAGTTATGAAGCCATCGATCCTCGCCCTGTGTCTGGCAGCAACGACCCTTATCGGATGTCAAAATCCGGTCAGGGATCCGATCGATTCGGTGGTTCAAGTGGTCACGGATCCACAACAAGAAATCCAAAAAGGCCGACGCCAATACCCTTTTGCGTTGGCCCAATCAGGCGGTGATCTCACCCAGTTTCCAGAAACAACGCATTACTTAAACGATCTCATTCAACGATTAGCCAAAACAGCCAACTCGCCATTTCCATGGGAAATTCGGTTAATTAATGACAGTTCAATCAACGCTTGGGCGCTGCCTGGCGGCAAAATGGGCGTGAACTACGGTTTGATCAATGCCGTTGAAACCGAAGCCGAACTTGTCTCAGTCTTGGGTCATGAGATGGCGCACAGCATTGAACTTCACGGCACTGGTCGTGAGACCTTTGGCGCTTTGGTTGGATTAGCGGCGCAAGTCATTGAGATTGGAATCTCTGAACCTGGAACCAAACCGGGGTCCAACAAACTGATTGGCCTTGGTCAAAATATTTTAATGGGGCAATACAGTCAGTCCAATGAACTCGAAGCAGATCGAGTGGGGGTTGATCTCATGGTCCGGGCAGGTTTTGATCCAACGGGTGCTGTTGGGATGCAAGAAAAGCTTGCTGAGCTTGGTGCAGGCGGCAATTCAGTGGCGCAGAAACTCCTAGGCACACACCCCATCAGTCGCGAACGACTCGCTGCTATTCGTACTGAAGTTGCGAAATATCCAAACCAAGGCCAAATCACAAGTCCTGAATTCACTCGTGCGAAAGCGGAAATTCAATCACGAGAAAGTGGTTTGACACTCATCTCAGATGCTCGGAAAAAAGGAGCTGAGAAAGAGTTTGGGTCGGCGTTATCGCTCACATCGCGCGCGCTGAAAATCCTACCAAATGAACACAGTGCCTGGCGATTACATGCCGAACTGCTGGTCGCCAATCAACAACCGCGAAAAGCGATTGAGTCAGCGCTACGCGTCCGCGAACTCAACCCGACTGATCCAATCAGCGAGTTGCTGCTCGGTTATTGCTATGACGCCGCAGGCGATCGAGCCAATGGTGATGCAGCTCGTGATCGCGCACGACGCTTGGCGCAATAACACAGCAGATTCAACATCCGCTGTGTTTTTACGAGAGTTCAGCGTTCTCCGGTTCTTCATCGAGTTCCAGCCACATGGCATTCAAAATCCCGAATGCACTGGCGAGCCCAACACCTAAAATCCAAGTGAAATACCACATATCGCTTCCTTAATAGACCGTATGTTGATTGTCTTCGACATACGCTTCAGTGACGCGGCCAAAGAGAATTTTAAAGACCCAAGCTGTGTAGGCCAGAATCAACGGCATAAAGATCAGCGTGGCGATGAGCATGATGAACAATGTCAACTCGCTCGACGACGAATCCCACACCGTCAGGCTGGCACCTGGGTCTTGGGAACTGGGTAAAATGAATGGGAACATCGAGACACCAACGGTAGTGATGATCCCTGCGATTGAAAGCTTGGAACCGACAAAGGCAATCCACTCAACACGAAACAACATCGCAAACCAAGCGACAACCAAGCCGAGGACCCCAACGACTGGAGCGGTCCAGAACCAAGGGTAAGTATCAAAATTAGACCCCCAACCGCCAGCCACCAGAGCCACCTCTTTGAGGAGTGGATTGCTTGGGCCATCAGTGACCACTTCACTGGTGATGACAAACCCAGGAAGCCATAGATGCACCACGACTCCAAGCACCAAGAACAAGACACCCACCAGTGGGATCGTCCACATCGCTATGGTATTCGCGCGAATCCGTACCTGGCCACTGGCTTTCAAGCTGAGCCACAGTGCACCATGTGTCGAGAGCATCAACACACTTAACACCCCTGTCGCCAAGGCAAAGGGATTGAGCAGCCCAAACAGGTTACCCTCGTAGAAAGGCCGCAACGTATCATCGAAATAGAAAGGCACACCGAGCAGCACATTCCCCACAGCCACCCCAAAGATCAGCGCAGGCACCAGACCACCAATGAATAATGCAGCATCCCACATGGATCGCCATTTGGCACAGTCGCGCTTGGACCGAAATTTGAATGCCACTGGACGCAAAATCAGTGCGAATAAGGCGATAAACATCGCGAAGTAAAACCCTGAAAAAGACACTGCATAGAGCGCCGGCCAGGCAGCAAAAATCGCGCCGCCACCCAAAATGAGCCAGACCTGATTTCCTTCCCACACCGGACCGATGGTGTTAATTGCCACCCGTTTCTCGACATCTGTTTTAGCCACAAAAGGCAACAGCGCAGCAACACCCATGTCAAATCCATCCGTGACTGCAAATCCGATCAAGAGCACACCAAGGAGTGCCCACCAGATCACGCGTAATACTGTGTAATCAAGAAATTCCATGAGTTGCTCCTGATTGACCAAAGACTGGTTTTACGAGTTCAGGTTGTTGAATTCCGGACGCTCCATCTGAGCTCCCCGGCGGGTGCGCATAGGGTCCTTCTAAAACGGTTTTCCGTAACAAACCCACTTCGATCACAGCCAAAGTTGAATAAATGAAGACAAAGCCAATGAGAGTGGTCAGCACCTCGGCGTAGTCAAGACTCGATACCGCAAGGAAGGTTGGCAATACTGAGTCAATGACCCAAGGCTGACGACCAAATTCTGCAACAAACCACCCGAGTTCTGCTGCAATCCAGGGTAAGGGAATCGCAAATAAACAGGCCTTTAAGAACAATCTGTTTTTGGTATGTTCACGGCGCGCAGTGAGCCAGAAAGCATAAGCGAACATCGCGATAAATAAGAAACCCAAAGCAACCATGAATCGGAAACTCCAAAACAACGGAGCGACAGGAGGGACCGTACTCCATGCAGCCTGATGGATTTGCTCTTCGGTCGCGTCACGAGGATCCTCAACAAATTGTTTCAGCAATAAGCCAAAACCAAGGTCCTCCTTAAACGCATCAAAACGCAATGTCGCTTCGCTATTGGACGGGTCTTTTTTAATCGTCTGCAATGCATCATAGGCAGCGATGCCGGTTTTGATTCGCGCCTTGGCATGCTCCACAAGTTCAAGAATCCCCGGGACTTCTTCAGAGACACTACGCGTCGCAATCAACCCCAACACGTAAGGAATATGAATCGCATAGTCGACCCGATTGGTTTCCGGATTCGGGACACCAACGACAGTAAAACTGGCAGGAGCTTCTTGCGTTTCATACATCCCTTCCATCGCAGCCAGCTTCATTTTCTGGTTTTCACCCACTGAGTAGCCAGACTCATCACCAAGCACGACGACAGACAGAGCAGCAGCCAAACCGAAGCTTGCTGCCACTGTCATGGATCGCTTCGCAAACTCTATGTGCCGATTATTGAGAAGATAAAACGCGCTCACACCCAAGACAAACACAGCACCTGTGACATAACCTGCAGACACGGTGTGAACAAATTTAGACTGCGCAACTGGATTAAAAATGACTGCAGCAAAGTCGGTCACCTCCATCCGCATCGTGAGTGGATTGAATTCGGACCCGACCGGGAAATTCATCCAACCGTTGGCAACTAAAATCCAGAGCGCGGAAAAATTCGATCCAACCGCCACAAGCCAAGTCACCATCAAATGTTGAACCCGAGTCAACTTGTCCCAGCCGAAGAAGAACAACCCAATGAAAGTGGCTTCGAGGAAAAATGCCATTAAGCCCTCAATGGCTAACGGTGCACCGAAGATATCGCCAACATAGTGGCTGTAATAGGCCCAATTCATTCCGAACTGGAATTCCATCACAATGCCGGTCGCGACACCCACGGCAAAGTTGATCCCAAACAATTTTCCCCAGAAAATCGTCATATCACGCCAAACTTGCCGCCTAGTCATCACATAAACGCTTTCCATAATGGCAATCAAGAACGATAAGCCGAGCGTCAGAGGAACAAATAAAAAGTGGTACATTGCTGTCATCGCAAACTGCAAGCGAGACAGATCAACCAGTCCTGAATCAATCATGGGTACATCCTTCCCTAGAGATTTGCGCTAAGCTTACGCGCTTCATTTGATAACGAGATGACACCCAACCCTCNATGACTGACTTGGATCAAACAATTGATAAAATTGCGGCAGAAAACAGCCATAATCGACATCAAGATCTTGCATTAGGAACTGCTGAAGCCGGTTTTGCGATCGCGATCGCNATCTGGATTGCGATGTTATTTTCACCACCACTCACCGCACCGGATTCATCGATGATCATCGTCCTGATGGTGCTCGTGCTCGCACGACGCATCGCATCCGATTGGTGGTTTCAACGGTCTGAACGCCTCGGACAACAGACTCTGACAGATTATCGGTCGAGTTTTTCAAAAGCTGTGATTCAACGGCTACCCTCAGAATCGTCAGGCGCAGTTGGCGCACTAGCGATCGAGGGAACTGAGCCTGTGGCCGCGCGACTCGGGCGCTATCCAACACTGCGTGCTTTAGCCGTGATCCAACCTATCCTAGTTGTCATCGCCATGGGCTACATCCATTGGCCAGTTGCTGTCGGTATTTTGATCACGACTCCGCTGATTCCATTGCTGATGGCGTTGATTGGAGTCGGCGCAAAATCAGCTAGCCAAAAACAAGTCGATGCATTAACTCGGCTAGGGGCTCACTATTTAGATCGTATCCGTGGATTGGAGACACTCTGGATGCTCGGTGGAGCGCGCGATGTTGGCGCTGAAATCGAAGAAAAAGCCGATCAACTCCGGCAGTCCACGATGGGTGTTTTAAAGCTTGCATTCTTAACCTCCGCAGTCCTCGAATTTTTCAGCGCACTGGCAATCGCGATGATCGCGGTTTACGTTGGCTTGTCGCTCTTGAACCTCATCACGCCGCTGTTTGGGCTCACAATCACGCCTCTTGAAGGCCTGTGCTTGCTGATCCTGGCGCCTGAGTTCTACAACCCAATCCGTCGACTCATGGCCGCATGGCATGACGCATCCGAAGCCAAAAGCGCTGACGAAAAAGTCAAATCGATGCTTGGAACACAGTGGAAGGCACCCTCAGAAACACCACCTGTAGTCTCAACAGCGCGACTGGCATTAACCCAGTATTCCGTTGGCTTTGATGCTGACAAGCCGTTAATCGAAGCAANCGATCTCGNGATCCCTGTCGGTGAACGGTGCATCATTTTTGGTCCGTCAGGTTCTGGCAAAAGTCAGTTTCTTGGCAGTCTATTAAACGGACAAGCGCGACTCTCAGGATCGTTGCAGTTTGACACACAACCGATCCATGCACTCACTGACATCCGTGAGCAGGTGGCCTGGATGGGCCAAGCGCAGTGGTTTGACGAGGGCGATATCAAACAGGCGCTAAGCTACGGCAATCCTGTCCATACCGACTCTCAGTATCTGCACGTGTTGAACCAAGTGGGACTCTTGGAGCAGTTAGGGAGCGACCCGCTCAATCGTCATCTCGGCCCTAGAGGAGCTGGTCTCTCTGGAGGTCAACTGAGACGTTTGGGTCTTGCTCGCGCATTGCTTCGGCAACCGCAGTTATTGATTCTCGATGAGCCGACAGCCCATCTTGATGCAGACTCAGCAGATCAACTCGCTCATCTGATCAGAACTTTGGATACGACGTGCTTACTGGTCACCCACGATCATCGTTTCGACTCTGAGCCCATGATCTATGATTTAGTTGCCTGTCGTCTGGAGCGCCGTCCATGAAATTCCGCGCGCTTCTCAAGCACCTCAATGTCTCCATGACTCCTTTAGTGTTAGCAATCCTACTGACAGTGATCATGACCTTGTCATCGCTCGGACTGTTGGCGTTATCCGGATGGTTTTTAAGCGCTGCTTCGATTGCTGGTCTTGCCGCATTATCTGGAGCTTTTGGATTCAATATCCTGCAGCCCTCCTCAATGATCCGNGGATTAGCTGTCAGTCGGACGCTATCGCGCTATGTCGAACGTTTACTCAGTCATGACGCCACCTTACGCGTAGTTGTCAAACTCAGGCGTTTTGTTTTTGACGGTCTAATTCATGGGATTGGAACAAAACCCAGTAATGATCAAGAAGCCCTTGATCGATTGGTTCAAGATGCATCCGTTGTTGAAGGTGCTCTGTTAAGAACCTTACTTCCCCTCATTGGGTCACTCATCGCAGCCTTCTTTGTTCCCATCCTTGCAGCCATCATCGCCCCTGAAGCTATCATTCCAGCGGCGATTCCCGCCTGCGTATTTGTCGTCACGTTACTCACTCGAAAACGTGGCTATCGGGATCTGGCCGAAGCCATTGATCGCGAATCGCGACGAGCACGGAATCGCGCCATCGCTCTGGCCGATGGGCGTTATGAACTGCAGTTGGCTTTTGATGACCAAGATCTCACAAGACTTACAACCGATGCATACCAACCACTGGCTGATCTGCGCCTGAATAAAGTCTCTAGAGAACTGACTGATAAAATCCTGATGGGAATCGCGCATGCAATCTCATTGGTTTGGATCGCAACACTGCCAATCGAATTACCGATCCTCGTGGCGCTCTTGGTCAGTTCGCTCGGAGTCAGCGAATTATTAATTCCTGGCATCCTGATCGCATTCGAGTCGCGTCGCGTTGAATTGTCACTAGCACGACTTCCTTCCACCGAATCAGTGCTCCGTGAACAAGCCTCTCATGACCGGTTGGTAGTTCAAGATCTGACGTTTGCACCGACACCAGAGGCTGACGTGTTGGCGTTACCACTCACTCTGAGCCTGGGACCTGGCGAACATCTCCGTCTTTCAGGACCATCAGGTATTGGGAAAACCACCTGCCTCAAGACCCTTGTAGGACTCCTGCCAGCCCGATCTGGTTCTGTTTTGAGGCCTGCATCAACTGGGCTCGTTGAGCAAACACCCTGGCTCCCAACGGATGTCTTGTGGCGCTCTCTTACACTTGGATTGCCAACTCAGCCAACGGAGAACGAGTTTTGGCGGGCGCTGAAACTGGTTGAGTTGGACTCTTGGGTCAACAACCTCCCCAATCAGGAACGAACGTGGATCGGCGCTGACGGAGTCATGCCCTCTGGTGGCCAATGGCGACGACTGGCGATTGCTCGACTCGTCCTACAACAACCGATCCTCGCCTTACTGGATGAGCCAACTGAAGGGTTGGAGGAGTCGCTTGCCATTCGGCTGATGGAACGCCTTGTTGATGAGTTCAAAGACCGAATCTTGATCGTGGTGTCGCATCGTGATGAGGCAATCCGATTTATCCCGCATGAATTGACACTGGATACCTAAACCAAGCGCATCTCGAGATCCAACAACCCATCGATCTTGCCGACCAGATAATCGCCTCGGATGACCGATCCGACGCCCGAAGGGGTACCGGTAAAGACCAAATCACCTGCTTTGAGTTCTTGCAAGGTGGATAAGAAGGCGATCAACTCAACCGTGTTGTAGGCCATCTGATCAATATTCCCAGACTG
>JGI26083J51738_10001609_pt1 | contig 12101 bp, 9 predicted proteins | sample SaaInl85LU_5_DNA_FD_51738 | JGI IMG/M metagenome (IMG submission 51738)
TCGCCATTGGCGCCATCGACCAGCGTCACTTCGCTGATGTATGTGTCCGCAGATACGTAGAGCTTAGCCACTGGTGTGCCCGAGCCGTCAAAAAAGTTTTCCAACAGGATCACGCGCCCGTCAGCGAGCGTAATCTCAAGATTTGTGCCCGCACGGCCATAGCGAACAATGTCGCTCTGCCGTAGGTTAAAGGAATACTCCCCACCCGCACTTGCTTGAATTGCTGTAAGATTTTGGTCTGCTGATACGTTTCCACGATCAACAGAACCCGTGCCACCACGGGCAACGAAACTAATAGGTTTCATCACTACACCACCATTTGCCTCAACATGAGCGACGTCATTGAATGCGCCGCTTTTCTGCCACAATGGTTACCCATAAAAACGCATTTGAATAGTGTCTATTTAGGGGGTTTTCCGTTGCACGCCTGCAACAAAGCAAAATGCTGTTTATGCTCTCAAAGCCTGCAAAACAGCCCACTTGGAGCGCTATTTCAAAAATACATGCCCGGTCATGCTCGCGGGAATATCGGCTCCCAAGCGGCTCAAAATAGTTGGCGCAATCTGGAGTTGGTCGATTTCCGCGTCCTGATGCGGCCCCTGCCCATCGCCAAAATAATATAGCGCCGTAAGTTGTTGCAAGTCGCCCTTGCCGCCATGATGTCCACGATCGTCCTGCCCGTGGTCTGCCGTCACAATGATCTCGTATCCCATAGCGCGCCACTTCGGAATAAAGGGCGCCAACATCTCGTCCATGACGGCGCAAGCATGGTCCATCTCCTGACAGTCATGGAAAAAGCGGTGCCCCATGCTGTCGAGCGTGCAGGTGTGCAGCATGCCATAATCCAGTCCAAAACGCGCACATAGGTTTGTCAGCGTCCCAAACAGGTCCACATCAGAAGGCGTCATCTGATTGACCAGCCCATACCCCGTCATTGTATGAAAGCGCCCATGGTTGATCGTCGCGCTCTCGGGCTCGTCGTATTCAATGTCGCGCACATAGTCGAAAGGATGGCGGTTGAAAAACTCGCTCCAGAACGAATGCGCCACAGCCCCCGTCACGCCGCCCACCTTGCGAACAGCGGCAAACACATCTTCCTCTTTGAGACGAAAGACGTTCCCGTTGCCAGTACAGCCGTGCACCTGCGGGCTCACACCCGTGTGCAGGCTTGCATAGCAGCTCGCCGAAATCGACGGCAAGACAGCTCGGTGCACAAAGCGCTGTGCCTCCCCGCTGTCCACCCAGCCTTCCAAGTTGCCAAACAGCCTGCGAAAATTGCGCAAAGGCACCCCGTCCAGAATGATCAAAAGTAATTTGCGCTTCATCGTCACGTCTCCCTCGCCGCAGACTGCCGCTCAAAACTGTTCAGCCTAGCTTTTCTCTCTCTAAACATTCAGGGGAGAAAGGTTTCCAAAGCCAGCAAGCTTTGGAAACTGAAAGGGGCAAAGCCTCTCTCGCCACGGTTGCAACTTCGCCGCGCGAAAACCCGGCCCTTTCTCAGTTCCCCGCGCTTTCCATCTTGCGGTTCGCAATCACGTCTTCCAGCCAGCCAAGCTTCATTTCAGGCACTGAGCTCAGCAACAGGTCGGTATAGTCGTCAAATGGCGGGCTCAAGACCTCGGTCTTTGTGCCATACCGCACCACCTCGCCCTGATACATCACAGCAATACTGTCCGCGATCGCCCGCACCGTTGCGAGATCATGCGTGATAAAGAGATAAGCCACATTCTCGATCTTCTGCAAATCCAGTAGAAGTTTCAGAATGCCGTCCGCAACGAGCGGATCAAGCGCGCTTGTCACCTCGTCACAGATAATGAGCTTTGGTTTCGCTGCGAGTGCGCGCGCAATACAGACCCGCTGCTTTTGTCCCCCGCTGAGTTCTGCGGGGTAGCGGTCCTGAAAGCCCTTACCAAGTTCGATCTCGTCCAAAAGCTCCTGAATACGCTTCTGCTTCTCGGCGCCCCGCAACCCGAAGTAAAACTCAAGCGGGCGGCCAATAATAGTCCCCACGGTTTGACGCGGGTTCATCGCAGTATCCGCCATCTGATAGATCATCTGCAACTCGCGCAAGTCTTCTCGGGGTCGCGTGCGCATCACAGGGTTAAGGTCACGCCCCGCAAAATGCACCCGCCCCTCGCGCTGTGGCAACAGCCCTGTGATCACCCGCGCCAGCGTCGATTTTCCAGAGCCACTTTCTCCGACAACAGCGAGCGTCTGACCAGGGTGCACCTCGACATTCACATCTTTCAGAACATCAAACTTCGTGCCTTTGTAGCGCGCCGTTATGTTCTCGCAAATTCTCGCAAATCAGGACAGGCTCGCTTGTGGGCTGCTTTTCCTCGTGGTCAATCGAGCGCACAGAGACAAGCGCACGGGTGTATTCTTCTTGCGGCGCATTGATGATCTGATCAACGGAGCCATATTCCACCATCTCACCCATCTTGAGCACCATGATGTCATCACTGACCTGCGCTACAACAGCCAGATCATGCGTAATATAAAGTGCCGCCACACCAGTGTCGCGAATGGCCTCCTTGATGGCCATCAAAACGTCGATCTGCGTGGTCACATCAAGCGCAGTCGTCGGCTCATCAAACACCACAAGATCAGGCTCAGGACAGAGCGCCAGCGCCGTCATACAGCGCTGCAACTGCCCACCCGAAACCTGATGAGGATAGCGCCTTCCGATACGTTCAGGCTCAGGCAATCCAAGCTTTTCAAACAGTACAATCGCGCGCGCCTCGGCCTCGGCCTTGGTGAATTTCCCATGTCGGATCGCAGCTTCCGTAACCTGTTCCAATATCTGCTTTGCAGGGTTGAAGCTCGCAGCCGCAGACTGGCTCACATAGGTAACTTCCCCACCGCGCAAGGCGCGCAGATCGCCCTTGGAGGTTTTCAAGATGTCGCGCCCATTGACCCAGACTTCGCCGCCCGTCAGCTCAACGCCGCCGCGCCCATACGCCATGCTGGCGAGGCCAATGGTCGACTTGCCAGCGCCGGACTCTCCAATCAGGCCCAGCACTTTTCCTTTTTGCAGATCAAAAGAAACACCGTGCACAATCTCGATATCATGCGGTTTTTCTCCGGGCGGATAGACTGTCGCCCCGATCTTGAGGTCACGTACTTTGACAAACGCTTCAGTCATCCGCGGCCCCCTTTCAGGCTGGTGGTTCGGTTCAAAACCCAATCCGCCACAAGGTTCACACTGATCGCCAGCGTCGCAATCGCAATCGCAGGATAAAGCGCGGCCCCGATGCCATAGATAATCCCGTCTTTGTTTTCTTTCACAATCCCGCCCCAGTCTGCCAGCGGCGGCTGCACACCAAGGCCAAGGAAGCTCAGCGTCGAAATAAACAAGACCATAAAGATAAAGCGTAGGCCCAGCTCGGCCACAAGCGGGCTCAGTGCATTTGGGAGGATCTCGCGAAAGATCACCCAAAGCCGACCCTCACCGCGCAGACTGGCGGCCTCGACATATTCCATCACATTGATATCGACGGCCACAGAGCGCGCCAAACGGAACACGCGTGTCGCGTCCAGCAATCCCATGACCAAAATGAGCACAGGGACCGTCACGGGAACCATAGCAAGGATCACAAGCGCCAGAATAAGCGAGGGGATCGCCATCAAAAGATCAACCAAACGGCTCAGGAGCTGATCTGCCCAGCCACCCAAAACAGCGGCCAGAAAGCCAAGCGTCGACCCAGTCACAAAGCTCAGGATTGTGCCCGCCGTGGCAATAAAGATCGTTGTCTGCCCACCATAGATCATCCTTGTGAGGAGATCGCGGCCAATGTTGTCTGTGCCCAGCAGGTGCTCGGCACTCGCTGGCTCCCAAACATCGCCGACAATCTCGGCCATACCATAGGGCGCCACAAAGCCCGCAAAGATTGCCACAAAGAAATAGACCCCTGTGATCATCAAGCCAATGAGAGCCGAAAGAGGGATATTCTTAATCATTTAGGATGCCTCAATCTCGGGTTCGCCAGGATCGAAATGATATCTGCCAGCATGTTAAGCCCAATGTAGATTGCCGCAAAGATCACGCCACAAGCAAGCACAACAGGCACATCTCGCTTTGTCACCGCATCGACCAGAAACTGCCCCATGCCTGGATAGACAAAGACAACTTCAATGACGACTACGCCCACCACAAGGTATGCCAAGTTCAGCATCACCACGTTCACAATCGGGCTCACCGCATTTGGAAAGGCGTGTTTTGCAATTACGTTGAATACGCTAAGCCCCTTGAGCTCGGCGGTTTCGATATAGGCCGATTGCATCACGTTCAGGATCGCGGCGCGCGTCATCCGCATCATATGAGCCAAAACAACGAGCGTCAGCACCATCACAGGCAAAACAATCGACTGAAGCTTTTGCCAGAGCGACATATCATCATTGATCATCGCAAGCGCCGAGCCAAAGCCAAGCTTCACCGCGAGGAAATAGACCAGCACATAGCCGATCAGAAATTCAGGAATAGAAATCGTCGTGAGCGTCACGCCCGAGATCAGCTTGTCAGGCCAGCGGTTGCGATAGCGCACGGCCAGAAGCCCCAGAAATATTGCCAGAGGGACAGAAACAATCGCAGCCCAGAACGCGAGGAACAGCGTATTGCCAAGCCGCTTGCCGACACTTTCCGCAATATCAAGACGGTTGATAATAGAAACGCCCATATCGCCGTGCAGAATGCCGCCGAACCACTCGAAATACCGCGTGGTAGCTGGGCGATTAAGGCCCATCTCCTCGCGCAGGTTGGCAAGGCTTTCAGGCGTGGCCGCCTGCCCCAATACGGCTTGTGCCGCATCTCCGGGCAAAGCTTCGGTCAACCCGAAAATCAGCACAGAGGCGGCGACAAGGAGGAGTATGCCCAGCGTAAACCGCTGGGCAATCAGTTTTATGATCGGATGCATGAAACTCTCTCGCTTACGCGAGCCATGTTTTNTGCGTGATGTATCCATTCATGAGCTCTGCGTTCGGGTCAGTTTCCCAGCCCATAACGTCATTGCTAACCGCATCGACAAAGTCGTTGAACATCGGGCAGATCAGGCCGCCCTCGTTGCGCACAATCATGCCCATTTTGGAGTACATCTCTTTGCGCTTGGCAGTGTCGAGCTCGGCACGCGCCTTCACAAGCAAATCGTCAAACTCGGCGTTCTTGAAGTTTGTGTCATTCCAGTCTGCCGTAGAGAGATAGGCCGTTGTGTACATCTGGTCCTGTACAGGACGACCGCCCCAATAGCTCGCGCAGAACGGCTGCTTGTTCCAAACTTCTGACCAATAGCCATCATTCGGCTCGCGCTTGATCTCAAGCGGAATACCCGCCTGTGCTGCTGTCTGCTGGAAGAGCGCCGCCGCATCGACAGCCCCCGGGAAGGCCCCATCCGCAACGCGCAGGACGATCGGGCTGCCATCATGGCCAGACTTTTTGTAATGCTCTGCGGCTTTGGCAAGATCAAATTCACGCTGCGGGATGCTTGCGTCAAACAGCGGATAAGCCGCATTGATCGGCATGTCATTGCCCACAGAACCATAGCCCTGCAAAATTTTCTCAACAATTTCAGAGCGGTTGATGGCATACTTCAGCGCCATACGCAGCTCGTTGTTGTCAAAAGGTGCTGTGTCGGCATGCATGATAAACACATAGTGCCCACGGCCCGGTGTCGAATTTACCGTCAAGTTTGGCGCGCGCCCAAGAAGACCCGCAATTTTTGGTTCGACGCGGTTGATCGCGTGGACCTGACCAGACTGAAGAGCAGCCGTTCGCGCCGTCGCATCGTTGATAACGATGATCTCAACGCCATCGTAGTTCGCCGCATCACCCCAGTAGTTTTCGTTCCGAGAATACACGTGACGCACGCCAGGCTCATCCGCCTCAAGCTTGAAGGGCCCGGTGCCAATACCTGCCCCTGGATTGTCCATGCCGCCATTTGGCTGAATCACAAGGTGATAATCCGCGATCAGATAGGGCAAATCCGCGTTGGCTTCATTCAGCTCAACTTTGAGTGAATCTCCGTCGATGCTGACGTTTGAAATCCCCTTCATGATGCCAAGCGCACCGGATTTTGAGTCTTCATTCGAGTGGCGCTCCATCGTTTGAAGCACATCCTCTGGTGTCATGGTCTTGCCATTGTGAAACTCAACATCCTTGCGGATCTTGAACATCCAAGTCTTCGCATCAGCCGAGCTCTCAAAGCTCTCCGCCAGCTTTGGCGCAAGTCCGCCGTCCGCCCCAACTTCCACAAGCGTTTCGCCAAATTGGCGGCCGTTGTGAAACGGCACTTGGCTGGCATATGTCGCAGGATCAAGCGAGTTTGTGCTTTCCCCACCGACAGAACCGAGCTTAAACACGCCGCCCTTTTTGGGGCCTTCCGCATAGGCCGCGTCTGCAAGCATTGTGGTGGCTGCTGCCGCCGTCACACCCAGCGCGCTGGCCTTACCCATAAAGTCGCGTCGCGACAGTTTGCCTTGGGCCACACGTTTCTTTAGATAATCAAGTTCGTTGGTCATTCTCTTCTCCCGTTGAAAGTCTCGCCGCTTCGAGGCGGCTTTTATTGATTACTGAGTCAAGGAAAGCCGATTGCGTCTAAGACAGCAAGCATTTTCTCATGACAGTTTTCGTGGCATTGCTCACATCATATCGCGGGCAATCGCCTCCTCAACATCGCGCGCATAGATCAGAACGTTGTTCTCATAGGCTTCAAGACGCCCCTTCACATAAAAGGTGTCAAGGTCACTTTTCATCTCCGCAAAGGTTTCGGTGCGCAATATTATGTCGTCGCGTTCGGTTTCTTCCGTCCAATGCGTGCTCCCCCGCGCCGAAAGCGGGTCATCAGGGTGAATCACCCAGGTCTCCCGTGACACCCCGCCGCTCACAAGCCCGTGCGCACTGTCACGCCGCTTGCCAAAATCGTCATTGATGATCAGCGTGATCAGCCCCGTCTCGTGGTCCGTAATCTCTCGCTTCTCGTTGCGTGGCGCGCGCAGCTCTTCTGTTTGCCAACCGTCCGCACCCGTCGCCTCTTCAAAGCTCCACTCGTCGGCGTCTGCCAAAGCCCGCTCAGACAGCAGCAAAGCCCCGCCACTCACAGTCACACGCCCCGCTTCTGGCGAAGGCCAGATCAAAGGCCAATAGGCTGTCGATACCGCCACAGCAATGCGATGCCCCTCAGGCACACGATAGGCAATGTGATCAAGCTCGATCTCAAGCTCGACAGGCTTTCCAATCGGCATCTCCTCGGGNGCCGCCGAGCTCTCGCGATGCGTNAGATTGAGCACGCCAAAGCTGATCCGCGTGCACGCACCGTCTGGATGCACATGGTTAAGGCGCACACATATCTGCCCTTGCGCCGTCTCACTTGCCAAAGTGAGGCGCAGCTTTGGCCGCCCCACAATATCAACAGAGCGCGCAAGCGCAGGCCCCGTCCAAACAGCGGAGTATAGGTCATCCACCCGCTGATCGTCCGAAAGCTCTGGCCCACGGCCAATGGCGTAATACTCTCCGCCGCCGAGCCCACAGTGCTGCGGCGAGGCAATCTCGACATGCGTCCCGCCCTCGGAGCCGAGCCGCCCGTCTGGGCCAAGAGGGTACTCACATATTTCACCGCCGCTCGTGGCATCAGCCAGCCAAACGCCCTCCCGCGGCGCATTGAAACGACTGGGTCGATAGCCCTCCATCAGATAGCCGCGAAACGCAGGGTCGCTCTCGACCCCGGTCTCGATCCCCTTCAGCCACTTATCCCACCAACGCTTGGCCTCTTGAAGAAAGCCGATCCGTGGCTCAGGCGTAGCGATATGTGGATAGAGATGCACCCAAGGCCCACTGATCCCTTTCGCGCCTTCGATGTTTTCAATCAAAGCAGGGACCGCGTTCTTATAGCCGTCCGCCCAGCCTCCGATGGCCAAAACCTTGGCCTTNATGCGGCTAAAGTCCTCACAGACAGAGCCATGCATCCAGAAACTGTCGCGCCTTTGATGCTTAAGCCAGTTGGCNATCAGAAAAGGCTCGCTCTTNAACCGCTCCATCCAAATCTCGCGCCAATCCTCTCGCAACGCGGGATCAGGTGGGCGAGAGGAATAGGCCCACATGGTCGAAGACCATGCGAGGTTTTCATTGAGCAGGCACCCGCCCTTGTAGTGGATGTCATCTGCAAAGCGATCCACAGTGGAGCAGATCGAAATCACCGCCTTGAGCGGCTCGGGCTGCAGATAAGCCGTTTGGAGGCAGTTGAACCCGCCCCAGCTGATCCCTTGCATCCCNACAGTCCCGCTGCACCAGTCCTGAGCAGCNAGCCAGTGGATCACCTCNCAGGCATCTTNTAGCTCTTGCTGGGTGTATTCGTCCTCCATGTGGCCATAGCTGTCACCATTGCCGCGCATATCGACCCGCACCATGGCATAGCCGCGCGCCGCCATCCAAGGATGGCTGATCTCATCCCGCGCACATGTTCCGTCGCGCTTGCGATAAGGCAAGTGCTCCAAAACTGCTGGNACAGGGTCCTCCCCCGCATCAATAGGCATCCACACCCGCGCCGAAAGACGCACCCCATCAGACATGACTATTCCCAAATCAGGAATATCAATGATCTCTCGTAAACCTTGTTCGCTCATGTTTTGGAGTGTGGCCTGCTCTTCGCAGGTGTCAAGCGTTCTCGCTTACCCCGCCATCCGCATCGGCAGATCTTCGGCCACAGGGGCTGTCTCTGGTGCGCCACCCCATGTCATACTGATCGCACAATAGGGCCGCCCACCATAATCCACATGCGCACCGATCTCGGCTGCATCAAAACCGATGCTCCGCACAATCGCGCCAAAGTTTTTGCGGGTAAACGCCAGAAGTTCCACAGCCTCCACCTGCTCCATGTACTCTGCAATGGTCAAAAACAGCGCCTGCAAAGCCCCCCTGCCCGCAGCTTCAACACGGCTGATCTCCCAAACGCCCTCCGCCTGCGGCGCAGGCCGCGTGCCAAGTATCGAAGGCGGAATACCAGGCAGCAACCCAAGCGTTGCATCGCGCATCATATAGCTAAACTCGACAGTGCCGTAAGACACCCGCGCCAATGTCGGTAAAAGCCTCGCATAGCCTTCCACAACCCCGCCCCGCTCGACCAGAATATAAACTGTCTCAGCGCGGTCGTATTGGTCCTGCTCGATATGCGCACTGCACGGAATGTCCCACCCGAGCTTTTCGTGAAACAACACGCGTCGTTTGCGCAAATGGTCATGCACAAGCGCGCCATAAACGCCTCTGTTTTGGTCGGTCACAACAATACGGTTCCACATATGAAAAGCCCCCAGACAGGCTGCCGCGCGAAATCTGTTTTACTCGTGGCAGCCTGTTCAGGAAATACAACTTAAGGTTGTATTTCAAGCCAAAACGACCCCACCCGCTCAAAAATAAGGTTAACGCTGCAAAGGTGGAGCTAAACAGCAAAAGCCACTCAGAAAGACTGCAGGAATTACTACAGACCGTTTTCCGCAAGGCTGTTCAGCAAATCAAGAAGCTCATCCAGCTTGTCTTGCCCGACGCGTGCGCGCAGCTTTTCGGCGATCTCAAGGCTTTCCGGCTGCGCCGCCACCAACATATCGCGCCCTGCTGTTGTGATTTCAACATGCACACGACGGCGATCTTCAGGGTTGCCTTTGCGTGCAATCAGCCCCTTCTTCTCCAGCAGCTGCATGATCCGAGTCAGAGACGGGTTGAGCAAACAAGCGGCCTCGGCAATCTCTTTCGGATCCATTCTACCGCGCTCATCCAGCACGCGCATCACACGCCACTGCTGTTCGGTCACGCCGATTTTGGACAGCATCTGCCTGTAAGGCGCCATAATAGCCTCCCGTCCACGCAACATAGCTATCGGCAAGGACCGCCCTGTGCTTGGCAAAAGATGGGCGGCGGTGCAGGGTTTATCTGTATCACTTTGGCTCATGCGCTCCTTTATGCGCAATGTGGGCTTTTGAGCAAGCAATTTGGCACTCAAAGCGCGCGAAGAGCCGCTCTGGCTGCGCACAGCGCCTCGAATTTGCTTCGCAAATCCGACCGATGCGAGAGGGCGCTGCCCTCTCGCGCTCTCCCGGGATATTTCTGGAAAGAAAAAGACGAATGCTCCTTGCCCACTTCCCTGCCCACGTCTCCTCTGCCATAATAGCCAAAACCCATAACAAGACGAGCAGCGGTACATGTCAGACGATCTCCTTTCCGGCGCGGGCGCAAGCCCCGACAGCTACGACGCATCCTCCATTCAGGTGCTCGAAGATATGGAACACGTCCGCCTGCGCCCCGGCATGTATATCGGCGGCAAGGACGACCGTGCCCTGCACCACATGGTCGCCGAAATCATCGACAACTCGATGGATGAAGCCGTTGCAGGCCACGCCACATGGATCGAAGTCGAACTGCACGAAAACGGCCATGTAAGCGTGCGTGACAACGGCCGTGGCATCCCGACAGGCCCGCACCCGTCTGATCCAAACAAATCCGCGCTCGAGATCATCTTCTGCACGCTCAACGCGGGCGGCAAATTCTCGGGCGACTCATACGAAACCTCGGGCGGCCTGCACGGCGTCGGCTCTTCTGTGGTCAACGCATTGTCTGATCACCTGCGCGTTGAAGTCGCCCGCAACAAAGAGCTCTTCGCCATGGAGTTCTCCCGTGGCGTGCCCCAAGGCAAGCTCGCCAAGATCGGCGCCGCGCCCAACCGCCGCGGCACCTCCGTAACGTTTCACCCTGACGCCGAAATCTTCGGCTCCCTCAAGCTGAAGCCCGCCCGCCTCTTTGCGATGGCCCGCTCCAAGGCCTATCTTTTCTCTGGTGTCGAAATACGCTGGAAAACCGCGCAAACAGACGGCGACACCCCGCAAGAGGCCACCTTCCACTTCCCGGGTGGCTTGGCTGACTACCTCAAAGAAGTCATGGGCGGCGCAACCACCTACTCGGAAAACCCCTTCGCTGGCACAGTGTCCTTCGAGAAGTTCGACCGCCCCGGCAAGGTCGAATGGGCAATCAACTGGACACCCTCACGCGACGGCTTCATCCAGAGCTACTGTAACACCGTGCCCACGCCCGAAGGCGGCACGCATGAGGCCGGCTTCTGGGCCGCGATCCTCAAGGGCATCAAGGCCTACGGCGAACTTGTCGGCAACAAAAAGGCCGCGCAAATCACCCGCGAAGACCTCACCACAGGCGCAGGCGCGCTTGTCAGCTGCTTCATCCGCGAGCCCGAATTTGTCGGCCAGACCAAAGACCGCCTTGCGACAGTGGAAGCGCAGCGCATGGTCGAAAACTCGGTGCGCGACCACTTTGACAACTGGCTCGCAGCCGATACCAAATCCGCAGGTGCGATCCTTGATTTCTTGGTGCTCCGCGCCGAGGAGCGCCTGCGCCGCCGCCAAGAAAAAGAGACCTCGCGCAAAACCGCGACCCAAAAACTCCGCCTCCCCGGCAAGCTCACCGACTGCTCCTCCAAAACCCGCGAAGGCACCGAGCTTTTCATCGTGGAAGGCGACTCCGCTGGCGGCTCCGCCAAAATGGCGCGCGACCGTCGCAACCAAGCCCTCCTGCCCCTGCGCGGCAAAATCCTCAACGTCCTCGGCTCGGCCTCCTCCAAGATCGGAACCAACCAGGAAATCGCTGACCTCACCCAAGCGCTCGGCGTCGGCCTCGGAACCAAATTCAACGTCGATGACCTGCGATACGACAAAGTCATCATCATGACAGATGCGGACGTCGACGGCGCCCATATCGCAGCCCTCCTGATGACCTTCTTCTTCACCCAGATGCGGCCGATGATCGACCACGGCCACCTCTACCTCGCCTGCCCCCCGCTCTACCGCCTCACCCAAGGCGCGCGCCGCCTCTATGTGGCCGATGATGCGGAAAAGGAACGGATGATGGAAAAAGGCCTTGGCGGCAAAGGCAAAATCGACGTGCAGCGCTTCAAGGGCCTCGGCGAAATGGACGCCAAGGATTTGAAAGAAACCACGATGGACCCGAAATCACGCAAGCTGATCAGAGTCACGATCGACGAGGACGAACCGGGGCAAACGGGGGATCTGGTCGAACGGCTCATGGGCAAAAAACCCGAGCTGAGGTTTCAATATAT
>JGI26083J51738_10001613_pt1 | contig 12079 bp, 9 predicted proteins | sample SaaInl85LU_5_DNA_FD_51738 | JGI IMG/M metagenome (IMG submission 51738)
GCACGAAGCTTAAATCAATTTTCAAAATATCAATCGGATATTCAAGCAATCGCTCAAGGTTGGACATCCCAATGCCAAAATCATCTAAGGCAATCCGCACACCCTTGGATCTCAGCCTATTGATGAGCGTTTTGGTGGCCTCGGGATTTTCAATCACCGTGCTCTCAACAATCTCAAAAACTGTCATTTCTGGCGGCAGGCCGTTGAGCAAGGCTTTGAGCCATTCCGCGTCTGCGCCCGGCAGTACAGTATTGTTCAGAAACTTGCTCGAAATATTCCATCCGCAGTAGATCGGCGGGTCCAATTTGGAAAATCCAATTGCAGCCGCATTGGCCTCCTCAAGTGGTGGCCGGACGCCGCGTTTATAACTGTCCGCCATCAGATCCAAAAATTGGTCTGGCAATAAGATCTCACCATCCGGCTTGACCCATCGGATCAAAGCCTCAACCCCNTCAATTCGATCCTGTTCCAAATCAAAAATTGGCTGAACAAAATAGGTGATTNCCCCATTTTCCAAAGCCGCTCCGACCTCCTCAGCAGAAGGGCGTGACTGTTTTTGCCGCATGCGGAGCACAACANCTTGATCCGCCGCTAGAATTTGATTTTTACCCTTCGATTTCGCCTCATAGAGCGCCGCGTCGGCAACATTCAATGCATCTTCCATGCTCTGATCTGGCCGCAATTCGCACACGCCAATGCTCGCGGTGCGGATCACCCGGCGCCCCGCGACCTCCACATCGGCCTCCACCACCGCTTGCAAAAAGCGGCGCGCCACCTGCCCAGCGCGTTCCAAGTCACAGCCTTTAAGAAAGACGCAAAACTCATCCCCACCAAGTCGCGCAACAAAATCTCCAGGACGACAAGCCGCCACCATGGCATCAGTCACCTTAATCAACAACGCATCCCCGACATCATGGCCATAGGTGTCATTCACGGTCTTGAACTCATCCAAATCCACATAAAGCAGCGCGTGGGTTTCGCGGCGCTTGTGGCGGTCGATCCGATCCACCAAGTACCGGCGCGATTGCGCCGCAGTCAGGTCATCAAGATCAACATAGCGAGAGAGCTTGGAGTTCGACAGGCGCAACCGGTCAATAAGGCGGCGCATTTTCCGGCGCTCAACGCGACCGCGGTGAAGCATATAAAGCAAGAAAGCCAGCGCCACCAAGAGCAAAACTAAAAATAATACATGAAATATCAATGTCATAATGGAAGTATTAAAACCCATCTCCCGCCCGTAGCGCAAGACAAAATCGTGCAAGACGCAGTCTGCCCCCTGTGCAGGCCCAATCTCACCCTACGTCACATCTCCCAATATTCTCGAAATTTCAATTATATATGATGGTAACGCATGAAATTCCATGGCGCAGACGCTTGAGCTATGATCCATTGCGCGATAGCAACGACGCTGAAAATCTTGCCCAGGAGCACACTCATGGCTGACTATAAGTTCGACACCCTATCGCTTCACGCCGGCCAAAGCCCCGATGCGCGCTTTGGCAGCCGGGCCGTGCCTATTCACCAAACCACCAGCTATGTTTTTGACAGCACAGAACATGCCGCTGCCCTGTTCAATATGGAAGTTGGCGGGCATATCTACTCCCGCTTGACCAATCCCACCGTCGCCGTGCTCGAGCAACGCCTGGCCGCTTTGGATGGCGGGGTTGCAGCCATTGCAACAGCCTCCGGCATGTCAGCGCTGTTTGTGACCGTTCTGGCACTTTGCTCAGCCGGCGATCACATCGTCAGCTCCTCGCAAATGTATGGTGCGAATATCAACCTGTTTGAGCATACGCTGAAACGCTACGGGATCGAGACCAGCTTCGTGCCACCGAATGACCCCACAGCCATTGCTGAGGCCATTCGCCCCAATACGAAAATGGTCTTTGGCGAAGTGATCGGCAATCCCGGGATGGATATCATGGACGTGCCGGCTGTGGCCAAAATCACCCAAGCCGCGGGGATTCCCTTAGTCATCGACGCCACGTTCAACACCCCTTGGATGGTCAAACCGATCGAATTGGGCGCAAATGTGGTGATCCATTCACTCACCAAATGGATGGGTGGCCATGGCATTGCTTTGGGTGGTGCCGTGATTGACGGGGGCAATTTCGATTGGGGCCAAAATGATAAATTCCCCATGCTCACCACCCCGCATTTCGGCTATCAGGGCGCGATTCTTTGGGAAGAGTTTGGCCCGGCGGCCCTGTCAGTGCGCATCCGCACGGAAGGCATGATGAATGTCGGCCCCTGCATGTCACCGCAAAATGCGTTCTACATCTTACAAGGCCTGGAAACGCTGGGTCTGCGGATGGAAAAACATATGTCCAACACCGCAGCCATGTTAGAGTTTCTCGTAGGTCATGAGCAAATCGCCTGGGTCAAACACCCCAGCTTGCCTGATCATCCAGATCATGACACCGCCATGCGTCTCATGCCCAAAGGCCAAGGCTCAATCATTGCCTGCGGCATCAAAGGCGGCCGTGACGCGGGTCGTGCCTTCATAGAATCTGTGCAGCTGGCCAGCCATTTGGCCAATGTGGGCGACGCCAAAACGCTGGTGATCCACCCCGGCTCCACCACGCATTCACATCTGACCTCTGAGGCCATGGCCTCAGCTGGGCTGACCGATGATTTGATCCGAATTTCAGTGGGCTTGGAAGATCAAAAAGACATTATCGATGACTTCAAACAAGCGCTGCGCACGGCTGGAAAATTAACCGCTGCCAAGGCAAAAGGAACAGGCGCATGAAACTGACGCTGAATAATGTCGAAATTTTTGCCTCAACCGGCGGGCGCGATTTTGATCCATCATCAGGACCGGTTGTGCTCTTCGTGCACGGCTCCGGCCAATCGCATCTTGGCTTCATGTTGCAACATCGCTTTTTTGCCAATCGTGGCTTTCAGTGCATCACGCCCGATATGCCAGGACATGGGCTGTCGAAGGGTGAGGCGCTCACAACAGTGGAGGCCATGGCCGATTGGTATGCACAATTCATGCAAGCGCTCGGCATCCCCAAAGCCATTTTGGTCGGTCACTCCATGGGCGGTTTGATCGAATTGGAATTGGCAAGCCGCTACCCTGATCTCGTCGCCAAGGCGGCCTTTATCAGCACGGCGCTGGCGATCCCGGTCAATGACGCTCTGATCAATCTGGCCGCAACAAACGAAAGCGCGGCCATTGCCGCGATGATGGACTGGGGCCATGGCACAGCAGGGCATATTCATGACCACACAATGCCCGGCACCTCACATATGCTTTACGGCAGCCGCCTTATGGCTGGCAATGCGCCCGGAACACTTCACAAAGATTTGGTGGCTTGTAACGCCTATACCAATGGCCCCACCGCCGCGCAATCTGTCACCTGCCCCACCTTAACCGTGGTCTGCGGCCAGGACCGAATGACGCCCCGTAAAACTGGATTGGCCCTGCAGGCTGCGCTAGGGGGTGAGCTGGTCGAAATTGCCCAATCGGGCCATATGTCGATCACCGAACACCCTTTTGACGTCAACAAAGCCCTCCGGGCATTTTTCTAACAGGCACATCGAGCATGACATTCAAACGCATCGCAGTGATCGGCGCTGGCACCATGGGCTCTGGCATCGCCGGCCAAATCGCCAATGCAGGCCACAAGGTTCTCCTCTTGGACCTCACAACCAAAGCCACCGATTACGCTTTGGAACGGCTGCAAAAGTCTGAGCCCGCACCTTTGCACCAGCGTGGCAATGTTGATCTGATTGAAACTGGCACCATCGAGGCCGATTTTGACAAGCTCGCCGAATGCGATTGGATCGTTGAAGCGGTGGTCGAACGGCTCGACATCAAACGCGATCTGTACAAACGTTTGGATGCGGTGATCAGCGACGACTGTATCGTCACCTCCAACACCTCCACCATTCCAATCAAACTATTGGTGGCGAAATGCCTTTGGCCTTCCGGCAAAGGTTTGCCATCACCCATTACTTTAATCCGGTGCGCTACATGCGCCTTTTGGAGCTTGTCCGCGGCGCAGACACCCGCGCCGATGTGATGGAGCGCCTGTCGCGCTACAATGACGAAATTCTCGGCAAGGGCGTGGTTCCTTGCAATGACACGCCAGGATTTTTGGGCAACCGCGTTGGGGTCTTTGCGCTGCAAGTGGGTATGGACGAGGCCTTTAAACAGGGGCTGCATCGAACATGCCGATGCTCTGATGGGCCGTCCCATGGGCATTCCAAAAACGGGGGTGTTTGGTCTTTACGATATGATCGGCGTGGACCTCATGTCCGATGTGGTGGACACTTTGGGCGATATTCTGCCAGAAAATGACGTATTTCACGCGGTTGGACGCTCCAACAACCCGGCAAACGCCCTGATCGATAGGATGATCTCAGAAGGTTTCACCGGCCTGAAATCAGGCAAGGGCGGGTTTTATCGCGAGGATCAAGCCCTTGATTTGACCAGCGGCACGCTGCGCCCACGCATCACCGAACTGCCGGCCTTGGCACAAAAAGCCGCCAATGCGCAGCAAGATGGGCTCGAAACCCTGCCCATGATGATCGAAGGCGCAGAGCCGCATCACCAATATTGTCGCAATTTCCTCGGCCGCGTGCTGGCCTATGCGGCCGCTTTGATCCCGATGTCACCGGCACGCCGCAAGACATTGATGACGCGATGAAGATGGGATTCAACTGGATCCGCGGCCCATTTGAAATGATCGATGCTTTGGGCGCTGACGTGGTCATAAAATTGGCCCAAGACGCCGGCTGCACCATTCCCCAAGCCCTGCAAACATCCGCAGAACATGGCCCGTTCTATCAGGTGCAAGAGGGCACTTTGATGGTCCGCAATTTTGATCAAACTGCATCACAGCTCAAACCCGTGCAACTGCCCGACAGGCACAGAGCGCTTTAGCCTCACGCGCCGCACTCTAACCCCAATTGCCAGCAACCGCGCAGCCAGCCTTTGGAGCCTGCCCGGCGGTCTGCGCTTGGTGGAATTTCATTCCAAAGCCAATGCACTCACAGGTGAGAGCATGGCCATCGTGCGCCAAGCTGCCGAGGATCACGGCACAGGCATTTTGATCCATAACGACGCGCAGCACTTCAGCGCGGGGGTCGATTTGAACCGCTTTGCCGATTTCATTGCCCGCGAAGCCTGGGGGGAAATGGACGCCTTTCTCAATGACTTCCAACAGGCCGTTGCGGCGCTGAAATATTGCCCCGTGCCAGTTGTGGGCGCGCCCTCGGGTCTCTCGCTTGGCGGAGGCTTCGAAGTGCTTTTACATTGCGACCGACTGCTCACCCATGCCAATTCCGTGCTGGGATTGGTGGAAAGTGGCGTTGGGGTTGTGCCCGGCGGCGGCGGGGTTAAAACCACCTACCAACGCTGGTTTGAGGCAACGGGCGATGCAGAGACCGCCGCTTGGGAAACCTGGATGCAAATCGGTTATGGAAAAACCGGCGAAAGCCCAGAACAGGCCACAAAACTTCGGTATTTCCGGCCCGGCCATGACGAAACAGTGATGAACCGCGACAAGCTCATCACCCGCGCCAGCGCGATGATCCGCAACATGGCCCCGGGCTACACACCGCCAGAGCCACCAAAAATGACCCTGCCAGGGCAAGCCATCTTTGCAAAAATGGACGCCTTCATGGCCGATGGCCTGGCAAAGGGCTGGTTCAAACCGCACAATAAAACCACGGCCATGGAAATCGCGACCATCGTGGTCAACACCAGCTCCGATGCGCCGCTGGAGGTCACAGAACAAGATATGTTCGACCGCGAGCGCGCCGCCTTTCTTCGGCTCGCCAAAACCCCCGAGACCAAAGGCTGGATCAACGCCATGCTCAGCGGGGCCGCAATCGAATAAAACTATCGCTGCGGTGGCAGTTGGATGTCGAAGGCCGCGCGAATACGGGCATCGGCTTGGGCCGACAAATAGGTCGGATGCCGCTGCAACAAAGTGCGCGCCGTGGCTTTGGCCCGGGTCTGCGCATCCATGCTGCCCCGTTCGCGCCACGTAATCGGCGCCTCTCGATCGGCGGTCTCAGGATAGAAATAATCCCGCTCCATCGCCGCCATCGTTTGGGGATGACCTAGGAAATGCCCCTCCCCTTGGACCACGTCCACAATCACATCAAAGCCGAGGTTCTCATCGGTCACCTCAACCCCGCGCAGCATGCGATAAATATTGCCAAGCATATCATTGTCGAGAACAAACCCTTCGAAAGAAACCCCGAGCAAAGCCGCGGTCATGCCGGCGCTTTCGTAGATCATATTGGCACCCGATAAGGCTGCAGCGAGGGCCGTCACCCCTTTCTCCGCAGCCATATTGCGCATCAATCGCCTTGGAATCAGTCATCGAGCTGGCGACACCGCTGACCAGGCCCAACCAATTTGAAAGCTGTGCCGATGCGGCATTCATGAGGGCAATCTCACCACCCCCGCCCGAGAACGCTCCACTGCGCAGATCAATCACAAATGGCCAGTTGGAAAAAATCATCGGATGGCCAGGCTTCATCACATGCACCATGGCCAGAGCCGCCAATGTTTCCGCCAAAGATTGCGCCAAAAATGCCGCGGGGGTGGCCGGCGCTGTTGCCCCTGATTGTGCCGCGGTGATGCAGCTGACCGTGATATTATGCGCCACGCATTCAAAACACACCTCGACCGCATCCGCGCCAAATCGCAGCGGTGAAATCATCGGGCTGATATGGGCCGCCAACCACGGCCGCTCCGAAAACGCCCCCTCGCGACCCTCCGCCATATCCATCATCTTAACGATGGGCGCCACATGGTCCGCTAAGGTGAAAGAGGTGGCCACAGGTTTGCTGGTGCCTGCGAGCAAGGCATAGGCTGTATTGATATCCAAAGCCTCCTCTCCAACCAAATCGGTGGCAACGCAGCAACGGGTAAACCAGCTGACATTGGTCAGTTGGTCCTGAAGCCGGGCAAAATCATAGAGGTCCTGCAGCGTTGATGCACGATAATCGCCACTGTCCAAATCCAAAGTCTGCACCGCCGCGCCTCCGGTGCCAAAATGCACCCGATCCCCGCCCACTTCGATGCTGCGCGCGGGATCCCGGCCGTGCAAAGTGATGGTTTTTGGAGCAGCGGCAACGGCCTGCGCAATCAAGCGACGCGGTATATAAATCCGCCCAGCTTCGAATCGAGCCCCCTGCTGCACAAAGAGATCCCGCAAGCGGTCCGGCACCTCGCCAACCCCAAGCTCTTCGAGCAAGCGCAGGGCGACATCGTAGATCTGCTCCATATCAGACATACTCAAAGGTTTATATTGCCCGCCAAACCCGCCGGGGGGCGCGGGATTTATCGGCAAGGCTTTACTGCGCCGCAGATGTCGCCCCGCTCTGCCACCTGTTGCGCGCGCCATAACACTCCCTTCGATTACTTTTGCAGGCACCGTCTCGCGCACGCGGGCTTCGGTCAAGGAAAATAACCGCGCTGTCAGACTATCAAATGGCGGAAAAATATTTTCAAAACCCCTTCCAATGTGCCAGGAATAAGGTGCGGATCAGGAGGCAGGCAATGAAATCTCAAGCACGCGTTGTGGTTATCGGCGGCGGAATCGCCGGTTGCTCAACCCTTTACCATTTGACCCAGGAGGGGTGGAGCGATGTGGTTCTGGTGGAGCGCGATGAATTAACCTCCGGCACCACCTGGCATTCTGCGGCGCAGGTCACCAATTTCGGCATGTCGCAGGTGATGATTGGTCTCAAAAGCCATTCAATCAAACTCTACAAAGAGCTGGCCGCAGATCCTGAATACCCGGTCGGATATAACTTTGGAGATGGCGGCATCCGTCTGGCCAATACGCAAGCTCATATGGACGGATACGCGCATTTCACCAGCCTGGCCAAGGGCATGGGGGTTGAGTTCGAAGTGCTGGATGCACAGGAATGCGCGCGGCGGCATCCGTTGATTTCGACCGAAAACCTAATGGGCGGCCTCTGGGATCCAAGTGATGGGCATATCGATCCGGCCCAGCTCTGCCAAGCCTTGGCACGCCGGGCCCGCGCCGCCGGGGCTGAGGTCTACCGTTTCACCTCTGTCACGGACCTGACGCAACATGCCGATGACAGCTGGACGGTGCACACGGACAAGGGCGATATTCGCGCAGAGATTGTCGTCAACGCCTGCGGGTACCGGGTCAATGAGGTTGGCGCTATGATGGGAGTAGAGCATCCAGTCGCAAGCATGGAGCATCAGTATTTCATCACCGAAGATATGCCGGGCGTTATGGAGGCCGGGCATCGGATCCCACTGCTACGCTGCCCGATTTCAGACTATTATTCGCGGCAGGAAAAAAATGGTCTCTTGGTCGGGTTTTATGAGCAAGAGTGCAAGACCTGGGGCATGGATGGGATTGATCCCAAATTCAGCAATGATCTGTGCCCGGATGACTTGGACCGGGTTATGGATGTGTTGGAAGGGGCAATCTCCCGTATGCCAGCCCTTGCGGAAGTTGGCATCAAACAGGTGGTCAATGGCCCCATCACCTATACCATCGACGGCACCCCTTTGGTTGGGCCGATTCCCGGCAAGCGCAACGCCTTTTGCATCATAGGTCTCAGGGCCGGGCTTGGTGAGGGCGGTGGTCACGGCTGGCTACTGGCACAGCAAATTGTCCATGGGGAGGCCTGTTATGACACATGGGCACTAGATCCAAGGCGTTTCACCGGCCATGCCACGCAAGAATTGACGTCCCTTTACGCCATCCAAGATTATCAAAACGAGTTTCGCTTTCATCTGCCCCATGAGCACCGCCCGGCGGGGCGCCCAGCCAAAACCACACCTCTGACCCCGATCTTGGAGCAGGCCGGCGCACATTTCACTGTGGTCAATGGCTGGGAGCGGTCGGACTATTTCAAACCCACCCCCGATTTTGTGGAAGACTATGGCTATAGCTACACAAAGGTGCATGAGCTGGTCGCAGCCGAGGTGGCACGGGTGCAAAATCATGTGGCGCTTGCGGAAGTGAACGGGTTCAATCGGATTGAGATCACCGGCCCAGGTGCGCGCGATTGGCTGGACTATATGATCTGCTCTCGCGTGCCGCGCAAAATTGGAAAACTGGGGCTTGGGTATCTTCTCAATGATTATGGCAATGTGAAAGCAGAAGCCACAATCGCCAATCTCCCAGATGGCCGCATTTGGTATGGATCGGCCGCAGCCGCAGAATTCCATGATATGGATTGGTTGAGCAAGCATCTGCCGAAAGATGGCTCCGTCACGCTGCGCAGTTTGACCAATGACCACACGATCTTAGTCTTGGCCGGGCCAAAGTCCCGCGCCGTGCTCAGCGCTTGCGCCAGAGGCGATTGGTCAGCCACAGGCTTTCCTTGGCTTTCGGTCCGCGAGGCCCGCATTGGACATGCGCCGGCAATCGTCATGTCGGTGAGCTTTTCAGGTGAATTGGCCTATGAAATCCACCTTCCCAATTCCGCGCTCTTCGCCGCTTACTCGGCGCTGATGCGGGCCGGCGCCGCCCATGATATCGGACATTTCGGCGCGCGCGCCGTGGACAGTATGCGCATGGAGAAAGGCTATCTCCACTGGAAATCAGATCTGATCACCGAGTTTGACCCCTATGAGACTGGACTCGACCGGTTTGTCTGCCGCGACAAAGACTTCCTCGGAAAAGCAGCGCTCATGGCCCGCGGCGACAAGAAACGCCGCCGACTGCGGATGCTTGAGATTGACGCCACTCACGCAAGCCCACAACCCAGCGACAGCCTTTATGCCGGCGGGCGGCTGATAGGCTCGGTCACCTCTGCCGACTGGGGGCACCGCACGGGCAAGAATATCGCCTATGCCTTTATGCAGCCCGATATCGTCGAGGGCATCACTGTTGATATCATCGGCAAGCCCTATGCGGCCAGACTTCTGAACGGGCCAGTTTACGACCCAGACAACAGCCGGGTTAAATCTTAGAGCCGCATAAAAAAACGGGCCCATAGGGCCCGTTTGATAAGGTCTTAAACTTTACCTTTCCAAGGCACCAGCCAGCCTTCAAGCTTGCGGATTCCAATGTCGATGGCAAAACCGATCACACCAATGAGGATAATCCCCACAATCACGATATCTGTCAGCTGAAACTTAGCCGCGACCATGATCATCATGCCAAGACCTTTTTCCGCCGCCACCAATTCAGCCGCCACAACCGTGCCCCAACACACGCCCATGGCCACCCGTGCGCCGGTAAAAATCTCAGGCAGGGAGTTTGGAATGATCACCTTACGCAAAATTTGCGATTTTTTGGCACCCAAGGAATAGGCCGCATGCACTTTGGCAATGGCCACACCGGACACGCCAGAGCGCGCCGCGATAGCCATGATCCAGAGCGCTGCAAGAAAGAGCAAGATCACTTTGGACGTCTCACCAATGCCGAACCAAATAATCATCAAGGGGATCAAGGCCAAGGGCGGCACAGGGCGCATAAATTCGACAATCGGATCAAACCAGCCCCGCGCCCAATTGGTCAGCCCCATGGCGTAACCGAGGGGAATACCCACAAGCGCGCCAAAGATAAAACCAAGCAACACACGCTGCAAAGAGGCCCAAGTATGCTCAAGCAGGGTGAAATTGCGATACCCTTCACGATTCAGCTGTAAAAAGCGGTTCGTCGTCACTTCCGGAGCAGGCAGATAGAGCCGCGCCATGCGAAACCCGGTGGAGGGTTCGAAGAACGGTGTGCCTTTTTCGGTGAGCGCCAAGCGTCCCTCGGACAAGATAATCTGCTCACCAGGTGTGAGGGCCTGTCCATTGAGATGGGTCACGATGGCCCCATCGGATTTTTTGAACTCATCATTTTTGAACACAGAGATCAGCTTTGATCCATAACGCGGGATGACCAATGTATCGTTCTTTGCGAACCCTTCGCCGAGATCNACGTCAGGTTTGTTCGGAATTTTCCCTGGCGCTCCATTGGCATCTTCTGTCANNTGAACATCTTCAGGGTAGACCAAAATGGAAACGGTTGCGTCATCGCTGCGTCCATCNGGCAAGGTAGAGGTATAGGTGAATTCCACCATACCCTCGAACGGACCTTTGGCCTTGAACAAAGGCAAGGATGAATTGGTAAAAGCCACCCAAAGGGCGAAAATCGCCAGAACCGAAATCACTGACGCGGCCCGGTTCGCCTTTACAGCGCTTTCATCGCCAAAGGTCACCGTCTTGAGTGAGGTAAAATCAGCGCGGGTAAAAAATCGTTTTGTGGCCCAAGCTACAATCACCATACTAACCGCAAAAATCGCGATATATACGGCAAGAAGGATCAAACCGGTCATGCGCTTTCCTCCGTGCGGCCCATTATTTCTTCTTCCATTTCCCAAATCATCGCCAAAATCTCCTCACGGGTTTTGGCGTAATCGGGATGTTTCTTAACCGCGCGTAAATCCGCGCCAACACCCATTTCCGCAAAGGGCAGGCGATATTCTTTGTGGATACGTCCCGGACGCGGCGCCATAACCAAAAGGCGCTCACCCAAGAGCAGTGCTTCTTCCACCGAATGGGTGATCAAAATAATCGTCTTGCCGGTCTCTTTCCACAGATCCAACACCAAAGATTGCATCTTTTCGCGGGTCAAAGCGTCCAGAGCCCCCAAAGGCTCATCCATCAAAATCACATCCGGTTCATTGGCCAAACAACGGGCCAAAGCCACACGCTGCTGCATACCGCCCGACAGCTCATAAACCGCCTTATCTTTGAAATCTTGCAAACCCACGACTTCCAGCAGACGATCTACGATTTTCATGCTGTCTTGGCGGGGCATCTTTTTCATGTCTGGGCCGAAAGAAACATTCTCCCGCACCGTCATCCATTCAAACAAAGCGCCTTGCTGAAATACCATACCCCGTTCTGGACCCGGTCCCTCGACCGCATGGTCATTGACAACGACCTGCCCTTCGGTGGGCGCCAAGAATCCGGCCACGATATTCAGTAATGTGGTTTTGCCACAGCCTGATGGGCCAAGAACACTTAGCAATTCTCCAGATTTTATGTCCAAGGTTACGTTTTTGAGCGCTTGTACGGATCCCCCATTGGGCAAATCGAAGCGCATAGAAATATTGTCAATAA
>JGI26083J51738_10001615_pt1 | contig 12071 bp, 8 predicted proteins | sample SaaInl85LU_5_DNA_FD_51738 | JGI IMG/M metagenome (IMG submission 51738)
AGAAATATCAATCATTGGATAGTCTGTTGTAGCTTCTACGTACACATAAGCGGTGTCAGAACATCCTCCAGTAGTATCTGTAACTACTAATTGATAATTTGTTCCAATGTCTGGTTGAGCTGTTGTAATTGGAGAATTGGGTGATCCAAGACTTGTGGTAGGAGTCCAACTGTAAGCATAGTTATTCAAAGAACTACAATCAATTTGTATGTCATCCAGTGCCCAGTTGTCTTGACCTGCACCGCCATTCACCGGTTGATTCCATCTAAACATTATGCTTGTTGCTCCAGCTGGCATAGGAGAGGTAAAGGTCTGCCATCCTGTATTAACTAGCCAACCTAAATAGGAGTGAGTTCTCAAATTCACCCAGGTTGTTCCATTGTTGATAGAGTATTGGAAGTAAACTGGATCGGTACTTTCTACATTTTCACAAGAAAAACCTGAAGCAGCGTTCCCTAATCTAATTGCATAGGTTATTTGAGTACAATTTCCTACTTGAATAGAAGATGTTCTTAGTTCTCTGGTACCACTTCCGTTAAAGTTTAATGAGTTAGGTAAAGAATTAGCCCCACAACCTGTTCCTATGGAACCACCAGTTATATTGCTAACAAAAGCGAATGGACTTAGTGCGTTATCAAAGTTATCCATCAGGTTACTAACGGATGCTGCAGTATCTACCCATGCAGCAAGATTTGCAATGTCATTACAAATTACAGTATCTTTATCAGTAAAAGCATTAATAGAGGGTTTCACACCATTAGACACAAGAACACTTACCGTATCATATTTAATACATCCTTGAGAGTTAGTAGCAGTAATAACATAAGTAAATAATCCTGATTGTGTTGGGTTNAGAACAGGGTCAGGAATGTTATCTGCATTTAACATACTTGCTGGAGTCCATAAATAAGTATAGGTATCTGGCACTAAAGGAGTAATATTAAAACTGATTGGATCTAATTTACAACTCGCTGTACCGGTTTGAGTTAAATTGTAATTGAAGTTTGAAGCAACTGTAACAGAAACAGTATCTTTGTTTTTACACCCTCCAGACAAATCACTGGTTACCTCGTATACTGTAGTGGAAGATGGTTTTGCAATGGCTGGTTGACAGGTGTCACAATCAAAATTAATTCCAACAGTTAACGGTGGGCCCGAGATAGTTGCCCAAGTAAATGAACTACCACCTCGTGCGTTAAGTTGGGTACTATCTCCCAAACAAATTGTTACGTCAGGGGAAACGTAGGTGCTTTTTATCACTTCTATTATAATACTAAAGGATGCTCGTGCAGGAATAGGACAATATCCATCATCGACAGTCAAACTAACTGGATTAATTGAAGGAGAATTGGTAGGCACTGACCAACAAATTGTTCCCGTAATCGGGTTCGTGCCGGTGTAACTTAAAGTAGCTCCGGGAAGAACAGAAGTTATATTCGTACTCCACAANGAAAGTGTGTCTAAAGCATTCGAATCATAAACTTGAAAATCTACACAGAAGGTATCTCCTTCGCAAACTTCTAATTTTTTGGCGCCTGATACTGTTCCTTGACCTCTTACATTGTATAAGAATGAGGTAGTTGGGTCTGGTGGGATATTGCCAGCACAATTATAAACTACAACTTGTATATCTCGCATAGTAATAGCTAATATATTACCACTATCATCAAATTCAGTAACCTGAACTACAACTACAAATGAACCAAGAGTATTTGGTGTAAATGTAATTGTACCAGTCGCACTGTCCAATAAAATGGCACTTATTGGATTTTGACCAGAATACGGTGTGTTATATGGAGAAAAAGTTCCAGCACCTGTCATAGCGGGAATTAGAACATATGCTAAACTATCACCGTCTGGATCTACTGCACCAAAATTGTAACTGGCTGGTTGATTAATACATACGTATGGATTTTGAACTCCGGTATATCTAACAGAGTTATTACAAGTATCATTTGCACTAAACATTTTTGTTTCAAGATAAATATTTCCAGCAGTAGTTAAATTTACAACTCCACCTGTTCCACCATTTCTACAACATGAAGACCACCCAAAAGTCCAATTATTACATGGAGGTAAAGTAACCACTGCAGAATATAAATATCTCCTTCTTCCTTGAAGCGAATTACTGGTGTTTATGCAACTAGTCAGCAAGCTATCTTCGAAACAAACTTGAGAAACGTTCCTAGTTTGTGAGGAAATTAGAGATAAGCTGATTGTAGGATTAAATAAACCACATGTGTTTGAAGAAGTAATCGGAAAACTTGCAGGGTTTGATGCACCGTTGCAGTCTAATGTTATTTCTGCCCAAATTCGATATTGGTTATTTCCTAAACAATCGTAATAAATATTGCCTCCTGCAAAATGTGATGCAAAAACTTGAGTACTTAAAAAAAGAATTAGAATTGTTGAGAGAATTTTTAATTTCATAATTGTAGGTTCGACTTATTTATTAACTGATGAAAAAACGAGTTGTTTTTTTTTAGGTTGCTTTTAAATTCTGTTAAAAATAATAATTTATTTAGAAATAATTAACAAATTCTCCAATTCCATTTGTTTTGTTTTAATTTGAATTGATTTAATCAAAACAAAGTGTTTTATTCTTGTAATTTTAGAATCAAGTTGTATCTTTGCAATGGCAAGTCTCATACGACCAGCTCCTACTGAATCCCCCAGGACGGGAACGTAGCAAGGGTAAGTGGTTGTAGCGGTGCGATATGAGTAGCTTGCCATTTTTTGTGCCCTAAATTTTCCATTCTTTATGACTAGATTATTTTACCTTTTCTCAGTTTTAGTTTTATTCCTTACTTTTTTTTCTTGTTCAAGTCAGCCGCAAGAGAATACACAAACGATTAAAACTCCTGAACCAGAAACCTCCATCATTGATAAAAGACAGGATTCTATTGATTTTGCTATTGAAGAATTGGCAAAAACAATCATTACCAACAGAAATGCCGTTGAACGATTAACTGAATTTGGAGATTCAAACAGAGAATCTAAAGTTGTTATTTATACGAATTATGGGCAGTTAGCTATAAAACTTTACCGAAATACGCCTTTGCATAGGGCAAACTTCTTATTGCTGACTAAGAAAAAGTTTTATGACAATACTTTGTTTTACAGGGTGATAGATAACTTTATGATTCAAGGAGGGAATTCTGATGATTCTGAGATAAACCAAAAATTGGATAGAATTGGTAGGTATAGAATACCGAATGAAATTAATAATAATAACATCCATAAAAAAGGGGCGATTGCTATGGCAGTTTCTCCAGAGGAACAAAGTTTGGGTAAAAAATCGAGTTCAATCAATTTTTACATTATCGAAGGGCAGAAATTACCTAGTTACTATTTTAAGCAAAAAGAGGAGCAAGGAAAAAAGTTTTCAGCGCTTCAAAAGAAGATATACTCTAAGTCGAAAGGAGCACCTCACCTCGATGGAGATTACACGGTGTTTGGCGAAATGATTTCTGGGTTTCAAGTGTTATCCAAAATATCCAAGGTGAAAGTAGATAAATACAATTGGCCAATAAATAAGGTTGTGATAGACAGCGTTAGAACCTATTAGATAATTATTTATCTTTGAGAGTATGAAAAAGAAATTTATCGATGTTGAACTGTTAATCAGTAGTAAAAATCCTAAACTACTCAAGCGAATTCCAAAATTCCTGATTAATTATCTCAAAAAAATAGTGCATCAAAATGAAATCAATCAGATTCTTGATGAAAACGAAAATTTATTGGGTGTTGACTTTTGTAAAGACATAATAAAAAGGTTTAATATTAAGGTAGAATCTCATGGATTGGAAAACATCCCAAAAGATGACGGTGTGATTTTTGTTTCTAATCATCCGCTTGGGGGAATGGATGCAATGGCAATTGTAAAAGAAGTTTCTCCTATTCGAAAAGACATCATGTTTATTGTAAACGATTTGCTGATGAATTTAGAAAATTTAAAAGGTTTGTTTGTTGGGGTGGATAAACATGGAGCAAACGCAAAGGTTTCGTTACAAAAAGTAAATGATTTGTTTGAATCGGATAAAGCGGTGTTTCTTTTTCCTGCTGGTTTGGTTTCACGAAAAAAAAGAGGCCGAGTAGAAGATTTGGAATGGAAAAAGACTTTTGTAACAAGAGCCAAAAAGAGCGATAAAAAAATAGTACCTGTTTTCATTGATGGAGAGCTGTCCAATTTCTTTTATCGCCTATCAAACCTGAGGGCTGGAGTAGGAATAAAAATGAATTTAGAAATGCTATATTTGGCCGATGAATTATTCAAGCAAAAGAACAAAGTTTTGCCAATTTATTTCGGAAAACCTATTTCTATTAAGGAGTTTAAATGCGAAAAATCGGATAAGGAAATAGCGCAAGAAATAAAAAATATCACTTATAATTTGCCGAATAAATAAGAAAATCAATTACATTCAAAACATGAATTTAGACTACATTATAGATCCAGTGTCGAGAAACCTTATTAAAAAGGAATTGTCTGAAAATAAATTTGTTAGAAACACGAACAAAGGAGATAATGAAATTTACATTGTAAATCATCACGATTCGCCCAATGTAATGAGAGAAATAGGTAGATTAAGAGAGGTTTCTTTTGCTAGTGCTGGTGGAGGAACGGGGAAAGAGGTTGATATAGATGAACTAGACACTTGCGTATTCAACTACGACCAATTAATTGTTTGGAGTCCCGAAGATGAGGAGATTTTAGGAGGGTACAGGTTTATTAATTGTTCTAAATTCAATGATAATTTAAAAGAAATAGATATTTCAACCAAGCACTATTTTAATTTCTCTGAAAGATTTGTTTTGGATTTTTTACCCACTACAATTGAGCTTGGTAGATCCTGGGTGCAACCGGCCTATCAGCCTTCGGCAACCAACAGAAAAGGCTTATTTACGTTAGATAATCTTTGGGATGGATTGGGAGCATTAATTGTTTTGAATCCTGAGGTGAAATACTTTTTTGGTAAAGTAACCATGTACACAGATTACGATAAAATTGCGCGCGACACACTATTAAGCTTCATGAATCATTATTTCCCAGATACTGACAATCTGGTTTCTCCAATTTCTGCTTTGCCAATTCTTCACGAAAATGAAGAGTTTTTATCTTTACTTGCCGGCAAAACATACAAAGAAGGACATAGAATTTTGGGAGAAAAATTGAAAGAAAGAAAAGAAAGGATACCGCCACTTATTAATTCTTACATGAACCTTTCCGACACAATGAAAACATTTGGTACAGCCAGTAATCCTGATTTTGGTGGAGTAGAAGAAACAGGGATTTTGGTAACCATTTCGGATATTCATTCCTCAAAATCCGAAAGACACATTGATTCATTTATATCCAAAAAGTAAGGCAATCGATATAGCTTCGTCTCACAGCAATGATTAAAATTATTCTCGCTTTTATCCTCTTAATTGAGTTGTATATTTTCTTTATACTAAGGTCGGTATATTCCAATAACCAATTTGTGATATCTGTTTCTATCCAAATTTTTATTGCGCTCTTCACGGCATTTTCTTTATTCTACACTTCTTCTAGTTTGGGGCATGGGCTTAGTCAAACTACAAAATATATCAATATTTTGATGGGCTTGTTTGTTGCTTTTGGAGTTGCAAAAATGGTGTTTATCTCAATTATCTTTTTAGAAGATGTCACGCGATTAATTAGTTATGTTGTTTCATATTTCACTTCGTCCGATTCTGTTGATTTTTCTTCTCGAAGAAAAGCGNTAACAAACATCGGATTAGGGNTTGCTGCGGTTCCTTTTTCGGCCTTTATTTATGGGATGTTTAAGACTCGTTACGACTTCAAGGTATTTAGAAACACATTGGAAATAGATAAGTTACCAAAAGCATTTGAAGGACTCAGAATTGTCCAGATTTCAGACTTTCATGCTGGAAGTTTAGATGATATGGAAGCCATAAAACTGGGTTTAGAAAAAATACAAAATCTAGAATCAGACTTGCTATTGTTTACAGGCGATTTGGTGAATAATACCTCAGAAGAATTCGATAAATTTATTCCATATTTCAAAAGTTTAACGGCTAGAATAGGGAAGTTCTCTATTATGGGAAATCATGATTACGGATTGTATTACAATTGGGGTTCAGAGGAAGAGAAAAAGGCGAACGAGCAAAGGATTAGAAATCATCATAAATCAATTGGATTTGATTTGCTCGAGAACCAATCCCGAAGAATTGAAAAGAACGGTGAGATTCTTAACTTAATAGGTGTAGAGAATTGGGGGCGCCCACCATTTCCTCCCAAAGGTGATTTAGACCTTGCTATTACCGATATAAAACAAGATTCGGTTACCATATTAATGTCACATGATCCTCATCATTGGGAGGACAAGGTAATTCCACATTCGCAAAAAGTAGATTTAACTTTGAGTGGTCACACCCACGGGATGCAAATGGGGATTGAGTTGCCTGGTTTTAAGTGGAGTCCAGTATCTTTGAGGTATAAAAGATGGGCAGGATTGTACAAAGAGAGCAATCAATATTTATATGTGAATAGGGGTTTTGGTCACATCGGTTTTCCAGGCAGAGTGGGAATCAAACCAGAAATAACATTACTCGAATTAGTGGCAAAAAAATAGAACCGTTCCTCAATAAGCTGTTTTAAATAATTTATCAACAAAACTGCCTGTTATAAGTGCTTTTATTGTTGAAAAGTCAACTCTTTTCCCTTTTTAATCGTGTTCAATTTAGTTATATTTGTTCTTTAATGAAACCAACAATTTTAAGCTAAATTATGAGCGAAGAAGACAAAGGAAATTATTCAGCGGATAATATACAGGCTCTCGAAGGAATGGAACACGTGAGGTTGAGGCCTTCCATGTATATTGGAGATGTAGGAATTAGAGGTTTGCATCATTTGGTGTACGAAGTAGTAGATAACTCGATTGACGAGGCTATGGCTGGATACTGTGATACTGTTAAGGTAATTATAAACGAAGACAATTCTATTTCTGTTGAAGATAACGGACGAGGTATTCCTACAGGAATTCATAAGAAAGAGGGTGTTTCGGCACTGGAAGTGGTAATGACCAAGATTGGAGCAGGAGGAAAGTTCGACAAAGACACTTATAAAGTATCTGGAGGTCTTCACGGAGTAGGTGTTTCGTGTGTGAATGCATTATCCAATTTTCTTAAAGCTGAAGTGTATAGAGAAGGAAAAATCTTTGTACAAGAATACGAGAAAGGAAAACCAGTTTATCCAGTAAAGGAAGTTGGAACCTCTGATAAAAGAGGAACAATCGTTACTTTTACTCCGGATGATACAATTTTCTCGGAAAGAATTTACAGTTACGAAACGTTATCTAAAAGATTAAGAGAACTTTCTTTCTTAAACAAGGGATTGACACTTTCTATAGAAGACAAAAGAGTTCTTGATGAAAAAGGTGAAACACTGAAAGAAACATTCCTGTCTAAAGATGGATTAAAGGAATTCGTTCAGTTTTTGGATAATACTCGTGAACCAATTATTGAGGAGGTGATTCACATGGAAGGAGAGAAAAACGGAGTTCCTGTGGAAGTTGCAATGGTTTACAATACTTCTTATTCCGAAAATATTTTCTCTTACGTAAACAACATTAATACTCATGAGGGTGGAACTCACCTATCAGGATTTAGAAGAGGACTGACAAGTACATTAAAAAAGTACGCAGACGAATCGGGATTATTGGATAAATTGAAATTCGAAATCAACGGTGATGACTTCCGTGAGGGGTTAACCGCGATTGTCTCTGTTAAAGTAGGAGAGCCCCAATTTGAAGGCCAAACCAAAACGAAACTAGGAAACAGAGAAGTAAATGCTCCTGTAAGTCAAGCAGTTTCTCAAATGTTGACAGATTATTTGGAAGAACATCCTAATGATGCCAAAACAATTATTCAAAAAGTTATTCTTGCTGCCACTGCTCGTCATGCTGCCAGAAAAGCCAGAGAAATGGTTCAAAGAAAGACAGTAATGTCTGGAGGTGGATTGCCAGGGAAATTATCTGATTGTTCTGGAAACGACCCAGCAGAATGTGAAATATACCTTGTGGAGGGAGATTCGGCAGGAGGAACAGCCAAACAAGGACGAGATAGATTTTTCCAAGCAATTATGCCATTAAGAGGAAAAATATTGAATGTAGAAAAAGCAATGCAGCATAAGATTTTTGAGAATGAAGAAATCAAGAATATTTATACTGCACTTGGAGTTAGGGTTGGAACAGAAGAGGATAGCAAAGCATTGAACCTAGAAAAATTGAGGTATCACAAGATCATTATTATGTGTGATGCCGATGTCGATGGTTCGCACATCGAAACTCTTATTCTGACTTTCTTTTTCCGTCACATGCGTGAGCTTATCGAAAAAGGATACATCTATATTGCGACCCCTCCGTTGTATCTGGTTAAGAAAGGGAAAAAGCAAGAATACGCATGGAGTGATGAACAAAGAGATAAATTGATTCTGGAACTAAAAGGATCTGGATCTGAATCCTCCGTGGGAGTTCAGCGTTACAAAGGTCTTGGAGAAATGAATGCTGAACAACTTTGGGACACAACGATGAATCCAGAATTCAGAACTTTGAGACAAATCACTATCGAAAGTTTAATTGAGAGTGATAGAATTTTCTCTATGTTGATGGGAGATGAAGTTCCTCCAAGAAGAGAGTTTATTGAGCAAAATGCTAAATATGCAAATATTGATACATAATAAAGTGTTTTTTATTGCAGATTAAAAAGGAAGTTCTATATTTGCAATCTCAATACGGAAACGGATTGAAAAGTTCTAAAAAGTAATCACAATTCTTAAACCTTTATCGGGAAGTATTATACTTAGTTTAAGAAGAACTATACTACACTCGGGGTGTAGCGTAGCCCGGTTATCGCGCCACGTTTGGGACGTGGAGGTCGCAGGTTCGAATCCTGCCACCCCGACAAAAAAAAAGCCTTTTCATTCACATGAAAAGGCTTTTTTTTGTTAGCGATTTTCCATCATTTTTTTAATACCAAACGCGATCAATAAATTGACGTGGAAGTCGTCCCGAAGCATCGGGACCACCCCGACAATCAGAAAGCCTTTTCATTCATATGAAAAGGCTTTTTTCTCTTAAATTTCTATCTGCATTGAGCGATTTTATAATAATAAAGTTAAACTTGAGGAGTTCGAATGTGAAGGTACTTTTGATCAAAAAAAATGTCAAAATCAATAGTGCCAGCTCATTTAAGTGAATTAATTTTGGCTTTATTCAGATATCGATAACATCGAAACGGTTTCATCCTCAAAAATGCAAATAACTTTGATGGAACTATCTGTTTCTATGAATTCGTAGTCTGAAATAGCTTCCTTGGTTATTTCGTGAAAATAATCATATTCGTAGCCAGAATCGTATTCTAATTGGTAGGCAGTTTCTATAATTCCGTGCTTTTTATAAAGTTTGGGCAAATTAAAGTTGCCACCAGATAGAACCCAATTTCGCTCTATCCGATACTGCTCATTTTCGAATAAATAAAACTCGTTGTAATTAGATAAGTTCACGATACTAATTGATGTGGTGACAAAAATCGTTATCACAAGTAAAAGCTCAACAAACACCTTATAAAACTTACTTTTGAATTCTGCGATTAGGTAATGAAGAGTAAGGAAGAGAGTGGCAGAAATTACTAGAAAAGTTCGGGTTTTATACCCCGTAAAATATTGATTATTTAAAGACAAGATAAATTCAATGAATAAAGCTAAAAACAGCATGACAGCAAGCGCATTCACGGTGTAATTTATCCATTTCTTTGGTTGTTGACTTGTTCTCCATACTTTTTTTAAACCTAGAGGTAAAAAAGAGAAAAACAACAACAAAGTTCCGAAAAGCAACCAAATCTCCATAGAGCATAAAATTAAGCTTTTTTGAAACTTAAACAAAAGGAAAGTCTTTGCTGATGTTGTTTCAGTATTTTCTTGATTAATAAAAATTAAAAACCCCAGATTTTTATTGAAATAATCCTTATTTTTGTACTTCAAAAAACTGAAATAAACAATATTTTATAAATATGTCTGAAATAGAAGTTCTATTACCTAAAATGGGAGAAAGTGTAGCTGAGGCTACCGTAATTACATGGTTGAAAGAAGTAGGTGAAACAATCGAGGCGGAAGAGTCTTTGATTGAAATTGCAACCGACAAAGTAGATTCTGAAGTTCCTGCACCGGTTGACGGGGTTTTGGTAAAGAAATTATTTAATGAAGGCGATGTGGCTCAAGTAGGAGATGTAATTGCAATTATTTCAACAGAAGGTGGAGCCGAGGTACCTGTGGCGTCACCAACTATCGAAACTGCTTCTTCGCCATCTCCGGAAGTAGTAGCTGAAGTTTCTGCACCTCTTGCTAAAACCGCAATTGAACAAGTAGAAATTGCAAAAACAGGAGATTCAGGAAGGTTTTATTCTCCTTTGGTAAGAAATATTGCCAAAGAAGAAGGGATTTCAATGAGTGAGTTGGAAACAATCTCTGGGAGTGGGAAAGAAGGAAGAGTGAGTAAATCTGATATACTAGATTACATTAAAAACAGAGGAAATCAGCCAATGGAATCAAAGGTAGCGGCTCCAAAAGACAAAGTAATCGCACAAACTACTGATGTAAACAAACCAGTGCACAAACCAGCTATACCCTTAGGACCAAACGATACAGTGGTGGAAATGGATAGAATGAGAAAACTGATTGCAGATCATATGGTAATGAGTAAGCAAACTTCTCCGCACGTAACTTCTTATGTTGAAGCTGACGTGACAAATATCGTAAACTGGAGAAATAAAGTGAAGAATCAGTTTCAACAAGAAAATGAAGAGAAAATCACTTTTACTCCAATTTTTATTGAAGCGATTGCCAAAGCAATTAAAGATTTTCCGGGCATCAATATCTCTATTGATGGAACCAATATTATTCAAAGAGGAAATATAAATATTGGAATGGCTGCAGCTTTACCTTCTGGTAATTTGATTGTTCCTGTTATAAAAAATGCCGATAGATTAAATCTTTTGGGATTAATCAAAGCTGTAAATGATTTGGCAAATAGAGCAAGACAAAACAAATTGACACCAGATGAAATACAGGGAGGAACTTACACAATGACCAACGTGGGAACGTTCGGAAACGTGTTTGGAACGCCAATAATCAACCAACCTCAAGTTGCTATCATGGCCGTAGGTGCAATTCGTAAAATGGTTTCAGTAATTGAAACTCCAGAGGGAGACACAATGGGAATTAGACACAAAATGTTCCTGTCTCACGCTTATGATCACAGAGTGGTAGACGGAGCTTTAGGTGGGATGTTTGTGCGAAGAGTAGCTGATTATCTTGAGTCTTTTGACCCGAATAGAGAAATATAAATCAAATCTGAAGCCTGAGAATTCGACCAAAAAGAGAATAACAAAGGCTGACTTATAAATAAAAAATTCAAAAGCTCTTCTCCCAAATTATCGGAAAAGAGCTTTTTTTAAAAACAAAGCAATGAATTTAAACTTAACCAGACCCATAGCCTTTTTTGATTTAGAATCTACAGGAGTAGATGTTTCAAAAGATAGAATCGTAGAAATTTCGATTCAAAAACTACTGCCAAATGGGGAAAAAGAAACCTACACCAAAAGAGTGAATCCAGAAATGCCTATCCCAATTGAAGCATCGGAAGTACATGGAATATATGATTTTGATGTATTGAACGAGAAAACTTGGAAAGAAATAGCGCCTGAGGTAGTTGAATTTATTGGAGAGGCAGATTTAGCTGGTTACAATTCAAATCGGTTTGATATTCCCATGTTAATGGAAGAGTTGCTAAGAGTGGAAGTGGAACTTGCCATGACAGACAGAAAAAGAATTGATGTTCAGAATATTTTCTACAAACAAGAAAAAAGAACATTGGAAGCTGCACTGAAATTCTATTGTGGAAAAGATTTAGAAAACGCTCACAGTGCCGAAGCTGATACGACTGCCACCATGGATGTATTATTAGCTCAAATTGATCGCTATGAAGACATTGAAGGAAATGTAGATTTCTTAGCAGAATACTCAGAAATGGGGA
>JGI26083J51738_10001616_pt1 | contig 12068 bp, 14 predicted proteins | sample SaaInl85LU_5_DNA_FD_51738 | JGI IMG/M metagenome (IMG submission 51738)
AAGTCTGGTGGTTTTGAACAAGGTAGAAATGCCAACTTTAGACAATTAAGAGACGACAAAGCACTAGATACACCCGTTTTTGGTAATAAATATTGGTACGGAAGAGGTACAACCTACTTTTTAAATTTAAATATATCATTCTAAAAAAAAATAATTAAAATGAAAACAAATAAAATAATCATCATATTACTAGCCTTTGTATCTAGCATTTCTTTTACCTCTTGTGTAGAAGATGGAGACTTTACAGTACCCCAAAATTTAGGAGTAGAAGAAAATGAAAATTTAAATGCACTTTTAGATAGCATAAATCAAGGTTTCGTAGAATTAAAGTCTATAAAAGATTTAAAAAAAATCTATATTTCTGGTAGTAACCCTATAGAAATAGTGTCTAATATCGCTGTAAAAGGATATGTTATTTCTTCAGATGAAAATGGTAATTTCTTTAGAGAATTTTATATACAAGACCAACCAGAAAACCCAACTTCTGGAATTAAAGTAGCTATAAATTTAACTAATATTAATACCAAATTTAATTTTGGAAGGGAAGTTTATGTAAGATTAAAAGGTTTATATATTGGAGAAACAAATTCTGGTGATGGTGTAACTACAATTGGGGGTAAAGTAAAATTAGTAGATAATAGAGAGATAGATAATATTACTGTAAATAAATCTTTAAATCAATTTTTTAGATCAAAAACTATAGCTGAAATTATTCCTAAAATTGTAACCCTAGGAGATATAAACAATCCAGAAAATCTTTGTACCTATGTTAGTGTAGAAAATGCTTATTTTGCTGGAAATANAGAAGGTAAGACATATATAGATCCTACAGAAGATTTTGATACCAAAAGAACTATAGAAACTTGCCAAGGTCCTGGCATTGTAGAGGCTTTTGTAGAAACAAGTTCTTTTGCAGACTTTGCTAATTTAGCGTTACCAAAAGGAGGAGGTTTTTTAAATGCGGTTGTTTCTAAAGATTTTCCTGGAGATTTTACAGTACTAGTTTTAAATTCAGCAGATGGTGTAAATATGAACGGAACAAAGTGTACTCCTGAATCACTATCAGATTTTTCAACAATTTTATTAAATGAAAATTTTGAGACAACTTCTGGAGATATAAATATTGCTGGTTGGACAAATTACAGTGAAAAAGGCACTAAACTTTGGCGTTCTTATTTTGATAATGATGTACAAAGTAGAGCTGCAAATATTGGTTCTTTTAGATCTGGAAATGCTTCAACAATATCGTGGTTAATTACAAAAGGTATAGATTTAGATACAACATCAGAAGAATATTTTTCTTTTGATACTTCTACATCTTTTGCAGATAGTAGTACTTTAGAGGTTTTAATATCATCTAACTGGGATGGTTTAGAAACAACAATTACGAGTGCTAATTGGGAAAAACTACCTGCAAGAATAGCATCAAATAGTGATGACTTTAGAACTTTTATTAACTCAACTTACATTAATTTATCAAATTATACAGGTACAGTTTACATCGCATTTAAATATATAGGGAGTGGAGATGAAGATTTTGATGGAACTTATGAGATAGATAATGTAGTAATTAACGCAAAATAATAACTTATTAAAACCAGTAAAGATTTTTCTTTACTGGTTTTTTCTATTTTTACACTATGGATAAAATAGAACACATTGGTATTGCAGTTAAAAACTTAGAGGAATCTAACAAGCTATTTGCATCATTATTTGGTAAAACACATTACAAAGTAGAAGAAGTGGCTTCAGAAGGTGTTAAAACCTCTTTCTTTAACACAGGCCCTAATAAAATAGAATTATTACAAGCTACAAATGTAGATAGTCCCATTGCAAAATTTATAGAAAAAAAAGGAGAAGGCATNCANCATATTGCNTTTGCAGTTTCTGATATTAAAANTGAAATTAAAAGATTAAAAAACGAAGGTTTTGTTGTGTTAAATGAAGAACCNAAAAAAGGAGCCGATAATAAATTAGTGNCTTTTTTACATCCAAAAACTACCAATGGTGTTTTAATTGAGNTGTGCCAAGAAATCAATTAGTTAAAATACTGCAAAGACGCACTGTCAACTAATTTCTTATTATTATCTTGCCAACAGTTTAAAAGTTACCATAAAAATGCCTTCAAAGTTTGAAACATACCAAAAAAGACGTTTAGCATCTTCTTATATTTCTGTTGTAATTAGTATTGCTTTGGTGCTCTTTATGGTAGGTATTTTAGGACTCATGCTTTTAAAATCTNCCTTGGTAGCAAATAGAGTAAAAGAAAAAGTAGCCATTACTTTATTTTTAAAAGATAAGGTAACTAGCAAACAAATAAATGGTTTNAAAGCTGCTTTACAAAAAGAAAATTTTACAAAACGAATTATTTACACCTCTAAAAAACAAGCAGCAAAACAATACAGTAAAGAAATTGGCGAAGATTTTTTAAATTTTTTGGGAGAAAATCCGCTTAAAAACGGAATAGATATTTACTTAAAAGCAGATTTTGTTACTCCAGGAAAAATAGAAGAATTAGAAACAAAATTTCTAAAAAATGCATTTGTTGCAGATGTATCTTACGATAAATTATTGATAAACTTACTAACAAAAAATATTAAAAAAATTAGTTTTTGGTTGTTAATATTAAGTGGTTTTGTGGGTTTTATAGCCATTATTTTAATAAATAGCTCTATTAGGTTATCTATTTACTCTAAAAGATTTAACATAAAAACCATGCAAATGGTTGGTGCTACAAAAGGTTTTATTAGAAAACCTTTTATTTGGCAAAGTATAAAATTAGGGTTGGTTGCTGCAATTATTGCACTTTTAGGTTTAGCAGTTGTAATTTATTATGCAGATAAATTTGCACCTAGTTTAGGCTTTTTAAAAGACTATATTTCTTTAGCATATTTAACAGGTGGTGTACTTTTAACAGCATTTATTATAACTTGGTTAAGTACCTTTTTTGCCACACAACGTTTTTTAAATTTACGAACAGACGAACTTTATTATTAAAAACATGAAAGAAGAACAACTACAAAAACCAGCATTTATTTTTGGAAAAAAGAATTANATTTTCATGATTATTGGTATCCTATGTATTNCTTTAGGATTTATTTTTATGGCAGGTGGTGGTAGTAACGATCCNAATTTTTTTAATAAAGAAATTTACAATTGGCAAAGAATTCGTTTAGCACCNACCCTAGTAATTNTTGGTTTAGGTANAGAAATTTATGCTATTTTACTAAATCCTAAAAAATAAATATGGATATTTTAGAAGCCATTATTCTTGGTATTATTCAGGGTGTAACAGAATTTTTACCAGTNTCCTCTAGTGGTCATTTAGAGTTAGCAAAAGCCATTTTAGGCGATACTTCTNTNCCAGAAGAAAGTTTAACATTTACAGTGGTTTTACATTTTGCAACAGCATTAAGTACCATCGTAATTTTTAGAAAAGAAATTTTTGACATTGTAAAAGGTTTGTTTCAATTTAAATGGAATGATGAATTTAAGTTTTCATTAAAAATTATCATTTCTATGATACCTGCAGTTATTATAGGCTTACTTTTTGAAGACGAATTAGAATCTTTTTTTGGCGGAAAAATATTATTAGTAGGTGTCATGTTGTGGGTTACAGCACTATTATTGTTGCTAGCAGATAAAGCAAAAAATACCNATAAAAAAGTTTCATTTAGTAATTCTGTAATTATTGGTATTTCTCAAGCCATTGCTATGCTACCAGGTATTTCTAGATCTGGTGCTACCATTTCTACATCGGTTTTATTAGGTATTGATAGAACTAAAGCAGCCCGTTTTTCATTTTTAATGGTGGTTCCGTTAATTTTTGGTAAAATTGGTAAAGATGTTTTAAGTGGCGATTTAAATTTTCAAGCGTCAGAAACTACCCCAATTATGGCAGGCTTTGTAGCTGCTTTTGTAGCGGGTTTATTAGCGTGTAAATGGATGATTTCATTAGTAAAAAATAGTAAACTTTCTTACTTTTCCATTTACTGTGGTATTGTTGGTGCTATGGCTATAGGTTATGCGCTTTTAAATTAATAAAATTCAATTTTTAATAGTATTAAAATTGATGTTTGAACTAGCTCTACTATTAAGCAGCCTCTTTAATTAAACCTACTGAAAGAATTTTATAAATGACAGAAGAAGACTACAAAAACGGACAAGTTTTATTAATTGATAAACCACTTACTTGGACCTCTTTTCAAGTTGTAAATAAACTGCGTTGGGAAATNAAACAACAATTTAATCTTAAAAAGATAAAAGTGGGTCATGCAGGTACTTTAGATCCTTTAGCAACGGGTTTATTAATTATTTGTACAGGCAAACAAACCAAACAAATAAATACCTATCAGGGGCAAATTAAAGAATATACTGGTACTTTTACAANTGGGGCAACTACACCAAGTTACGATTTAGAAACAGAAGTAGATAAAACATATCCAACAGCGCATATTTCTGAATCGCTTTTAAAAGAAACTACCCAACAATTTATTGGAGAAATTCAACAAAAACCACCCATTTTTTCTGCAATTAAAAAAGACGGTAAACGCTTATACGAATTAGCAAGAAAAGGAGAAACTACAGAAATTAAAACAAGAGCAGTTACTATTTCTGAATTTGAAATTACAAAAATACATTTGCCAAAAGTAGATTTTAGAGTAGTTTGTAGTAAGGGAACTTATATCCGTTCTTTAGCTTTCGATTTTGGAAATGCCCTAAAATCTGGAGCTCATTTATCTGCGCTTAGAAGAACAAAAATTGGTGATTTTTCTGTGGATAATGCACTTTCTGTGGAGGAATTTATTCAACAATTAAAAGATAATTAATTAAGCTTTTTGTTTCAGGTGAATTATTTAACGCTGTTAGTTTGTGTGGTTATCCTTATCTGCGTATTTATATCGGTAACTTACCATTATTAAAAATCTGCAGGAACACAAAAACTAATTTTCTCGTTAGTCTTCGGATGTAAAAATTCGATAAATTCTGCATGTAAATGTAATCTGTTTGCTTTTTTACCATACAAATCATCGCCAATAATAGGTGTGTTTAGTCCGTTTTTATGAGCAGCATGCACTCTTAATTGATGCGTTCTACCAGTTACAGGATAAAAATAGACACGTGTTTTGTCTTTTTCAATATCAATAACTTCCCAATTAGTTTCTGCATTTTTACCATATGTAAAATCTACTAATTGTTTGGGTCTGTCATCTAAATCTACACGTAAAGGCAATTGTATAGAGCCTTTTTTGTCAGTTAAAACACCATCTAATAAGGCTATATAGCGTTTTTTTACAGTCCTATTTATAAACTGACTTTGTAAAGCTTTATTAGCTCTTTCGTTTTTGTTAATACTAAAATACCAGAAGTAGACATGTCTAATCTATGCACAATTAAAGGCCCAGTTGCATTTGGGTATTGTTGTTGTATTCTCGTGTATACAGAGTCTGAAATACTTTTACCTGGTACAGATAAAAACTCTGCTGGTTTATTTACGACAAGCAACACGTCATCCTCAAAAATAATTTTTAATTCTTTATTTTTAGATAAGTTTTTAATCAACAAATTTTCTTCTACATCTAAACCCTGTAACATATGTGTTAAAATGGGTTTGCATCTGCTTTGGCAAGCAGGATAGTAATTTTTATGTTTTCTAATAGCCGAGTTAGGCGAAATTCCCCACCAAAATTCTGCCATTGTTACGGGTGTTAAGTTATTTAGAAAAGCATATTGCAATAATTTGGGTGCAGCACATTCACCTGAACCTGCAGGAGGTTTTATAGCGGGATTATTAAAAATATCTAACAAACTTTTTTCTTCTTTAGCCATATTTAAAAAAGCGTATTTGCTAAATAAGGTTTGTTGCAAATAGTTAGATGTTGCTTTTCTTTCTTTTTTTAGTGATATAATTTCGTCTTNAAAAANAGTAATTTGTTGCTTAATTTTATCAATTTTCGCATCATAATACAACTGTAATTCTTTTAAAAAAAATTGCTGATTGTAACTTTCTTGTTTTAATTGAGCAGTTAGTTTTTTAAAATCATCATCATTTAAAACCTTTATTGCTTCTTGTTTTTTCTGCTTTCTAGCAAGCTTAGCTTGTTTTAATTTTAATTTTTGTGCTTTTAAGTCGTTTTGAATCTCTGTAGTTAAAATTGTAAAATATTTTTTTAAAGCAATGTAATTTTCATTGTTTACCAATTGATCCAATGCTAAATTTATGGCATCTAACTCAGCTTCACCTTTTACATAAAAACTGTTTTCTGCTCGCATATTAAATACAGGAGGTACAAATTTTTTTGGCAAACTATGGTCGTTTAATTTGCCAGAAAAAGCAGCTAAATAACCAATTTTTCCTTCTTTATTTTTAACCACTAAAACACCAAACATTTTTCCGATTGCATTTTCCTTCTGGTTTTCTAATCCAAAATTATGAGTAAAATCGGTTTGAGTTTTTAAATATTCTTGAAGCTCAGAAGTTGCAATTTTAGCCAATTTATGGGGTTTGTAATAAAAAGGAAATGTAAACTTTTTAGGAAGTTTAATTTTAGAAATATCAGTAGAAAAATCTTGCAAATAANTCAATGTTGAATAAAAATTAAATATACTTGTAAATGATTGTTATAAGGTAATTTATCCATTATTTTTATAAAAAAGTTGTCTAATAGCAGCAATAAAAAAAGTTTTTATAGGCAAGCTTTTCATAATATAAATATCCTCTAGAAAAGTACTTTGGTTGCCTAAAAATGCTAAGATTTTTTGGGCAGATATTTTTTGAAACATTCTGGTAAAAATTTCTTTTCCACTAAGTTTTTCTGATAAAATAACTGCGATTAAGGTTCTGTCATACCAATGATAAATCTTGTCTCTAAAACTTGTTTTTAAATGGGGCTCTTTGCCCAATTTTATTTGATTTACAATTTCTGAAACATTTTTTTGTATAAACTGAAATGTATAACCACTACTAGCTTTGGTAAAACCTCCAGAAGTGCCTAGGTTGATTACATTTTCTAATGGATAATTTTTAAATGCAGCTAAAGACATTGGTATAATACCAAATTCTTTATGTGCAATCGTATAATTTTCTAGTTGTAACTCGTTTGAAATATATTTTTTAAGTGCTGCAGTATATTTTTCTTTTGGAAGTATTTTTGGGCTAAATAAGGTATATTCAACTAAAGCTTCTGTACTAGATGTGGGTAAAACATACATAAAAGTAGCTCCATTTTCTTGCGATAGCCTAAAATCCATCAACCTACCAACTTTTGTATTAAAAAAAGGTTGTTCTGTTTTAATAACCCAACCTTTAAAATGTTGTAAAAGCGAGTTCTCTTCAGTAATTTTAGGGTTAAAAATAGGTGTAGAGTTAAATACTGTTTTAGCTCTATAACTATTTTTTTCTGTTTTTACAGAGGCCTCATTCTTAGTAGAAGTTATCTCTAAAATGGTTTCTTTTAAAAACGTAACATTGCTAAACTTTTTGGCAAAACTGATTACAAAATTATAAAAATCAATTCCTTGAATCATTTTGTAGGTATAAGTACCTAAGTCTAATTTTTTTTCAAAATTGGTAGATAAAAATTCTAAAGTGTTCCATTTTGCGTATACAATTTCTTCAAAAATACCTGCTTCTTTTTCCCAGTAACACCAAGTTCTGTCATTATTATTTTTGTGGTCTTTATCAATTACTAAAATAGTAGCATCTTGCAATGTTGGTTCTTTTAAAATAGCATAAAGTAAGCTTAAACCAGCACAACCAGAACCTGCAATAATATAATCGTATGTTTTCATTTTATTTTAAAAATCTACTATACCAACTGTCTTCAATAGGAATTTCCCAAAAATTATCAAAATCTTGTTTGGTAGTTATAAGGTTGTCAAAAACAATGGTTTTTGCAGTAACAGCTTTATTTTTTAATAACTTTTTAAAGTCTTTTAAATCTTTGTATTGTACATATTCGCCTTGTTTAAAGCAAACATTCATTTTATCTAAAAGCGCTACTTTATAAATTTGTTGTAACTCTAATATAAAAGAAACACTAGCATCTATATCTACACTTAATAATTTTGTAGAAACATCATCTGCAGCTAAAACTATAAACCTGTTGTAAAGTATTTTAAAAGATGCTTTAAAATCTTCATCTTCAGATTTCCATTGTGTTACAAAATCTTTTACACTTTGTGTTACTTCTTCTATTTCATTAGGATAAAACTTTCTACTAGATGGATAAATCCAAATTTTAGCATCTTCTGGAATGGAATGGAATTCTACAAACATTTGTTTCTTTTAAAATACAAATATAACCAAAAGAAAAACCGTAAGCTTATATAAGCTTACGGTTTTATAAATGTCGAGTTTTAAAAGATTATTTTTTTTTCTGAAAAGCGATGTATTAGCAACCTAACAATATCTTCTTGTACGCTTTTACCTTTATCTTTATTGTACCAAACTTGTAGGTCTTGCTTAAATTGAGCATCTAAATTACCGTTTTTTGCTTTGTAGTCTNCCACCATTTTTGTGGCTANAGAAGGCCTTGGTCCCCAAGTAAATATCACATTATGTTCTGNATCTAATGCAATTAATTTTGGAATTGCTCTACCACCATTGGTTAAAAATAAATCCATGAGTTCTAAATTTTCGTCTCTTAAAACTACTTTTAAATTGATGTTTGGGTTTATAGCAGCAATTTTGTTAATTACAGGTAAATTTTGTGCGGCATCTCCACACCAACCCTCTGTTATTGTTAACCAAGTTTGTGGTTCTTTTATGCTATTTATAGTAGTAATTGTATCTTCAGAAATTTGAAGCGTTTTATCTAGGCGTTTCATTCTTCTATCGTTTAACAAGCTGTAGTTTGTTAANGCTTCTGATTNTAGGGGACCTGTTGCTTTACCATTTGCTAATAAATTACTTACTAAAGTTCTGTAAGTTTCGTAAGAAATAGCATTTTGTAAACTTTTTTCTAAACTATTTTTCATCTTTTTTATTTTAAATAAAGGTAATTTTTATACTTATTTTTCTTGGTAACCTTTGTTACAATTGGGTTTTTTATTAAGACGAAATATACACTAATTTCTTACAATTTATTTTTTAAGATTTATAAGAATATCTTTTGTTATCGCTGCCAAATCAAATTGATGTTTCCAATTCCAATCTTTTCTTGCTTCAGAATCGTTAATGTTAGAAGGCCAACTATCTGCTATTTGTTGTCTAAAATCTGGATTGTAGGTAATTGTAAAATCTGGAACATGTTTTTTAATTTCTTCAAAAATTTCTTTTGGTGTAAAATCTATAGCAGCTAAATTGTAAGAAGTTCTAACTTTAATAGCTTCTGATTTAGCTTGCATTAATTGGATGGTTGCATTTACAGCATCATCCATATACATCATTGGTAAACGTGTATTTTCTGATAAAAAACAATTAAAATTACCATCTTCTAATGCTTTAAAATAAATATCTACAGCATAATCTGTAGTACCTCCTCCTGGTTTTGATTTCCAAGAAATAATACCAGGAAAGCGTAAACTTCTAACATCTACACCATATTTTTTATGATAATAATTACACCAAAATTCTCCAGAAAGTTTACTAATTCCGTAAACTGTAGAAGGTTCCATAATTGTTTTTTGTGGTGTGTTTTCTTTTGGAGTTGTTGGGCCAAAAACCGCAATAGAACTNGGCCAATATACTTGTTTTATGTGGTTTTCTTTTGCTAAATCTAACACAGCTAATAAAGAGTTCATGTTTAAGTTCCAAGCTTTTTGTGGATATTTTTCTGCAGTTGCAGATAACATTGCGGCTAATAAATATACTTGTGTTACTTTGTATTTTTTAACTGTTTTTAAAATGGTTTCTTTATCAGTTGCATCTATAATTTCAAATGGGCCAGATGCCATTATAGCAGCATTTCCACCTCTAATATCTGAGGCAATAACTTGCTTTTTGCCATACACTGAACGTAGCTTTTCTGTTAACTCGGTTCCTATTTGACCACTAGCACCTAAAACTAATATGGTTTCGTTCATATATTGAATTCAATTAAAATTAAAAACAAAGGTACTTAATTTAATTATTCGCAATTATATTTTAAATAAATAATTATTCANTAATTTTAANNCTTTATTTTTTTGTTTTGTTAGGGTTTTCTTAAAAANGAAAACGGTGCAAGATATTTATGTATTTTTACTTTTTTTAAACAAAGTTGTGAAATATTTATACATTTTATTGTTATTACTTCTTGTAATTTCTTGTGGAGATAAACAAGAAAAAGAAGTAGCGGTTAAAACTGCAAAGCCTTTAATGAGTTTGGTTACCAAACACAATGCTACAAAATCGGTAGCTCCAAAGTTCTTAAACGATGTTGCAGGTTGGCAAAAATTAAAATTGGTAGATTCTTTTTTTGTGAATTACAGAAATATATCGCCTAACGAAGCCTTAAATAATGCTGTAGAATTAAAAGATTTGGTAAAAAGTTTAAATGATAGCATTCCAAAAAAATTTAACATTGCGTCTTTTAANGCTAGAGTAAATGTTTTATATAATGAAACCTTAAGGTTGGCAGATTTAAAAGATATTCCTGCAATAAAAGCAACAGAAGTAAATGTACAAGTAGATAAAACGATTGAAGCTTTTTCTGCTGTAAATATTAAAGTTAATACCATTTTACAGAAACAACGTTTTGAAGATTTAATTGATGTAGATGTTAGTTTTATCGGTTTAGATACCACAAAAATTGATAATTTTTCAAAAAAAACAATAGATTTAAAGTTAAAAGAAAAGTTCATCAATAAAAATAATTTAGATAAAGGAGCCTTAAAAAGGCAATAGTATTGATGAGAAAATTAGGAATTATATTAAGTGTTTCATTATTGTTTTTTGCTTGCCAAGAACTTCCAAAAAAAGTAAGTATTACTTCAGAAAAAGCAACCATAGATAGTGTTTTGATAAATTGGCACAAAGCAGCTTCAAATGCAAATTACACCAATTATTTTGGTGCTTTAGATAGTAGTGCAGTATATATTGGAACAGCTGCAGAAGAAATTTGGTCTAAAAAACAGTTTTCTAATTTTAGCAAACCTTATTTTGATAGAGGCAAAGCATGGGATTTTAAAACTCTTGAAAGAAATGTATACCTTAATGAAATTGGAGATTTTGCTTGGTTTGATGAACTTAAATACTTGGATGGGAACTTGCAGAGGTTCTGGAGTATTAGAAAAGAAAAACAATACTTGGAAAATTAAACATTATGTATTGTCTGTTGCCATACCAAATGATGATATACAAGCTGTAATTACTGCAAAAAAGAAAAACGATTCTATTTTTTTAAATAGATATAAGTAGTCATTTATGCGCTAATTATTTCGTTAACCACTTTATAAATTAATTCGCTTTCAAATCCTTTTCGCATTAAAAAACCAGTTAGTTTTTGTTTTCTTTTATGGATGTTTGATTCAGAAATAACAGCATTTCTATTTTCTGTAATTCTGTAAATAGTTGTATGGTATTCTTCATCATCAATTTCTTTTAGAGCCGATTTTATATTGTAGGTAGAAATATCTTTAAACTTTAATTCTCTTACAATTCGTTGTTTGCCCCAATTTTTTATTCTAAACTTTCCTCTAGCAAAACTTTTTGCAAAGCGTTCTTCGTTTAAAAAATTATCTTTCATTAAGTCTAAAAGAATCAATTCTCTCGCTTCAGGAATTAATTTGTATTCCTTCATTTTTTGCTCTACTTCTTTATGACATCGATCTTGATAGATACAGTATTGCTCCAGTTTTCGTTTTATTTGGTTTACTGTAAAAGAGGGTTTTTGTAACATGATTTCGAAAATACAAAAAGGATTGAAATCTTAAGACTTCAATCCTTTTTAATTTAGTTTTATTAAATGGTTTTATCTAATTTCTAAATTTTCTGAACTTTTAGAACCTTTTATCCACATCTTTAATTGTGTAATTAAGTAGAATAAAATTGGTACTACAACCAATGTTAAAAAAGTTGCTACAAATAAACCATAAATAACTGTCCAGGCTAAAGGACCCCAGAAAATTACATTATCTCCACCCAT
>JGI26083J51738_10001619_pt1 | contig 12059 bp, 8 predicted proteins | sample SaaInl85LU_5_DNA_FD_51738 | JGI IMG/M metagenome (IMG submission 51738)
GCTTTTTGTAGGAAGAGACGACCCTCGCCTTGATGCCCGAGCCAATCGGGGTTGCCTGCCTCATTGAGCCAAAGGCGTTTGAGGTTCGAGCAGGAGGCGTCTTCCAGAATGGCGTGCTTTGCCGTTGAGGAGAACGACCAGAGCCCGTCCACATCCATATGACCAGCCAGTGCTTTGCCAAGTTCGGTGTGATCGCCCGTTATGATATTAACCACGCCCACAGGGACATCCGAGGTGTCGAGGATTTGATAGAGGTCGGTGCCGGCCAAAGGAGCGGCTTGGCTAGTGACCAAGATGACGCGGTTGCCCATTGCGATGGCGGGGGCGAGTGTGGAAATCGCGCCGAGCAGCGGGGCCTCATCGGGGCAGAGGGCTGCAATCACGCCCAAGGGCTCATTCATAGCGAGGGCAACCCCGCGCAAGGGCACAGACTTGACCTGCCCGTCGTATTTATCGGCCCATGCCCCATAGGAGAAAAGGCGCGCGATTGCGGCCTCGACTTCTGCTTCGGCCTTGCCTTTGGCTACACCCGTCAAATCGCTTAGACGTGCAGTGAATTCGGCAGCTCTGGCTGACAGATTTTCAGCAATATAGTAAAGAATTTGCGCCCTTAAATGGCCTGTTGTTTTGCTCCAGCCCGAGGCTCCGCGCGCGGCTTCAACAGCATTTCGAACATCTTTGCGGCTTCCGATGCCGACATGGCCGAGGATTTTCCCTTTGGGTGAGAACACCGCTTGGGAATACCCGCTATCGGGGCGCGATTGCTTACCGCCGATATACATTTTTGCGGTCCGATCCAGATCGGGCGCCGCCGCATCGGCAGGGGGTGCGATNGGANGGAGGGGTTTGACTGGGGTCAATTTGGCGCGGGGTTTGAGATAGCTTAACAGCCCTTCCCATCCGCCTTCCCGCCCAAAGCCACTTTCGCGGGTGCCGCCAAATCCGGCGGCAGCATCGAAGAGGTTGGTGGCATTTACCCAGACAACACCAGCGACCAGTTTCGGCGCGATATCAAGGGCCAGATTGATGTTCTCGCTCCAGAGGCTGGCGGCCAATCCATAGCGGGTGTTATTGGCCAGTTCCACCGCCTCGCTTGGTGTTCGGAATGTGGTGGAGACAAGGACGGGGCCGAAGATCTCCTCCTGCATCAGGGGCGATGAGGGGGAGAGGCCCGTGATCAGGGTGGGGGGGTAGAAGCAGCCTTGCTTTGGCATGGAGATGGCGGCCTGATAGGTCTCGCCCTCGCTATTGCTATCGACCAGACGCGTGATGGTCTGGTGCTGGATCGGGTCGACCACTGCGCCGATATCGATGCATTTATCCAATGGATCGCCGATGCGCAGCTTATCCATGCGGGCCTTCAGGCGTTTGTGGAAATCCTCGGCGATGCCTTCTTGCACCAGAAGGCGCGAGCCTGCGCAACAGACCTGCCCCTGATTGAACCAGATCGCATCAACAAGCCCTTCGATCGCGCTGTCGATATCGGCATCCTCAAAGACGATATAGGGAGATTTGCCNCCAAGCTCCAAGGTGAGGGCTTTNCCTTGGCCTGCGGTCGCACGCCGAATTTGGCGGCCGACTTCGGTAGAGCCTGTGAAGGCGATTTTCGCGATGCCGTCATGCGTTGTGATGGCCTCCCCCGTTGCGCCATCGCCCGTGACGATATTGACCACGCCTGCGGGCAGGCCCGCCTCCGTGCAGATATGTGCGAAAAGAAGCGCTGTAAGGGATGTATATTCCGCTGGTTTCAGCACAACGGTATTTCCGGCGGCCAAAGCAGGGGCGATTTTCCATGCCAGCATTAGAAGAGGGAAGTTCCACGGGATCACCTGACCGCAGACCCCTATTGCTTCATGGTCGGGAAGTTCCTGCTCCTGCAATTGCGCCAAGCCTGCGTGATAGTAGAAATGGCGCTGCGCGAGCGGGATATCGATATCGCGGCTTTCACGGATCGGTTTGCCGTTATCCATCGTTTCCAGCACAGCAAAGAGACGGCTGTGTTTCTGCAGCAGCCGCGCAATCGCATAGAGATATTTCGCGCGTTTATGGCCCGAAAGCTTGGACCATTTCGGGAAGGCTTTTTGGGCCGCTTTCACCGCAAGATCGACATCTTGCGCTGTGCCTTGGCTGATTTGGGCAAGCTGTTCGCCCGTTGCGGGGTTTCGGGTGGCGAAACTCTCCTTGGCCTTTGTGAAGCCGCCATCAATGAAATGACCGAATTCGGGGCCATTTGCGGCGATCCATGCCCGCGCCTCCTTGTCGGATTCAGGGGCAGGGCCGTAATCCATGCTCTCGAAGATATCGGCTGTGGTCATGTCATGCTCTTCTTGGGGAAACGGACGGAAAGGAGGCGGCCATATCTCATGCCATCGGATGTCTAAAGCTGGCGGAGTACTCGCCTGTTGCGTGATGTTCGAGTTGGCGTTCGATATCTCCCAAAAGGCTTGAGGCACCAAAGCGGAAGAGGTCAGGTTGTAGCCAGCGATTGCCCAGTTCTTCTTTCATCAGGCTGAGATAGACCAGCGCGTCCTTCGCCTTGGAAATGCCGCCTGCAGGTTTGTAGCCCACTTTGAACCCTGTCGCGGCTTCATAGGCACGAATGGCGCGGATCATCACGAGGCTGACGGGCAGGGTGGCGTTTACGCTTTCCTTGCCTGTTGAGGTCTTGATGAAATCGGCCCCAGCCATCATGCAGATTACCGAGGCTTTGGCGACATTGCGCAAAGTGCCCAATTCGCCCGTTGCAAGGATCGCTTTGACATGGGCCTCGCCGCATGCCGCGCGAAATTCCTGCATCTCGTCATATAGGGCCTGCCAATTGCCTGTCAGAACATGGCGGCGCGAGATGACGATATCGATCTCCTTGGCTCCTGCGCGCACGCTTTCCCCAATTTCGGCGACGCGGAGCTTGAAGGGCGAGAGGCCTGCGGGAAACCCAGTTGAAACGGCGGCCACAGGGATAGAGCTGCCTTCCAGCGCGTGTAGGGCAGTCTCGACCATCTCGTGATAGACGCAGACCGCCCCCGTTGTCAGAGCGGGCAGGCCAAGCGTATCGAGGATATCCTGCCGAACAGGTTGGCGGGCTTTTGCGCAAAGACGCCGCACGCGCCCCTCGGTATCATCCCCTGAAAGGGTCGTGAGATCGATCAATGTGATCGCCTTGGCCAGCCAAGCGGCCTGAAATTCCTTCTTCACGCTGCGCCGGCCTGGCAGGCTGGCGGCGCGGCGCTCGATGGCTGAGGTATTGGCTTGCAGGCTGGCCACCCAGTCCAGATCAAGCGGCATGCCCGCATTGCGCAGCTCCTGCACCTGCGGAAGCTGGGGCTTTGTGATGCTGGCGGGGTCGGTTTGGATCACGGTCATGGTGTTCACTGGTTTAGAGGTTTGAACAAAGCGTCTCATGGGTGGTGGCCAAAGGCAAGCTTGACCAAATGGTAAAATTTATGATGGCCGCACAAAAGCGTGACACCACCCCCGCCACGCGCTAAGGGGAGGCCGTAATTCTATGGGAGACTCCGATGAGTTTTGACCGTTCTGTCAAGATTGCCCCTTCTATCCTATCCGCTGATTTTGCTGATTTCGGACGGGAAATTCAGGCCATTGAGGCGCAAGGTGCCGATTGGGTCCATATCGATGTGATGGATGGCCATTTTGTGCCGAACCTGACCTTCGGGCCGCCTGCCGTGAAGGCGTTTCGCAAGCATGTGAAAACGGTGATGGATGTTCATCTGATGATCTCGCCTGTCGATGCCTATATTGACGCATATGCCGAGGCGGGTGCGGATATCCTGACGGCGCATATCGAAGCGGGCCCCCATATCCACCGCACACTTCAGGCGATCCGTGGTGCGGGGATGAAAGCGGGTGTGGCGCTTAATCCGGGCACGCCTGCCGAGGCGGTTGCCCATCTGCTGGATTTGACCGATCTGATCTGTGTGATGACCGTGAACCCCGGATTTGGCGGGCAGAAATTCATCGATATGTCGGACAAAATTCGCAGCCTGCGGTCCATGATCGGAGATCGGCCAGTTCATATCGAAATCGATGGCGGTGTTGACCCCAATACAGCCCCGCTGGTTGTGAACGCGGGGGCGGATGTTTTGGTTGCAGGATCGGCCGTATTCAAAGGCGGCTCGGTCGATAAGCCCGAGGTCTATGGTGACAATATGCGCGCGATCCGCGCCTCTATCAGCGGTTGATCCGCGCGTCTCAATTGCACAAAAAAAGCCCCGCCTGACTTGCGTCGCGCGGGGCTTTTTCGTGAGTGGGGCTCAGTTTGCGGTTGGGCCCGCTTCAAGCACGTCTTCCAAGGTGCGCAAGCCTGTGCGCGGTGCCTGAACAAGCACGCTCATATTGCCGGGCTTATGTTCATTGCGCAGCATTTTGGTATGCGCGCCAGGCAGTTCGGCCCATGGGAACACTTCGGACATGCACGGATCAAGGCGACGCTCGATCATCAGCTTATTGGCTGCAGCCGCCTGTTTGAGATGGGCGAAATGGCTGCCCTGAAGGCGCTTTTGATGCATCCACATATAGCGGACATCGAATGTGCAATTGAAACCCGAGGTGCCTGCACAAATCACGACCATGCCGCCCTTTTTGCACACGAGCGTCGAGACGGGGAAAGTTGCCTCACCTGGGTGTTCGAAAACGATGTCGACNTTATTGCCCTTGCCAGTGATGTCCCAGATCGCCTTGCCGAATTTGCGCGCCTCGGTGAACCATTCTTTGTATTCTGGCGTGCCGACAGGGGGCAATTGACCCCAGCAATTGAAATCCTTGCGGTTGATCACGCCTTTTGCGCCAAGCGACATCACGAAATCGCGCTTATCCTCATCCGAGATCACGGCAATCGCATTTGCACCTGCCGTATTGATCAGCTGGATCGCATAAACCCCAAGGCCGCCAGACGCGCCCCAGACCAGAACATTCTGACCAGGCTTTAATTCATGGGGGTGATGCCCGAAGAGCATCCGATAGGCGGTTGCGAGNGTTAGCGTGTAGCAGGCGCTTTCCTCCCAAGTCAGGTGCTTGGGGCGGGGCATCAATTGCTGCGCCTGAACACGGGTGAATTGTGCAAAGGAGCCATCGGGCGTCTCATAGCCCCAGATGCGCTGCGTGGGCGAGAACATCGGGTCGCCGCCATTGCATTCTTCATCATCACCATCGTCTTGGTTGCAATGGATCACGACTTCATCGCCGACTTTCCATGTTTTGACTTTGTCGCCGACGGCCCAAACAATGCCCGAAGCATCGGAACCTGCGATATGATAGGGCGCGCCATGTCCGTCAAAAGGGCTGATCGGCTGGCCAAGGCCCGCCCATACGCCGTTGTAATTCACGCCAGCCGCCATCACGAGAACCAGAACCTCATGGCTATCGATTGCGGGTGTTTCAACGACTTCCATCTCGAAGGCTTTGTCAGGCTCTCCATGGCGTTCGCGGCGGATGGCCCAAGAATACATCTGGGATGGCACATGCCCCATCGGAGGCATCTCGCCCATTTCATAAAGGTCTTTTTGCGGTGCGTCATAGATGACGGCTGCGGGATTGATATCCAAAGCCATAAGGCCTCCGTAGAATCGGCCATAGGTTTGGTTTGCCCCATGGCGGTTGCTGCACTGCGGAATCATTCCGCTCCTGCAGCAATGTATAAAACGGCCACGCAATAATTCAAACGGAAAATGAAAATTTGTGAAATATTATGTCGCGAAGGATTTTCTAGGAGGTTTGTGGAGCTTACCTGTGTTCTGGTGAAACGGGCAATAAATGCTCAATCGAGGCTGCGTAAAAGGCTGCGAGGCGCTGCCCCTCTGCGGTTATATCGATCTCCCCCTCGGGCGATATTGTCAGCAATTTACGCTCCCGCAGGGTCCGCAAACCGAATTCGACCGTTCCTGCGATATCCTCTTCGGGGAGGTAGATGCTGGCGCCAAGGGCATTGGCCCTCGCGACATTTTCTGTAACGCCTTGCAGCAAAGCTGCTCTGTTGCGCGCCCCGTTGACCAGCGACAAACACAGCAAGGGCACTGGGGTGATGGGCATGACCGTGCCGATGCGCGACATCAATTCCTCACCAAGGGCCTGTGTCTCATGGTTTTCATGTCGCTCCATGAATTCCGTCAGGCTGAGCGGATCACCAAAGCCGACCGCTGCATAACCGTAATGGCGAAAGCTACCCGTCAAACGCTGCCAGATCTGCCGCCGCAAGTAGCGATAGATCGGCTTGAGCGAGAAGCGGAACCGCCTTGTGCCTTTGGCATGGGCGTCAATCAGCACGCGGTCTTCCATGACGCGGTCATAATTCAGGGCAATTGGCACAAAGACGACATCACGGGAAACGCCAGGCTCAAACCCTTCCAGAATATAGGAGAAAAGGCCAAGTTTGGGTTCGCCGAGATACCCCGTTTGGCTGAGCCCGCCCTCGGGAAAGACGGCTTGGGTCAACCCTGCCTCTGTGGCCATTTTTACGTAGCGCGCCAAGACCTTACGATAGAGCGGGTTATTGTAGCGTCTGCGGATGAAATAACCGCCCAAAGCGCGCACGAGGCTGCGAAGCGGCCAGACGCGCGCCCATTCCCCAACGGCATAGGCCAGCGCAGATCGTTCCGCCGCCAACCACGTGACAAGGACATAATCCATATTGGAGCGGTGGTTCATCACGAAGATCACGGTCGCATCAGGCGGGATCGCGGCAAGGGCTTGCTCATTCCCTTCTGTCAGGCGCACGCGGTAGAGGGATTTGCTAAAGAACCGCGCAAGACGGATTGCAAAGGTGAAATAGGTGAAGGCCGAAAACCCGGGCACGATCTCGCGCGCATAGCGTTCGGCGCGCTGAAAGACGACATCCTCGCGCACGCCTGTTTCTTTGGCATAGTCGGAAATCGCCTGCGCCACGTCGGGGTCATAAACAAGCCTGCGAATCGTATCGGTGCGCCGCGCCAGTTTGAACGGCTGAATAGGCCGCGTCAGGCGCTGGTTCAGACGTTCCACAGCCATTTCCAAGCGCCTGCGCAGAAACCAGCGCACCGATGGAAACAGGAAATGCGAGGCAAAGGTGACCGCTGCAAAAAGCACGATCAGGATAAAAAGCCAGAGCGGAACAGCCACAGTCGTCGTCATGTTGGGAAATTCGCAGGAAAGCCCGCTTCCCACAATCACAAGTTACGTGGCGGAGCGGCATTGTTTTGCCGCAATGCAGCGAATTGACAGAGACATATAATTGTTCATATATCACACCAAGTGAAATTAAATTACGCATCTGTCGATTCTGGAGGCAAAATGGCCGCGCAACATTCAGACAAGCCTTGGCTCATTCGAACCTATGCAGGCCATTCGACTGCAAAAGCGTCCAACGCCTTGTATCGAAGCAATCTGGAAAAGGGACAGACGGGCCTTTCGGTTGCTTTCGATCTGCCCACCCAGACGGGGTATGACAGCGACCACGAGCTTGCACGCGGCGAGGTCGGCAAAGTGGGTGTTCCTGTTTCGCATCTGGGCGATATGCGCGCGCTGTTTGATGACATCCCGCTGGATAAGATGAACACCTCCATGACGATCAATGCGACGGCGCCTTGGCTTCTGTCGCTTTATATTGCTGTGGCGGAAGAGCAGGGCGCTGATATCGCGGCGCTTCAGGGCACTGTGCAGAACGACTTGATCAAGGAATATCTAAGCCGCGGCACCTATATCTGCCCGCCAAAGCCCTCGTTGAAGATGATCGCGGATGTGGCTGAGTATTGCTATTCCAATGTGCCCAAATGGAACCCGATGAATGTGTGTTCCTACCATTTGCAAGAAGCGGGCGCGACGCCTGAACAGGAGCTATCCTTTGCCTTGGCAACGGGGATTGCTGTTCTTGATGCATTGAAGCCGCGCGTACCCGCCGAAGATTTTCCAGCGCTATGTGGCCGGATTTCTTTCTTTGTGAATGCGGGCATCCGTTTTGTCACCGAGATGTGCAAGATGCGGGCTTTCGTTGATCTCTGGGATGAGATCCTGTTGGAGCGCTACGGCGTGAAGGATGCGAAATTCAGGCGGTTCCGCTATGGGGTACAGGTCAATTCCCTTGGCCTGACCGAGCAGCAGCCCGAGAATAACGTCTACCGTATTTTGATCGAAATGCTTGCTGTGACCTTGTCAAAAAAGGCGCGGGCAAGGGCCGTTCAGCTTCCTGCATGGAATGAGGCCTTGGGGCTTCCCCGCCCTTGGGACCAGCAATGGTCCATGCGGATGCAGCAAATCATGGCTTTTGAAACCGACCTTTTGGAATATGAGGATCTGTTTGACGGCAATCCTGTGGTTGATGCCAAGGTTGAGGCCTTGAAAGAGGGTGCGCGGGCCGAATTGGCAAATCTCGACTCCATGGGTGGGGCGATTGCTGCCATCGATTACATGAAATCCCGCCTCGTCGAGAGCAATGCCGACCGCGTCAACGGCATCGAACAGGGCAATACGGTTGTTGTCGGTGTTAATAAATTCACTCAATCAGAGCCTTCCCCACTGGTCGGGGCCGATGGGGGCATCATGGTTGTTGATCCCGCAGTGGAGGCAAGCCAGATCGACGGATTGCAAGCTTGGCGCGGGGGGCGCGATGCAAGCGAGGTGACCCAAGCCTTGGCCGCGCTGCGTGCCGCCGCAATGGATGGTGAAAACATCATGCCTGCCTCAATCGCCGCTGCCAAAGCGGGCGTGACGACTGGTGAATGGGCGGGTGTTATGCGGGCCGTCTTTGGGGAATACCGCGGGCCAACGGGTGTTTCGAAGGCGGTCTCGAACAAAACTGAAGGTTTGGATGATATTCGCGATGCCGTTGATCTGGTCAGTGACAAGCTGGGACGGCGGTTGAAATTTCTTGTCGGAAAGCCGGGTTTGGACGGGCATTCGAACGGGGCTGAACAAATCGCATTTCGGGCGCGCGATTGCGGAATGGATATCTCCTATGAAGGGATACGCCTGACACCAGAGCAGATTGTTGAGGCTGCAAAGGCCGAAAATGCGCATGTCATTGGCCTGTCGATCCTGTCGGGCAGTCATATCCCGTTAATCAAAGATGTGATGGAACGGCTGCGTGCGGAGGGGCTAGGGGACATCCCCGTTATTGTCGGTGGCATTATTCCCGATGAAGATGTGCAGGCCCTCAATTCCTTTGGCGTTTCACGTATTTATACGCCGAAAGACTTTGAATTGAATCGGATCATGATGGATATTGTGACACTGGCTGCGCCCAACCCAATTGCTGCGGAATAGGGCTCGAGGGCCCTATTTCGTTGGTTTTTGACGATCAAAAGACACCTCGTTCTTGCTGAAATAAAGATCGAAATTCCTTGTTAAAATGGTTTTTCAGTTCTATCCAACTGGAATGACATCCATTTTGGAGAATTAAAATGGCTATTGATCTTTCAACAATGTCGCTTTCGGAATTGCATGATTTGCGCAAACAAGCGGATGTTGCTATCCGCGATTTTGAAAAGCGTAAAAGAAAAGAAGCCCTTGCCGCGGCTCAAAAAGCGGCTCAGGAACATGGTTTCAGCCTTGAGGAAATTCTGGGTAAAAAGACTACTGGACCCAAGTCGCCACCAAAATATGCCAATCCTGAAGATGCATCCCAGACATGGACGGGGCGCGGGCGCCAACCTGCTTGGGTCAAGGATGCCTTGGCTGCGGGTAAATCTCTGGATGATATGGCGATCTGAAAATGACAGTTCATATTGGCGCGGAGCGTGGTGATATTGCCGATACGGTTCTTATGCCCGGAGACCCGCTCCGCGCCAAATGGGCGGCTGAAACATTCCTAGAGCAACCACGCCTCGTGAATGAGGTGCGGGGAATGTATGGATTTACAGGGCACTGGAATGGTCATCCTGTTACGATCCACGGCTCTGGCATGGGAATGCCCAGTTTTTCAATTTATGCAAATGAGTTGATCAAAGATTTCGGCGTCAAGACCATCATCCGGATCGGCTCGGCAGGTGGAATGCAACCTAAGGTAAAACTGCGTGATGTTGTTTTGGCAATGACAGCGTCGACCTTGTCTTCGCCCTCAACAGGGATTTTTCGTGAATTGAATTTTGCGCCCTGTGCTGATTTCGAATTGCTACAAGCCGCGCAACGCATTGCCTTGGAGAAGGACGTGCCCACGCATGTTGGTGGCATTTATTCCTCAGATGTTTTTTATGATGAACGCCCTGATCTGAACGAAATAATGACGCGTCATGGGGTTTTGGCCGTCGAGATGGAAACGGCCGAATTGTATAATCTGGCAGCGCGTTATGGCATTCGTGCTTTGGCAGTTCTGACGATTTCCGACCACCTCCTGACGCATGAGGCCCTACCCGCTTCAGATCGGCAATCAAGCTTTTCCGATATGGTCGAGATTGCTTTAGGGGCGGCATTTTCCTGACCTATGCCTACGGTTTCGCTGCTGCCGAGTTGGGGGTGCCTATTGCGGCTTTATGGTCTGTGAAGAGTTTAGAGGGGCGCTGCCCCTCTTGGCCTTTGGCCAATTCACCCCGAGGTATTTCGGAAACAAAGAAATGGTGGGGTGGCCGCGAAGCTTGGGGCCACCCACTTGTCTTTTAAATCACGACGACGCTTAGTGGTGGGAAGCCGTTGAAGCCGACCGAGCTATAGCTTGACGTGTAGGCGCCGCAATTCCGGATTATGATGCGATCGCCGCCCTTGAGGCCCAGTGGCAATTGAACGGGGCGCTTTTCATAGAGCACATCGGCACTGTCGCAGGAGGGGCCTGCGAGAATGCATGGNCCTGTCGCCTCATCGTCGTGATCGGTGATGAATTGATAGCGGATGGCCTCATCCATGGTTTCGGCAAGGCCAGAGAATTTACCGATATCAAGATAGACCCAACGGCAGAGATCATCATCGGATTTTCTGGAGACAAGCAGCACTTCGGCTGCGATCATGCCTGCTTCGGCGACAAGCCCGCGACCGGGTTCAGCCATGATGCGGATGTCTTGACCAAAGCGTTGCGTGACCTGCTCCATGACGTTTTGCGCGTAGAATGTAGGGTGCGGGATCGCGTCGCCATAAAAGGCTGGGAAGCCGCCGCCGATATTGAGAAGTGTCAGGTTGAAACCTGCTTTGCAGGCCTCTGCCCAAATCATGGCGACTTGATCGAGGGTTTCCGCCCACATGGCTGGGTCGCGGGTTTGGCTGCCGACATGGAAGGAAAAGCCCACAGGGTCGAGGCCAAGCTGGCGCGCATGGTGCAGCAGCGTGATCGCCTTGTCGCGCGATGTGCCGAATTTACGGGTCAGCGGCCAATCAGCCCCCGAGGCCTCAACGATCAGGCGGATATAGACCTGTGCCTTTGGGGCGTATTTGGCGATTTTTTCAAGCTCTTCTTCTGCGTCGGCGGCGAAGAGGGTGATGCCAGCAGCGAAGGCAAAGGCGATATCGCTACCGCGTTTGACTGTATTTCCGAAGGAGATCGTCTCGGGGCGTGCGCCAAGAGATAGGCACAACTCGATCTCACCGCGAGAGGCGGCATCAAAATGGGAACCAAGCGCGACCAAACCTGCGATCACTTCACGCTCAGGGTTGGCCTTTACGGCATAATGGATGTCAGCCCTGCCAAGCCCTGCTTTGAGCGCGTGATATTGCGTTTCGACATGNTCGATATCGAGGACGAGCGTGGGCTGGTCAAAACTGTTCTTACGAATGAAGGTTTCAATGCGGGAGGATGCGTCGACAGCAGTAGCTGCCGAGAAATCGGCGTATGTAGCGTTCATGGTCATCTCCAATAGACCCGGCCATATATGACCGCTCACTTCCAAGGGAGACGTTACCGTCGCTACGTAAACCACGTGGGAATTAGCCCACCTCGCCAGAGGCGCGTGCGTTGGCGTCTATGTCGCGGCGTTTGCTTGTTTTGGTGAGTCGATGCAAGTGGAATTTTTCAGGCATACGAAAATAGCACCTTTGGCAGCAGGCGCGGCCAAAAGGGCTTAGATCAACGACCATGGCTTTGATCATAGGCGTTGAGGTCTGCGCTCTGGAAATCTTGGGTCAGGTCGCAATCAAAAACCTCGATCTTGAGG
>JGI26083J51738_10001621_pt1 | contig 12053 bp, 6 predicted proteins | sample SaaInl85LU_5_DNA_FD_51738 | JGI IMG/M metagenome (IMG submission 51738)
ATATTACTCAATGGAGTGTTGTTAGAGTCCGTTATGTTCATACATATATTGACATATTCTGCAGGAATATCACAATTCCAAAAGGAGAAATGACTGACCGTTCCAACATATTTTGTGCCTTGAAGCGTGGCACTGCCTTCTTCAATCCAATAGCCTTTTTCTTCGTCAAAATACCAAAGTGGGATTTCGTTAGGTGCTCCTGCCAAAGTCTCAGGATCTAAAGGGACGGTTATGGTTGCCGTNGTTCCTTCAGAAAGGTTTAATTTTTCTCCAGTATCGCTGCGCAGTTCTACAGCTACCATTCCAAGCGTTTCCAGCATTCTCGCTTCATTTTGCAAATTTTCTGCCAATAGCATTCCTGGCATTTGTTGTTGCATATCGTCATCCGTAGGGTTTAATAAATGCAGCGTTACTTGTACATCACCCGTGTAATCACTTCCATCAGCATTGCTATACGCCCCAGAAAGATCCACGGCAGCACCATTGCTTAAACTCACTGTGGTAGTGGTCCCCGAACTCACGGTTTGAGTCGCCGTTTGCGGCAATAACATGATTTGAACTTGGTTGATACCAGCAGTTGGTACAACAGACCTTGATCCATGTAGGAATCCTGCTTTTTCTACTTTAACGTAAGCAAACTTTTCATAGACCTGTGCATTTTTTATGATAAAAATACCGTTCATGTCGGTATCAGTTGTGCTACTTCCAATTTGAACCATAGCTCCACTTACAGGGTTGTGTTGCAAATCGACTACACGTCCCATAAAATCGCTGTTTGATGTATTTCCAAAGCTTTCTGCCAAAGTCATCGATGGAGATGGTGTGTTAGAATTATCTATGCCACCTGTTGGTTCGTCATTACATCCTACAAAACAATAGAACGCTAAGAGTACTAATAAGTTTTTGAAATTCAATAATCTTTTGTGTGAAATCATAATTAAAATTAAATTGGTTAACAAGTAATAAATATACAAAATTNTAAGAACTTATGTAAATCACTAGTAATTAGAGCTTAATTAAATCTATATAGAATAAGAGATGAGGTTGTACTGTTNATAAAAAAAACCACTCAAATAGAGTGGTTTTTTTTAATTTATTTTTGATCATCTTTTTGTTAAACAAGCATGGTCACAGGATTCTCAACATAGCCTTTAAGGGTTTGTAGGAATTGTGCACCTGTTGCACCATCCACTGTTCGGTGATCACAAGCGAGTGTGAGTTTAATGGTGTTTCCAATAACAATCTGTCCGTCTTTAACCACTGGTTTTTGAACAATAGCTCCAACCGATAAAATCGCTGAGTTGGGTTGGTTGATGATGGATGTAAAACTTTCAATTCCAAACATCCCTAAGTTAGAGACCGTAAAGGTACTGCCGTCCATTTCTTGAGGGGTTAGTTTTTTGTTTCTTGCACGACCAGCAAAATCTCTAACTGCTGCTCCAATTTGTGGCAAGCTTTGCTCATTTGCAAAACGCACAACAGGCACCACCAAGCCATCTTCGACAGCAACTGCCACACCAACGTGTACGTGATTGTTGAGTTTCATGCGGTCTTCAAACCATTGTGAATTTACTTGTGGATGTTGACGCAATGCCAATGCACAGGCTTTGACAATGATGTCATTAAATGATATTTTAGTGTCTGGTACGGTATTGTATTGTGCTCTAAATGCCATGGCATTATCCATGTCAAACTCTACATTTAAATAGTAGTGTGGTGCAGTAAACTTAGATTCGCCTAAACGTTTCGCAATGGTTTTACGCATTTGCGAGTTTTTAATTTCTTCAAAGTCTTCTTGACCAGTCGCTACAAATTTTGCAGTACTTACAGAATTTGCCACAGCAGGGGTAAAGTTTTCAACATCGCGTTTGATGATGCGTCCGTTTTCGCCACTTCCAACCAATTGGTTCAAAGCGATCCCTTTTTCATTTGCCATTTTACGGGCTAAGGGCGAAATATGTAAACGTCCATTTGTATTGGCTACGGGTGTTGCTACAGTTACAGGTTCCGCTTTAGGAGTTTCTTTAACCACTGGAGCGGTTTCTTTTACGACTTCTTTTAAAGTGGGTTCAGTAGCGGCAGTTGCAGTTACAGAAAAGTTAGCAGCGACCGCTGAAACATCGGTTCCTGCAGGGCCAATAATTGCTAAGAGGTCATCTACATTTGCGGATTCTCCTTCTTGTAAGCCAATATGTAATAAGGTGCCTTCATTAAAGGATTCAAATTCCATTGTTGCTTTGTCCGTTTCAATTTCAGCTAAAATATCGCCTTCTTCTACGGAGTCTCCTACATTTTTCAACCAGCTTGCAACAGTCCCTTCNTCCATGGTGTCACTTAAACGTGGCATGGTTACTACAATAACGCCTTCTGGAATCTCAGTAGCACTCGTTTCAGTTGCTGCTTCCGCTTCGACTTCTACGACTTCTTCAGTAGTTTCTTTTGTTGTAGTTGGTTCTTCGGTTGCTGTTGGATTTGTTAATAGGGCAGAGATGTCTTCGCCTTCCTCTCCAATAATGGCAAGGAGTTCATCAACCCGAGTTGTTTCACCTTCTTGAACACCAATATGAAGTAAAGTTCCTTCATTAAACGATTCAAATTCCATCGTTGCTTTATCGGTTTCGATTTCTGCAAGAATGTCACCTTCTTCAACTTTATCTCCTACTTTTTTCAACCAGCTTGCCACGGTTCCTTCTTCCATGGTGTCACTTAGTCGGGGCATATTAACTATGATTGCCATAACTTATAATTTATGTTGTAAAAATGGATAATCTTCTTGTTCGTACACGACGTCGTACATGACACTTTTTTCTGGATATGGCGATTCGTCAGCGAATTTTTCACATTCAGCAACAAGGTCTTTGACACGCTTATCAATTACTTTAATAGCCTCTTCTGTTGCATACTCTTCGCGAAGAATGACATCTAAGACTTGTGTTATGGGGTCAATTTTTTTGTATTCTTTAACTTCNTCTTTTGTTCTGTAGTGTTGTGCATCACTCATAGAATGTCCTCTATAACGATAGGTTTTCATTTCTAAGAATGTTGGGCCATCCCCTCTTCGAGCACGTTGAATGGCTTCGTCAAAAGCTTCTGCGACTTTAACAGGGTTCATCCCATCAACAGGGCCACAAGGCATTTCATAGCCTAATCCTAATTTCCAAATATCAGAATGGTTGGCAGTTCTTTCGACAGAAGTTCCCATGGCGTATCCGTTGTTTTCACAAACAAAAACGACTGGAAGTTTCCAGTTCATCGCCATATTAAAGGTTTCATGTAAGGATCCTTGACGGGCAGCACCGTCCCCAAAATAACAAAGAGTTACGGCACCAGTTTCATTGTATTTATCTCCAAACGCCATTCCAGCTCCTAAAGGAATTTGTCCTCCAACGATTCCATGACCGCCATAAAACCCTTTTTCTTTAGAAAAAATATGCATTGAACCTCCCAATCCTTGCGATGTTCCGGTTGCTTTTCCAAAAAGTTCGGCCATCACACGACGTGGGTCAACACCCATGCCAATGGGTTGTACGTGGTTTCGATAGGCTGTAATCATTTTGTCTTTGGATAAATCCATAGCATGTAAGGCTCCTGCAAGTACGGCTTCTTGACCGTTATACAAGTGGAGAAACCCTCTTACTTTTTGTTGGATATAGACGGCTGCAAGTTTGTCTTCAAACTTTCGCCAGAACAACATATTTTCGTACCAATCAAGGTAGACTTCTTTAGTTATTTTCTGCATGCGTTTACAGTAATTGTTTTTAATGTAAACACAAAAGTAATACTTTGATTGATAACCTAAAAAGAGTAGGGGTTAATTTTTTAAAAAAACGTTATAGTACGGTTTTGTCAAAAATCCAAGGAAGGATGTTTTCTACTGATTTTGAGGCTGCTATTTGTCCAGAAGTTCCCATAAAATAGAGTTCCATAGGGGTGTTTTGTTTCACTTCATATTCTAACAATGCTTGTCTGCATGCACCACAAGGCGGGATTGGCTTGGTCGTTGGATTAATGGTAGATCCAGCAACAATTGCCATACGAAGTATTTTTTGATCTGGAAACTCAGACCCTGCGTAATAGACAGCAGTACGTTCGGCACATAGTCCAGAAGGGTAGGAGGCATTTTCTTGGTTGTTTCCAGAAATTAGTTCTCCATTTTCCAGTTCAAGAGCTGCACCTACTAAAAATTTAGAATAGGGTGCATAGGCTTTTTTACGCGCTTCTGATGCTTTTTGTATAAGGACTTGAATAGGATTTGCTAATTCTTCAACAGTATCATAAACTTCAAAAGTGGACTCAATTTTTACTTTTTTCATAGTTGTTTTAGACAAAAAAACTATTGCCTAATGCAATAGTTTTTATTAATGTTTTATAGGAGCGATCGTTTAATATTCGGTGTATTCGCCATCTCCAATATTGAAAGATAAAGAAAAACGCAAGGTGTTTTCTAAAGGACTTTGTACTTTGGAGGCTGAAAATAAATAGGACAAATCAATATTGATGGTTGTGTATTTAAATCCGGCACCCAAGGCGAAAAACTTACGTGCGCCTTTTAATTCGTTTTCATTGAAATAGCCAAGTCTTAAAGCAAATGAATCTTGATATAAGTATTCGGCTCCTAANGCCCATGTAAACTCATCTAGTTCTTCGCTAAATCCACCAGGTGCATCGTTAAAGGATTGAAAAACACCAGGTAAAAACTCAACATCTGGGTCTTGACCTTCAATGATAACATTGGTGTTTTTGATTGCACCCAATGTGTCAGTTCCTTCATCATACACTCCATTTCCATTAGTGTCTGTATAGTTATATTCCGTTCCATAAACAGGCGGCGTTGGTACTAGTAGTTTGGTAACTTCAGCAGTGACATTCACTCTGTTGTATTGGTCAAAAATAAAATCAAATCCACCACCCAATCTTAAATTGGTTGGTAAGAAATTTTCTCTTCCACCTTCGTCATATTTAATTTTTGGACCTAAATTTTGAATGGCAAATCCCCCTCTCCAACGACCATTAAAGCTGTTGTAGGCTTCTTCTTCACTCTGGTAATAGCCTGCAATGTCCACGCCAAACGAATTAGCAGCTGTGGCATCAGGGTCAAGATTTTGAATTTTTAAATCTGATCGAATATATCTCAGAGCGACTGCCATGGAAAACTGATCTGAAAGTCGCAGAGCATAAGAGGCGTCCAATGTTAATTCGTTTGGCTTGACAATAATTGGCTCAGAAAATTCATCTTCACGGAGTTCAATTTCACCAAGAGAAAAATATTTAAAACTGACTGCAAAGGCACTTCGTTCGCTAAGTCTATTAAAATAGGTAACATTTCCTAGAAAGATGTCATTTACTAATTTACTTAAATAAGGTGTGTAGCTAAGGCTAAACCCTGATTTTGCTTCTGAAAAGGCATATTTTGAAGGGTTCCACTGTTGAGAATAGGCATCTACGGAGGTTGCCACTCCCATGTCTCCCATTGCAGCAGCACGGGCATCAGTAGCAATCAGCAGAAATGGTGCTCCAGTGGTAATCACTCGTGTGTCTTCATTGGGTCTGATCGTTGTTTGTGCTGTTGCTGTGGTTGAAAATAGCGCGATTAAAAACAGAACGCAAATGGATGTTAATTTGTGGTTTTTATGAAATGTAGTCATTTTTTATTTTGGTATTATGATATTGACAAATATAATGTATTATTAAAGGATGACAAGTTTTTCAATTTTTTCTGCTTGCCTTCCAGTGCTAGATGAACGTACTTTTAATTTATAGACATAGACTCCTTTTCCAATTTTACTTCCAAAATCGTCGGTGCCGTCCCAAGTTAAATCACGAGATACAGCGCTTGTATTGGATCCTATGTTTGTTTGCCCATTAATGGTTTTTATTAATTTCCCCGAAACGGTGAATATCTGAATAGAAACGTCTAATACATCCGAACTATTGTGGTTGAACCAAAATTCTGTGTAGTTGACAAACGGATTGGGGTAATTCAATACATTCGTAAGTTTTAGGCTGACATTTTCGTCAAAGACCACAAATTGAATGTCTTGAGTAGAGGAATTGTTATATACATCCCATGCTTTGAGTGTTAAGGTATGTAATCCAGGACTTAAATCTCTAAGCGGATAACTTAAACTCCCTCTTTGGTAATCATCGACAGCTGCAATATAATAAGGGTTTAATTTGTAAACATTGGTTTCATCGCCATCTAATATTGCGGTGATATCATGTCCAATGCCGCTGGTGGTATTGATGCCATTTTCGTCATATAAATTTGCTAAAAGCGTTGGGTTTTCATTGGTGATGCCTCCAGATACAAAATTTTCATCATTCATATACAGACTAATATTCGGCCCTGTATTGTCTTCAGGAGCATTGAGATTTACGCCTCCAATTTTAATGTCATAACTATACCCGCGGTTACTAGATAAGGGTGTTTCGGATTTGGAGTACATGCTTATTTTACCATTGCCTTCTGTGACGGTAATGTCTCTTGGGACAATAAATTCAAATTCAAATTGTCCATTGGTGACACTTGCTTGTCCTCTAAAAATTATTTCTCCTAGAGCTTCAAAATCTAATAAAATCAGATTGTTTGCTTCATCTCTTGTTCCATCATTTCCAAGTGTTGACCGCTGAATATTCTTGTCGTAAATTGTGGCTGTTAATACCCCGTTATAACTGTTTAATACAGTGCCTTGCGCATCAGTTACAATGCCTTCAATTTTTGCATTGTCCAAGGCTTTTAGAACTTGTGTAGTGGTATTTATGTCTTCGTCATTTAGTTTGGTAACTCTAATGTCTGGGTTTGCGATTGGTAGTTTAAGGGCTGGATCTCCAATGTAAAATACCAGTCGGCGCTGAGATTGATTGGAGATTGCAGGGTCGATTTTAGTACGTCTCAATGCTTCGCCAATACTTATGATTTGGTCACTTCCGTATGAAAATAAATATTGACTTAGGGTTTTGTTGAAATTAGTACCCACATTTACATAAATCTGTCGTGTGGTAGTGATTAAACTAATGGCACCTCCTTTTTTATTCCAAAATAAAAACTCACCAGCAGTCTCTCTTAACGGATTGTCAAATTTGGTGTATTCACAAGTAACGGTTACAAAACAGTTAAGTTTGGAAGGATTGTTGAGTTCTTGCGCATTGATTTTATCAAAAATGCGTTCTGCTGCTAGGCCGTCTTCGCCTCCGTGTCCAAAGTAATTAACCACCAGTGCCCCCACTTCCAATGCATCAAAAATAGCTTTATTCACTAATGTGTAGCGTGCCCCTCCTGATGAGGTTTCTTGAACATAAGAATCGGTATGAATTTTTTGAACATTTAAAAATGGTTTTTCTGTTTTTACATCCTCGGCAATTTCTTCGGTTGTGGATTGAATTATGCTGTCCGAAAACTTGTCTACATCATCCGAAATGAGCAAGAAATTGTTACGCCAACTTCCATAGTTTTCTGGCCTATAATAAGATTCTATCTTGTCCACCATTTCTTTGGCTCGTTGGGTGTTTTCTGCTAAAATGCGTCCCACAGCAATATCTAGTTTGTTATTGTTGAACATAGCACCCTCCTCAGAGTCCATCATGCCAAAATAGTCGTCAGAAATGAATGAAGATGTCAAACTAAAACTTTCTGTGGAATACCATGACGGAACAATGTTGGTGTTGTTAGAAGTTCGGTTCTTATAGTCAAAAGAAGCGTCCCCAAATAGACACAAATATTTAAGTTTTTTATCTGTTGTGCTGGCATTGTCATATACATATTTGACAAAGTTTCGAATGCCTCCAATATCTTGCATTCCGGAGCTAAATTCTTGATAAATCGATTCTAAAGTATATACCTTGACATTTAAATTGTTTTGAGTGCGGTTAATTTGTGCCAGACGTTCTGCTTGTGCTTTTAAGAAATTGGGTGTTATGATTAGATAATCGATATCTTTAAATTCACCTTGTGCATCCAAAAACACAGTCCCTTTAATGTCTTGGTTTGGGATGTTGGTAGTGCTGGTTTTTCTGGGAATATAAAAATCAGGTCCCACTGCTTGATAGGTCTTTAAGGTTCCTAAATTCGTTTTAAAACTAAATTCTGATTCGGCATCAGTATTGGTGTAGAATTGAATTTGATAGGGGTTACTAATGTCCCAAACTTGAGAGATTGTAGCGGCATTTGAAATTTCAAACTGACCAATTCCAAATTGGGTTGAGGTGTCATTATGTTTGAACTCAAATTGAGTTCCAAGACTTGTAAGAGCACACTCCGCTTCTATGGCGATATAGTCCAAATACGCTCTTGCAGACGGATTGCTGTTGTTGTTGTAAGATAACTCAACGTTGATGGTCTCTGAGGTACTCGAAACGAGGCCATTAAAAACTCCTGGTCTTGCTAAAATACCACTGTCAATGGGAGGATAAGTAAAATTACTAACAGTAGTCCCATTTACGTTGACTTGCATCGAGGTGTTTGATTCGGATGCGGCGGCGGTATAAACTTTCAATGCTATCGGGCTGCTTGTAATTAAATTTGGAAAATTGAAGTTAAACGCTCTGACGTTTTCTACATAAAAACGATGTCCAAACCAACGCCTTCCCATTTTGGCAATATTATAAGTGTCGGATTCCACGAATTTATAATTATGAAAGGAGTTGAATATCACGTTTGCACTGTCAGAGGGTTCTATTGCTGTGGACATTCTGGCGCCATTTCCTAAGCTGATATTTACATAATAATAACTTTTATCGCTATAAGGATTGATGTGTGAATTGTTTTCGGAGTTGTATTTCTTTGGTCCAATGGCGTACATTAAAATGTAGTCGCTGTCATTAAAAACACCATCTTCTTCGCCGTTTACTTGGATGGTATTTTCAATCAGGTCATAAGAAACGGTTTCTGAATTTAGCAAAGGAAGCGATTTTCCTCCATGGCCATAAATCTTTATGTTTTTGGGGTTTATAGCATTTGTGTTAATTCCTAAGCTATTTAAAAAGTTTTTGCTTAGTTTGTGAACGCCTGTAGTGTCTACGGCAAATCGATACCAGTCTCCAGATTTTAAATTAGAACTTGTGATGGAAGTTGTTCTAGATGCCCTTCGGTTTTGTGTGTTGATTTGATATGAAATTGAAAACCGAATAATTTTTTTAAGAATTCCATTTTCATAAAAAATAGGAGAAATTTCAAGCTGTCCTTTAGAGCCATTTCTATAAACAGCATTTGTAACNTTTAAANAGGGAGTGTTTGGAATGCTTGATAATGGCAGTTGTTTTAAATCTGTTTTGGAAATTTCAATNCTTTCAATAGACTTTAGTTCTGCCGACCGTTCGTTCAAGCGTCCATTCACNTTCCATTGGGNTGAAAAAGTAAGTCCATTTTCATGAGAAAAATTGAAGTTTTTTGAATCAAATGAAGGAAGCTCAATAGTACTGTTATTTGTGCTTAAAGTGATGGATCCATCCCAATTTATATCAAATTTTTGAGTTTGAGTGGTTCCAAAATAAAAACAACAAAAGGCTACAAAAGGTAAAAGTCTTTTCATAGTAAGGAAACGCAATGTTTTGAGCATTAGTATCGAAAAATATAAGCTAATTTCAAAATTACAATAATAATTCATAAATTTTAGCGTTTTTAAACAAAGTAATTCAAATAAATAAATCAAAAAAATAGAATAAAATCCCTTTAGTTTTTTATTGCATAATAATCTATAATTACTATATTGCGGGACTTATTTCAATTGTGTTTTACCAATTTAAAGTTGAATATGAAAAACAACAAAATAGTACGATTACTCATTTTACTAGCACTGTCCACATCTATAGTAGGATGTAGCAAGTCATCAAAATCTGGAAACTCGTCAAGAGCGACAGGATGGCAAATAAATGCCAAGGAAGGTGGTTTTCAGTACAATACAAGTTTCAAAGAACAAGAAACAGCACCTGGCTTAGTCTTTGTTGAAGGAGGCACTTTTACCATGGGGAAAGTACAAGATGATGTCATGCACGACTGGAACAATTCTCCAAACCAACAGCATGTGCAGTCCTTTTACATGGATGAAACGGAAGTTACTAATATTATGTACTTAGAATATTTAGACTGGATTAAGCGTGTGTATCCACCAAGTAATCCTGATTTTAAAGCGATTTATAACGGTGCAGTTCCGGATACGCTTGTATGGAGAAACCGTTTGGGTCTAAGCGAAATGATGGTCGAAAATTATCTTCGTCATCCTGCTTTTAAAGACTACCCAGTAGTTGGAGTTAGTTGGATACAGGCTGTTGAATTTGCAAAATGGAGATCGGATCGTGTTGCAGAAATGGGCTTGCAAGAAGAAGGATATCTTAAGAGAGATTCTAATATTCTCGATACTTCTGCGGAAAGTAATTTTAATATAGACACCTACGTGAACGCTCCTACCAGTACATTTGGAGGTAATGAAGAGGTTCTCAAAGGAGGGAAACGTAAAGTTAGAACCGATGCAGATGGCAATGAAATTAATGTTTATGCTACTCGTGAAACAGGTGCCATTCCCCTAAAATACCGTCTTCCAACAGAAGCGGAGTGGGAATATGCAGCCCTGGGATTGTCGGAGCTTAGAAGTTACAACCTCTACAGAGGTCGAAAAAAATATCCATGGGATGGACAGTACTCCAGATCTGGATCACGCAAAATAAAAGGCGATCAATTGGCAAACTTCAAACAAGGTAAAGGAGATTATGGTGGAATTGCAGGCTGGTCTGATGACGGTGCCGATATTACAAACGAAGTGATGTCTTACGAGCCCAATAACTTTGGACTCTATGATATGGCTGGTAATGTTGCGGAATGGGTTGCAGATGTTTACAGACCCGTTGTAGATGATGAGTTTAATGATTTTGGATACTACAGGGGTAATGTATATACAAAAAATGCAATCGCAGATGATGGCAATATTTCAGTGATCGGAATTGATGATATTGAGTATGAGACACTTTCAAATGGAAAAAGAATTGCCACAGGACTCCCAGGGCAAATCGTTCAAGTTCCTGTAGATGAAGATGAAACTTATTTACGTACCAATTTTGACCAAAGTAACAATGTTAATTATCGTGACGGTGATATAGAATCTTCTCGTTTCTTTGATGATTTTGAAGAAGACGAGTCTGATACAGATGTCATTACACGTAAAATGTATAACTCTCCAAACCACAGCGTAACCACAAATGATTCAGGAATGGATAGNCAATATGACAAGTCGGATGTAAGAACATCGCTTGTTAATGATCAAGTACGTGTTTATAAAGGGGGNTCTTGGAAAGATAGAGAATACTGGCTCGATCCAGCACAAAGACGTTATTATCCACAAGATATGGCAACAGACTACATTGGTTTTAGATGTGCAATGTCTAGAGTGGGATCTAAATCACTTTCAAATAAGAAACGAAAAAATTAATTTTTTCACTTTACATACTACTAAGTCCTATCAATTTTAATTGCTAGGACTTTTTTTTTATTTTTAGGATATGGAATTAGACCAAATTCATCACTTATTTTTGGAGAGCTCTGGCGCTTCTACCGATACACGAAATATTAAGCAGGACTCCCTTTTTTTTGCCTTAAAAGGAGCAAATTTTAACGGAAATTCTTTTGCACACCAAGCCCTTGAAAGTGGTGCTTGTTATGCTGTAATTGATGAAATCGTGCAGCCTACAAATGACCGTTTTATCTTGGTTGATAATGTCCTGCAAACCCTACAAGAGCTTGCTAGCTTTCATAGAAAACAGCTTGGGTTACCAATTATCGCATTGACAGGGAGCAACGGAAAAACAACTACTAAGGAGTTGATTCATGCCGTATTGAAACCACACTTCAAAACGGTGGCCACGGTTGGTAATTTAAACAACCATATTGGTGTGCCTTTAACCCTTTTAAGTATGACAGCCAATACCGAAATTGGCATTGTAGAAATGGGAGCAAACCACCCAAAAGAAATTGCATTTTTGTGCGAAATTGCACAGCCAAATATGGGCTATATCACCAATTTTGGAAAAGCGCATTTAGAAGGCTTTGGTTCTGAAGAAGGAGTTGT
>JGI26083J51738_10001632_pt1 | contig 12022 bp, 7 predicted proteins | sample SaaInl85LU_5_DNA_FD_51738 | JGI IMG/M metagenome (IMG submission 51738)
GTACAGTTAGACATTAAATGAGAAAAGTGCCAAATTTTTGTTCCTTTTCCAATTTTACAACCTTCGTCAATAATAGCGCTAGGATGTACGTAAAAAGTTGGTTCCATTTATTATAATTTTATGAGTTCAACAGTTTTGTTTATCCCTCCGATATCAATAGTTATGAAATAAACACCACTTGAGAAATCTGACATATCTACATTAATAAAGTTGGTAGATAAATAGTTCGCGTTTAGAAGTGTTTTCCCCGACATGTCTATTAAAATAAGTTGAATGTTGTCATAGGTGCGATTGAATTTGATGTTTATATTATCTTGACTTGGATTTGGGTAAATAACTGAATAAAATGAATCTGGATCATTTAAACCTAATCCGACTATTTCAAAACAATCGGAAGTGTCTGTACAATTTGAATTAGATATTTCAACTGCATATGTACCATTTGTTATTGCAGTAAAGGTTGAATTGGATTCATTAGGAATAGCAAGATTTGTATTACAGTCTATCCATTGGTAAGAGTAATTTGTAGCATTGCTGGCGATTAAGACTTCATTTTGTTGAATAACTTCAGTTATAATTGAGTCAACAGTTAAATTAAGGAACACTATTGAATCACAAGTACTTGTTGTATAGGTTTCTGAATACAAACCTGTATTAGATAAAATTTGTGACCCAAAATTAAAACTTTCTCCATAACAAATAGTCGTATCCAAAAAAGTGCTATCTGTTGCGAATATTTGAAACATATTCAGACTGTCTAAATTGTAATTTTGACCATTCAAGTAGCCGGTTAGGTTTAAATTAAACATACCGGTATCAGTAAAGACAACGTTCGGATTGAAGGAGCTGTATGAATAAGTTGATCCACCATTTGTAATAGTCCATTCAACTGAATCGACGAATGTTCCAACGTAACTAATATCGGTAAATTCATTTAAGCAGGTTGTTATATTTGTAGAACTAATTTCTAAATTAGGAGCACTAACAACTATTTTATATTCTTCAACTTCTCCATCAAAATCAACTTCACAAGGTTGAGGGTCGACCCCGTATTTAGCCGAAACTCGCATTATAGTTGTTCCTGTTTGAGCATTTGTAGGAATCGTAATTAAATAAGGTGAATTGGTTGTTTGACCATTCGATGTTCCATAAGATGTTCCTAGATCATAGGCTTCTCCTGGGTCAGTGAATACACTATTTTGATTCCAATCAATCCATGCAAATGCATGAACAGTGTAGTTACCGTCTGTATTTAAATTGACGTCAAGATCATAGTTTTCTCCAAGATACACTTTTGTAGAATCTGTATTCGTGTAATCATTAAAAGGAGCAACTTTCCCAGTAATATTATTGATAGTTCCAAAATCAACTAAAGTAATTGCAGTTTCCCAAGTCATATTTCCAGATGAAATACAAGATGGTCTAGTCGTATACATAAATTTGTAGGTTTCAGTGGTATCCCCATTGTTGCCAACAGCAAAAACTTTAAAATATACTTTGTTGTTCGCAGCTACTCCTGGAATTGGTGCATCGCTAGTCCAAGTGCTATCTGCTATGTTGGACATAGTAATTGTTTGATTAAAATTCAAATTATTAACGGAATACTTTATGTATGCACTAGTGATTGATTGATCATAAGAAATTATAGATGTTACATATTGATCAACAAAGGCTTGTGGAAATTCGTCAGTAGGTGTATCGGTAATTGCTGTTTTAACTATTGAAGGAAAACTACCTCTGTTTACTAATTGGTATTCCCATAAACCTCGACCCCAAGTTGCAGCTTTAATTGAGTTGGAGCCCCACATTATTTCTAAATCCTCTATAGCCATATTAGGTAGGTCATTATTGTATAATGACCAAGTATTGCCAATCAAAGGTTTCGTGAAAACGCCAATTTCTGTGCCTAAATATAGATTATGGTCATTTGTATGATCAATTACAATTTTACGGGCAGGCATATTTCCTAAATTAAAAGTAATATTTATCCATGATAATCCTCCATTGTTTGATTGGTATACTTTTTGACCATTATTTTCATAATTCGCGAAGGTTACAAAAATAATTTGATCGTTATGAGGAGCTATTGCAATGTCAGTAATCGTGAAATTTGGTAAATTATTATCAATAGACGAAAAGCTTAACCCTCCATCTATTGATTTTTCAATATTTGAATTTTTACTTACGATTATTATGTCGCTATTGTTTTGTGCGATTGCAGCCTCTGCTATACCTCCACTAAAACTAGGGGTGCCTACATTTACCCAAGAGTTTCCAAAATTAGAACTTTTGAAAATATTTTCTCCAAAAGAATAAACCGTCATATGATCATTCGGATCGTAAATTAATGGGGCAACCCAACTACCGGATTGGCCAGGTGGAGTTACTCCATCCTGTGTTATACCTCCATCTTTTGTGCGTCTTCGAGCGCCATATTGAATACTACCGATCATCCAATCATCGTTAAGTGGATGAATAATTCCTTCCATACCATCTGCACCATAAAATTCTAGCCAAGTAGTTTCATGCTTTATACTTGTTCCATTATCTTGAGATCCAACGATAGAGCGAAAATGATTCGATTGACTTAGGCCCAGAGAGTAATTTTCTCTTATTCCTGTTCCCTGACTTAAAATAGTCCAGGAGACACCATCATTAGTTGTTTTACATAGAAAGCCATCAGTAGCAACATAATAAACACCATTAATACATTCAGCATCTCTTAAGTCTGCATGGACATATTGGCCGTTATTGAAATTTGCATATGAACCTTGAGACCAATAGGAAATTTGATTGAATGTTTGTCCGCCATCTAAACTACCCTCTATATCTAAATAACCATAAATCATTTTAGAAGTATCTAAATCGTTTACAGCAAAACCGTCACAACCGTTCGTAGGATTGTTGATGAAATTAAAGTTAAGACCATTGTTTATTGATTTCCAGATTCCATTATTTGATGCAAAATATACACATGAAGGACAGTTTGGACTAACGGAGATATATCCATTAGCAGTATTATTACCCGTTAAGACGGAAGAGGAAGAATAACTATTTCCATTATTCGTGGAATAAAGTACAACATCCTGATTTACTCCCCAATAATCAGTGTCATAAATATAGATTATGTTGGGATCTGTAGGATGAAAATCAATATCGGTTATGTCTCCTGTTGGTATAGTTTGGGTCCATGTTTGTAAATTATCATTAGACTTAAAAATTCCTTCAGAAGTACCAATAAAAACTTGATTTGCATTTGTAGGATGATACGCTATTTTATATATTTTAGCATTTGATCCCAAACCGCCCCAACCTAAATTGGAGGGATTGAAGTTAGTCAACGTCCAATTTAAACCTCCATCAATTGATCTGTAGATTCCATGACTTGAGCCATTACGGGAGTTGCGTACATTTATTAAAATTGAGTCGGGATTGGTTGGAGAAACAGCTATAGCGTCAACACCCGTAGCTACTAGAAAATCAGTTGTATTTTCCCAATTTACACCTTCATCAATTGTTCTCCAGAATCCACCTGATCGTGAACCAAGATAAATGGTTGAAGTATTTAAAGGGTTTACATAAAAATCTTCAATTCTACCTAAACCAGCCGAATAATGACCGGTAATACTATCAATCGTGTAAGGTCCTAGATCTCGCCAACCATTGCCATGTATTGATTTTGGAGTTATATTGTTGTTTTTAAAGTTTTCAAAAGCTTTTTCAGTAAAAAATGGATCAATTTGACTTCGATCGCCTGAAGGGTAATATTTGTATTCATTTAAGTACTTCCAACGCTGGTATCCTTTCCAACCTGAGCCTTTACCTTTTTGATGATTTGAAAAATACGCTTCCGCAGAGTCAACTACAGTATAAAAATTAATGGAATGATCATCCATCATAGATTTATAGGCTTTTTGACCGCTAAGTTGGAATATTGTGACGAACAATAAAATGGAAAAAGATACGCGCATAAAATTTTATTAATTAATGTATTTTTCAAAGTTATTGTGGTCTTTCTTATACAATTCTTCTTCTGAAAGACTTTTGAAATAAGCGTATGTTCTTTTTAAACCTTCGGCTCTGTCTATTTTTGGAGTCCAATCTAAAATGGCCTTGGCTTTTGTAATATCGGGTTGTCTTTGTTTTGGATCGTTTACCGGAAGTTCTTTGTACACTACTTTCTGATCTGTACCCGTTAACTGGATAATCTCCTCGGCAAAGTCGCCAATAGAAATTTCGTCAGGATTTCCAATATTTACCGGCTCAGAATAATCTGAGTGCAATAAACGAACAATTCCTTCTACCAAATCATCTACGTAACAGAAAGAACGTGTTTGAGAACCATCTCCAAAAACAGTAATGTCTTCTCCTCTTAAAGCTTGACCTATAAAAGCAGGTAGAACACGACCATCATTTAATCTCATTTTTGGTCCGTACGTATTAAAAATACGCACAATTCTAGTTTCTATGTTGTGGTAGGTATGGTAGGCCATTGTAATCGCTTCTTGGAAACGTTTGGCTTCATCATATACTCCTCGCGGGCCAATTGGGTTTACATTACCCCAGTATTCTTCTGTTTGAGGATGAACCGTAGGGTCTCCATAAACTTCTGATGTAGATGCAATTAAAACACGCGCTTTTTTTACACGTGCTAATCCTAAACAATTGTGAATACCTAAAGAGCCTACTTTTAATGTTTGGATAGGAATTTTAAGATAATCGATTGGACTAGCAGGAGATGCAAAGTGAAGAATGTAGTCTAATTCTCCGGGTACATGGATAAACTTAGAGACATCGTGGTTATAAAATTCAAAATTTTCTAACTTAAATAAATGCTCGATGTTCTTTAATTGTCCGGTAATTAAATTATCCATTGCAATTACATGGTAATCGTCTTTAATAAAACGATCACACAAATGCGAACCTAAAAATCCGGCAGCTCCAGTAATTAAAACACGTTTTCTTTCCATTAGTTTGTTGTAGATTCTTTTATTGGGAAAACAGTTTTTCTACCAATAGAATTGTAGTAGAAACCTTTCGTTTGCATCGCTTCCAAGTCGTATATATTTCTACCATCAAAGATAGTAGGTGTTTTTAAGGCACTTTTTATTTTATTAAAATCTGGATTAGCAAAAGCGCTCCATTCTGTAGCGATAACCAAGGCATCTGCTGCATCTAGTGCTTCATATTGGTTACCCACGTAGCTGATTTTATCACCAATAAGTCCTTTTACATTTTCCATAGCCTCAGGATCAAAGGCAACAACTTTTGCTCCGGCAGCTATTAGTTTGTCTATAATATACAAAGCTGGAGCTTCTCTAATGTCGTCTGTGTCTGGTTTAAAAGCTAGTCCCCAAAGGGCAAAAGTCATGTCGGANACATCTCCGTAGTAGGCTAAAATTTTCTCAACAATCTTTGTTTTTTGNGTTTCGTTTACGTCTAAAACCGCATTGATTATTTCAAAATCATAACCTGCACCTTTTCCAGATTTAAGCAACGCAGAAACATCTTTCGGAAAGCAACTACCACCAAAACCAATACCTGGATACAAGAATTTATGACCAATTCTTGAATCCGATCCAATTCCAAGTCTAACTTTATCTACATCTGCACCAACTTTTTCGCAAAAATTGGCGATTTCGTTCATAAATGTAATTTTTGTTGCCAGAAAAGAGTTGGCTGCATACTTTGTAAGCTCAGCAGATTTTTCGTCCATCACAATTAGAGGATGTCCATCTCGTATAAACGGTTTGTACAACTCTGTCATTATTTTAATTGCGCGCTCATCTTCTGTACCAATTACCACGCGGTCTGGATTCAAAAAATCGTCTACTGCAAATCCCTCTCTTAAGAATTCTGGGTTAGAAACCACCGCAAACGGAAGATCTGTATTTGCTCGTATTGCAGCTTCTACCTTTTCTGCTGTACCAACAGGAACGGTAGATTTATCAACAATAACTTTATATTCTTTTATGATTTTACCCAATGTATCGGCAACCCCAAGTACATAACTTAAATCTGCGCTTCCGTCTTCTCCGGGAGGAGTAGGCAAGGCGAGAAAAATAATTTCAGCGTCTTCAACGGCAGCAGCTAAATCTGTGGTAAAATTTATTCTATTCTGTTTAATATTTCGTTCAAAGATAACGTCAAGATGTGGTTCATAAATGGGAACTTCACCTTTGCGCATTCGTTCAACTTTGGCTTCGTCTATATCTACACAAGTAACTTGGTTTCCTGTTTCTGCGAAACAAGTTCCTGTTACTAGGCCAACATATCCGGTACCTACTACGGTAATTTTTTTCATTTATTTAGGTATTCTTCTACAGATGAGCAAATGTATGCCAATTGATCTTCTGTTAATTCTGTATGCATAGGTAACGAGATTACTCTTTCTGTTAACCAATCAGTTGTAGTTAAATCTCCGCAGCGTGTATCTAGCGTAGAAAACATTTTTTGAGCATGCGCTGGAACAGGATAATAAATCATTGCGGGTATATCCTTACTCCCGAGGTATTCTACTAATCCGTCTCTGTCTACACCTTCTAACTTTAGGGTGTATTGGTGAAAAACATGATTGGATTCTTTGTGTCTGAACGGCGTAGTGATTTGGTCAAATTGAGCAAAGAAATTATCGTAATACGCTGCAGCCTTATTTCTTGCAGCAATGTAATTGTCTAATTCTCTTAACTTAATACGTAAAACGGCAGCTTGGATAGAATCTAAACGCGAGTTACAGCCTACTACGTCATGATAATAACGCTTGCTTTGTCCGTGATTTGCAACCATTCTCAGCTTATCAGCAATTGCGTCATCGTTGGTGCAAATTGCTCCACCGTCTCCATAACACCCTAAATTTTTAGAAGGAAAGAAAGATGTGCATCCAATGGTACCGATAGATCCTGTTTTTTTTGTTGTTCCATCAGAAAACGTATAATCACACCCTATTGCTTGCGCATTATCTTCTAAAACGTAAAGGTTGTGTTCTTTTGCAATATCCATGATTTCTTCCATTGCACAAGATTGACCATACAAATGAACAGGAACAATTGCCTTTGTTTTAGGTGTAATTGCTTTTCTTATTGCTTCAGGCGAAATATTAAAGGTATTTGGATCACAATCTACGAAAACAGGCTTTAAACGCAATAAACCAATTACTTCTGTTGTTGCAATATAGGTGTAAGAAGGCGTAATGATTTCATCGCCAGGTTGAAGGTCTAATGCCATCATTGCAATTTGCAAAGCATCTGTACCGTTGGCACATGGAATTACATGTTTAACACCTAAATAGGTTTCTAATTCTTCTCTGAAGCTGTGCACATCTGGCCCGTTAATGAACTGTGCTTTATCTAAAATTGAAGTGATTGCTTCGGTAACTTGGGGTTTAATTTTCTCGTATTGAGAAATTAAATCAACCATTTGTATTTTTTTCATATTCGAAATTTCCATATCAGAACGCTACAAAGTAGAAAATCGTATATCTACTTTTGTCAAGTGGGTAAAGATAAAGAAACTGCTCGAAATAGAGAACAGCTTAGTCTTGTTTTCTTAAGCTTAACAAAGTTTAAGAAAAAGACAGATAAAAAAAGGGAGTGAATTATTTACGAGAGAAGAGTTTACCCAAGAAAGAGCGCTTTTTCTCTTCGCCATAACCGTAATTGTACCCGTAACTATATCCGTAGCGGTTAGAACCGTTACCCGATTTTATGCCGTTAACTAAAATAGCCATCTCGCCTAACGATTTTTTAGTGTAAAAATCAAACGGAATACGCAACATACGCTTATCTAACGCATGGGCTCTGGCTACATAAATAGTTAAATCTGAATAGTGTGCTACAGAAATAGTATCGGTAACTAAAGAAGAAGGTGCGGTATCTACAATAATGTAATCATAGGCTTGCTTCACTGTTTCAAAAAGCTCTGCTAGCCTTTTGTTTAAGAGTAATTCACTTGGGTTTGGAGGAATAGAACCCGAAGATAAATAACGTAAATTTTCAAATTCTTCTGATTGTACAAATAGTTCTTCTAGCTCTAGATTAGGGTTTGCTAGATAATCTGAAACTCCGAGACCTTGTTTTTGTTTAATGTACTCAAGTAATTTTGGCTTTCTTAAATCGAGTCCAACTACGAGTATTTTTTTATCTGTAAATGCTAAAGATCGGGCAAGATTTAAAGATGTTAATGTTTTTCCTTCTCCGGCAACAGTTGAGGTTACATAAATTACTTTACCACCTTGTTGTTCGCTATTTAATAAGAAGTTAATGTTTGTTCTTAACATTCTAAATGCCTCCGCAATTGGCGTTCTTAAATTGTCTTTTGTGATTAACTTGGCATCGTCTTCTGATTGAGGAATAGAACCTGCTAGAGGTAAATTAAGGTCTTCAATGTCTTTTGCTGTTTTTAATTTAGTGTCCAGCAAATCACGCACATAAATAAACGAAATTGGCAGTATTAATCCCAATAGAAAAGCTCCTAAATAAATGATTTTCTTTTTAGGACTTACAGGAATTTTATCTGAGTATGCGCGGTCTATCGTTTTGGTATTACTTACCGCAGAAGCCATAGTAATCTCGTTTTCTTCTCTCTTTTTAAGTAAAAAGATATACAGACTTTCTTTAATTTCTTGTTGACGAACAATTCCTCTATAATCTAATTCAAATTGAGGTAATTCGGCTATTTTGGATTGAAACCCTCTGTCTTGTTTCTTTAAGATTTCAATTTCTAATTTAATGCGCGACTGTAAATTCTTTAAACTAGACACTAAACTCGCTCTTATGCTCTCTAACTGGCCGTTAATTTTATTAATTGCCGGATTTTTAGCAGAACTTGTACGCAGCAAAGTTTGTTTTTCTAATACAAGCTCATTGTATTGAGCAGTCATTTGATTGATAGAAACATCCTCAAATCCTAAGTTGGCAGGCAATAATTCTGTTTTACTTTCTTCAAAATTGGCAATATAATCATTCATGTATTGCGCTAAACTCAATTGAATTTCGCTCTGGGTAATGGCTGCTTCAATTTCTGTTTTTTGTTCTATAAAACGACCAGCGTCTGTTGCTACATCGGTTAAAGAGTTGTCTTTTTTGTAGTTTTTACCTTGTTCTTCTATACTTGTTAGCTGACTCTCAAGTAAAGATAAACGCTTGTTTAAGAATTGATTGGTGTTTTCTGCTACTTGATTTTTATCCTTAATCGCATCTACACGGTGTTGTTTTACCAAAGCATTTAAGAACGCATTGTTTTCTTCTACAACGTGACCTGTAATGGTTAAACTTAAAATGTCTGCATCTTTGTTTACTGCATTTACAGTAAGCTTATTCTTTAGGTTATTTACAGTTGACTCAAGCGGAGAAATGTAATAAACCACTGTTTTACCCGTAAAGTCTGAAATAAACTCTGGATTGGCTAAAAAGCGTACATGCCCAAACGGAAACTCAATTACTTTTTTAAATTGTGTAGTTAATGTTTTTCCATTCTCCAAACTCAATATAATGTTGTTCTCATCTAAAATTTCAATGTTTAAAGAGAACGTTTGATTTAAAGCAGTTGAGTCAAAATAAACATACTCGGCTGTTACAGGTTTGTTGCCGTACAATTTAGCGCGTTCAATTCCAGAACGTTTGCCTACTACGTAGAGTTCTTCATTTAATTGTAATTGTTTTACAATTTTTTCAATTAAAGATCTAGATTTAAAAACTTCTATTTCATTTTCTAAACCTTTACTCGAGTTAGAAAAGCCTAAATCTTCAAGAGCAGATAAATCAGGTCCGCCAGAATTATTTTCTGTATCCTTAATAAGCACAGAAGTAGTAGAAGAATATACAGGTTTTGTGTAGCGTAAATACACAAAAGAAATACTCAAACAAATCAAAATAGAAAGCACAATGTATTTCCAATAGTAAAGATAGCGCTCTAATATTTCGGCTAAATTTATATTGTCGTTCTGTTGCTCGTTTGTGTCAAAAGTTTGTTGACTCATAATTGACTGATAATTGTAATGGTGGATAAGGTAGATACAACCACCGAAATAATGGATGCAAATACACCGCTATTGCTTCTAATAAATGTAGATTGTGAGCGCGCAGCCATGTTGGGTTCAACATACACTACGTCATTTTGCTTCAGGTAATAAACAGGAGAGCTAAACAGCTCTTTAGAGGTTAAATCTACTCTGTACTCTTGTTTTATACCGTCTACCTCTCGTATTACTAATACATTGTTTCTTACTCCGGTTAAGTCTAAATCTCCGGCTAATCCTAAGGCTTCTAAAAGCGTGATGCGCTCATTTGGGATTCTAAAAGTTCCAGGTCTGCTAACAGAGCCCAATACAGTTACTTTAAAATTTTGAATTTGTAGGTGTACAATGGGCTCATTGATATAAGCACTAATTTTTTCTTCTAAGAGCGTTACGACTTCTGTTTTTTCTAGATTTGAGACCTTAATTTTACCTAAAACCGGAAAGTTGATGTAGCCTTCTTTGTCTACCAAATACCCAGCTCTTTCACTGTTTCCTTGTAGATATCCGTTGTTTATCGCTTGTCCACCTTGCACAGGTAAGTTAAACTGCTGCGCTTGTTCTACATCTTCAGCGGTAACTAAAATTGAAACAAAGTCGTCTGCTTCTAAAACGGTACGGTAAGTTTGTACTGTATCTGTGGTTGCATCGTTCTGAAAATAAACCAGTTTTTGCTTGGTTTTACAGCTCATTAGAACAAATAGAACAGTAAAAAGTGAAATTATGTACTTCATATAAATATGCAAATTCAGTATTTGGGTGCAAAGATAGTGATTTTATCTTCTTTGATGTTGTGTTTACCTAGCATCTTCATTTATTTGGAAGGTCTTCCATTTAAAAGTCGGAACTTAGCCTTTCTTGCACCGAAATTTTTGTTGAGTACGAAGAAATAAACCATTAATGCCAAAAACAAAAAGATAGACACCGTAAACAATACCCATTGCTTAAAAAATACAGCTAAGGTAAAATATGCTAGGATAGTTAATAAATTAAAAATACCAAAAGTGATGCTTGTTTTTAAATGACTAAATCCTTTGAAATCCGTTAATATGTGGTGGGTGTGGTTTCTGTCTGGACTAAAAGGACTTTTTCTATTAAACAAACGAATAATAATAATACGCAAGGTGTCAAAAATAGGTACGATTAAAATACCAATTAAAAGATAAGGAATATTTGTTTTGTGACCTTCTAAAAAGTGATGGTCATTGCACATCATATTAAACATAGAACAAGCCATTAAGGCTATGGTAAAACCGAGTAACATACTACCGGTGTCGCCCATAAAAATACGTTTTTTAGAAGATAAATTGTAGCGTAAAAAGGCAATTAATGCTCCTACTAAAGTTCCGCATATACTAGTTAAGAAAACCATTTCTTCGAACGCAAAAAATATCCCAAAAGTGAAAAGTATAACACAGGCTACTACGCTCGCTAATCCGTTAATACCGTCTATTAAATTAAAGGCGTTGATTATAAAAATAATAAAGAAAAGGGTAATAATAAAGGCAGGAATGTAGGCAATTTCGTGAATGCCTAAAAAACCGTGAAAATCATCAAACAAAAGGTGTTCATTGCTGATGAGTAAACTGGCTGCAAATACTTGACCAGCAAATTTAACGCGAGGCGATACGCTGAGTAAATCGTCTTTTAAACCAACAATAAACAGAACGGTTAGGGCAGGGGTAAATCCTTTTAAAAGGTTCTCCGTGTCGTAGTCTTCTATAAAAAAGAAAGAAAGCATAAGCACAATATAAAACGCAATACCGCCTAAATTGGGTACAGATTTTGAATGCGAACTTCTGAGATTGGGTGCGTCTAAAATTTTCTTCCTATACATGATATTAGAAATTTTAGGTACCAATATGAAAGTTGATATGAAGCTTCCTACCAAGAGAAGCAGCGCGTATGATAAAGTAGTTATCAAAATGATTTATACATTGCGTTTACGAAATTACTGAAAATATAGGACGTTTCATATTTTTATTCCTTAAAAGCGATTTTTAGACGTGG